>Ga0209382_10000907_pt1 | contig 47874 bp, 33 predicted proteins | sample SoiMetdeltSBSDD5_FD_187599 | JGI IMG/M metagenome (GOLD analysis project Ga0209382, IMG submission 187599) | Bulk soil microbial communities from a Populus tree surrounding site in Tennessee, USA - Soil MetaG P. deltoides SBSDD5 (SPAdes) (version 2) | ecosystem: Environmental > Terrestrial >...
GGACGACGAGGGCGAGGATCGCCTGCGGGAGAGCTACCGGGGCAATTACGATCGCCTGCTACAGATCAAGCGGAAGTACGACCCAGCCAACCTGTTTCGGCTGAACCAGAACATCAAGCCATAGGGGCGACAATCGTGATCGTCGCCGGCAGCAACACGTCATTTCGCAAGGAGCCCAGGTAGGACGACGACGCAAGCGCCAAGGCCGTGCCGACGCCGGAGCCCGCGACGCTGTTGCTGGTCGGCACCGGCGCGGCGGGATTGCTCGCCCGATGCCGTGTCCGGCGGAATCTCGACAGCTGAGGCTCGATCAGCGCCTGCGCCTCGCTGCCAGATCGTATCGCTCGCCGGGTTTGAGAATGACCACGCCGGAGGCTCCGCCTCCTGCTCCGTTGTACAGACTGACGGTGCCGAGACCAACCACCTCCGCCTGGTCGCCGCGGACCACCAGCGCCGTTTCTTCGTCGATGCCGATCGCGAGCTGATTGGGGTGCGCCGCACTCTCGCGCACGGCTGCGTCGGGGCCACGCTTGTCGAAGTGGGGGAAGATGGCCGACTGAGTGAGGAACCCGAATCCTGCGCCGGTGCCGTGAGCCCGAATCAACGCGTGAATGGCCGGCGTGAACGACTCGCTGTCGGTCGTGTCCAGCCAGGATCCCTGGATCATGGCCCCGGCCGACTCGCCGCCAACGACGCCGCCGCGATCGAGGAGATCCTTGATCGCGCGCTCGGTCTTCGTATTGAGGTAGGCCTGGACGAGTCGCTCAGGCATGCCCCCGAGTAGCCAGACTCCGGTGGCGTGGCGAAGTGGCTCGACGAAACTGTCGGAGTCGGTCGTGGCACGGTCCAGCGCGTGCAGCACCGTCACGCTTTCCACGCCGAAGCTCTCCTTCATACGACGCGCGAGCCAGGTCGCCATGCCGGGTGGCCCGGCGTCGAATACGCTCGCCGTTGGAATGACGACGATGTGCGATCCAGGGCCACCAGCGAGCGCCGGAATGCGGACACGATCGCGCGGTTCATTCCGACGCCACCCTGCAGAACGAGGGCGCCGTGTGCCGGACCGTGCGTCGGCGAGGGTTGACCGCCGGGCGATCCGACGCCGCAAGTGAGGAGGAAGACCAGAAGACAGATGCCCCGGAATCTCATGGCGTCGCTCGTGACAGTCCGTCAGCGCGGAAGAGCAGGTGACAAGAATGAGTGTGCACCGTCCAGACGACGCGTGGATAAGCCGGTTCAATGTAAATGATTTTGACGAAGGGGCTTGACAGGTTTTTCGACGGCACCCGGCTCTTCTCCTGAATGTTCGCTACGTTGCTCCACAGACAGACGAGGTCTTGTTGAGAGCCATGATCTGTCCTCGGAACAACTGCAGCGCTGCCTCGCGGCGCATTCGCTCGGTCGCCGTCGAATCTGAGCGTCGAAAATCGGCATGGTAGAAAGGTGCATGACGCTCCGACCGTTCGCGAGATTTGTGATTTCGCCGCCGTTGACTCTTCAACGCGGAGCGCCATGCAGGGTATCGCCGCGTATCCGGGCACGTGCGAAAGCTGCCTGGTTCCGAGTAGCCAGTGAGCAACCCTGTGGCTTCGACACGCGGTTCAATCCACCTGGCCGACAGTAGTTCAACGGTCACTGAGTCGAAACGTCCACCCTCCTGCTGGCTCTCAGGCGCCTCGCCGGGCGCGAACGGGCTAGTCTGCGATCGACACCGCACCACGAGCCGGACCCGCCGCGCTTTGCGCCTTACCGGTCATGACGACTACCGCGACGCAGCCGGCACCGGTCTGGATGAGGCTCAGCTGCCGGATCTGGGGGCACGTGGTCGACAACCATGTGTTCCGCACGACCAGCGATCAGGCGCGACGCTGCCGGTGCGGCAGCGAATACCTGCCGCGGACCGGAGAACCGACCCACGTCCGGCATACGCTCTCCTGTTTCCTCCGGCACCACACCTACGTGCCCCTCATCGATCGCGATGGAGTTCACGAGTATGTCTGCGTTCGATGTGGACATCCCCTCGCGTACCCGGCCGCGGCCGACCCGTTCGCGGACGCATCGATCTTCCCAAAGAAGGTGCGCTACGCCTGCGGCGTGTTCGGCCACCGGGTCACGGCCATCGCGACCCGCAATGGCTTCGTCGAGTACGCCTGCCACTGCGGACACAGCTTCCTGAAACGCGCAGCCGGCACACGCAAGATCCGGCACCCCCTGATCTGCTTCCTGACTGCTCACCGGATCCGGTTCGTGGAAGAACGCGCCGGGTACGCGGAGTACGTCTGCGAGGATTGCGGGCATCCGTTCTGTTTCGTCGCCGACCCGCAGTTTGCCGTGACTTCTGTCGCTACTTGAGCCACAGTTCTAGCGAGGCTGCGCCTCAGACCCTCGAGGCTCCGCCTCGCTAGGTCGCATTATTGATAGTGCCGCGCCCCTCGACGTGGCTCGGGGCGCCCTGAGCTACGTCGAAGGGCGCTGACGCGCGGTCGGCCTTCACCGAAAACTTGACTCAACAACTCAGAATCGAGTCGGTCAAGGCCTCTCGCGGACGACAGCTGATGCGACACACGCAACGCCGGACGGCCTGCGGAGCTCCCTGCGCCGTCGCACAACCTTGAAGGTGCCGCTGCCGGAGCCCTCAGAGAAGCGGCACCGCTGGGGCAAACGGTTCCTCGTCGCGTCCTCCGCGCTGTTGGCGTGGGCCGGAATCATCCTCGCGACAGGCGGCTTCCTGCTCCACCTCGGTCCCGTGCGGGTCTCGTCCCGCAACGCCACTCGCGTCCTCGTTCTTGCGCTCGCCCTGGCGGTGATCGCGTGGCGCCTGGCCTACCGGGAGTGGGTTGGCGACCGGGTGCGGCAGATTCCCTCGGCTCTCAGGCGGATCGACGAGTTGATTCGATCCTCCGCTCCCGCATTCGAACGCATGGCGGGTCTGGCCGCGGCAGGGATAGCGGCCGTCCTTCTCGCTATAGCGCTCCGATACGGCAGCCGCGTGGCCGGCGGCGCCGACGCCTTCGGGTATGTCAGCGAATCGGTCCTCTGGAGGCACGGGATCCTCGGGATCGATCAGGCCTTCGCGGCGTCCCTGCCCTGGCCGAACGCGCTCGGCTCGTTCGTGCCGCTCGCCTATCGCCTTGGCGCCAACGGGGTGATGGGGCCGACGGTCGCACCGGGCCTTCCGCTGCTGATGGCTCTCGCCGGTCTCTTCTCCGCCTGCGGCCCGTATCTCGTCGTACCCCTCTGTGGCGCGGCCCTCGTCGCTGCCACGTTCGATCTGGGCCGCCGGATCTTCACCACGCCGACCGCCCTCATCGCCTCTGCGCTCGTGGCCTGCAGTCCGGTGGTGGTGTTCGAATCGCTGGTCGTCATGGCCGATGTGCCTGCCGGCGCGATGTGGATGTGCGCGCTCGCCGCGGCAGCTCGTGCGACTCCGCGCTCGGCCCTCGCCGCGGGCCTCTTCGCCGGTGCCGGCGTGCTGATTCGACCGAACCTGCTGCCGCTCGCGCTGTTCCCGTGGCTGTTGTCGGTCGTCCGTGAATCGCGCCGCGGATCGATGGCGCTGCGGACCGGGTTGTTCGCCGCGGGCACCGTACCGGCCGCGCTGCTGATCGCGTGGGTCAATCACCGCTTGTATGGATCGGCGCTGAGCTCCGGCTATGGCGATCTGGGCGGCGTGTTCGCGCTGAAGCACGCGGCTGCGAATCTGCGGCTGTATCCCGGCTGGTGGCTCGAGAGCCACGGGGCCATCGCGTTTCTCTTTCTCACGGCCCTCGTGCGACGCCGGTGGTACACGCTCGAGCGGCTGACGCTCATAGGGTTTGCCGTCTGCGTTTTCGTTCTGTATGTCTTCTACCTTCCGTTCGACCAGTGGTGGTACCTGCGCTTCCTCATACCGGCCATCCCGATCGCTTTCCTCCTCACCGCCGATGTCATCGTTGAAGCCACGCGCCGGTCACCCTCACTCCGCCTCGCTGCGCTGATCGCGTTCGCGGTCGTGGCCGGCGGACATTCGCTCCGGTTCATCGACTCGAAAGAGATCCTGAAAAACAGCATCGCGGAAAAACGGCGCTACCTCGACGCCGCGGTTCACATCGATCGGACTGTGCCGCCCGAGGCGGTGATCCTTGCGATGCAGCACAGCGGCAGCGTGCGCTATTACACGGGACGGCTCACGATGCGATGGGACGTGCTGGATCCTGCCTCGCTCGATCGCGCGGTGGACACATTGCGCAGGCGCGGGGTCGCGGCCTATGCGCTGCTGGAATCCTGGGAGGAGGCCGACTTTCGCAAACGCTTTGGTGGACAGCGTTCCCTGGGAATGTTGACCGCCGGTGCGGCTTCCATATCAGAAGACGGCGAGCTCCGCCTGTATCCGCTGACCGACGCGAACGCACCCGGCTCGGCCCCGGTCATTCCCCGGGCGCCCGACGATGGATGTGTCGGCGCGTCGCCTCGTTTCGTCGAACCGGAGGCGACGCGCCGGCTGTCGCAAAGCCTGTCTTATCGATCTACAGCGACTCCAGGAACCTCATCAACTGCGCCTTTTGTCTTGATGTCAGCGCGTTGAATCGCTGGCGCACGGCGTCAGCCTGGCCACGGTGCCGATCGATTGCCTCCTCCTTGGTGAAGGAGAGGCCGTCGTGCATCAGGCGGTTGCGGGTGCGAAGCGCCCAGAGCGGCGCCGTACGCATCTTGTTCGTGGTATTGGCGAACTCCGGGGTCGGCAGGATGGGGATGCCGTCGCCGGTGCCGATGTCATGACTCAGGAAGTCGCTGTACGGGCGGATGATCTTGTTCCCGAGCGCTGCGGGGACCGTGAAGGCGCCACCGTTGATGCGCGTCCCAGGATCCGACGTGACGATCGCCGGCACGTGGCACGTGGCGCAGGCGACCTGGTTGAACAGCATATCGCCCGCCGTGACATCCGCCGTGATCGGCCCGCGCGACGGCGCCTTCGTGGAACGCATGAAGTTGGCGAAGGCCTCGACGTCTTCCCCCTCGTCCTCGGGATCGGGGACCGGATCGAACGCGGCCACGCTCCGCCCGCTGGACGTGTTCTCGTCGGGGAAGAGCGGGCTGGTGATGCCCATCTCGTTCAGGTAGGCGTCAGCCGCAAAGGACTGCAGGCTCGCGTGCTGGTTCTTCCAGCCGAACCGTCCGATGCGGGTCTCACCGGGCGCCTCGAGCACGGGCACCATCACCGCCGTGCCGCGCATCGACGCGGGCTGACGATCACGGATGCTGAGCAGCGTGCTGTTGGCGATCGCTTCGATGAAGCCGGCTCCGAGCGTGTTGGTCGAGACCCTGAACGTCCTGACGTCGTCCTCGACTGCGACCACCTCGCCAATGTTCTGGTGCGTTGCGCGGGAGTGCACCAGCGAGCCGCCGAGCGACTCGAAGAACTGGCCGTTCAGCATGTGACCGGTCCGGTGCTCGGCGATCTGGCTGGCCCCGCCGGTGACGACGTTCTGGTGACACTCGCGGCAGGACTGGGCGTTATAGGTCGGACCGAGACCGTCGGCAATCGTCTCGGTCTCCTCGAAGATGAAACGGTTGTCGTTGAACGAGCGGAGCGGCACCACGTTGTCTTCATTGAGGCTGTCGTAGGGCGGCCCCTGGGGATCCATGCCGTTGGTCCGGTTGTCGAAACCGGTCGGCGCATTCGTCGGACTCGAGGTCGCGAGGGCCGTCGTCATGACCTCCGGAGACGCAGGGCCGGTGCCCAGAGTGAATCGCTCGCGGCGGCGCTGGTCGGCCCGGGTGTCCAGCCCCGGCTCCTGGGTCATGCCGACAGCAACGAGCGCCATCGCAGTGAGGAGGGCCGTTGCCGCCGCGGCCCATGACGGCCGCCATGCTGCCGGCACCGTCGTACGCGCAGTCTTCTTCCACGAAAGTCTCATGGCGTGACCTCGACTTCGCAGGGGCGTCAGGGCGCGAACAGTACTCGCGCGCCACGAGGGCGTCATTGAAGCAGGTCAAGAAATCGCGTCACAGGGTCACGACGGTGCGAGACGGTACTCGTCGCGAATGAGCCGCTTGCGAAGCTTGCTGAGAAACTCCGGCGAGACTCCGAGATAGCCGGCGACGTGATATTGCGCGATCCGCGAGTCGAGCCCGGGGTAGAGACGGCGGAAATCGAGATAGCGCTGCGCGGCGGTCTTGCGAAGGCCGCCGACCAGGCGCTCCTGGAACGTCAGGAGCGCCGTTTCGGCCAGGGCCCGCCAGATCCGGTCACACGCCGGTTCGTGGGCGGTTCCGAGCCGCTCCCGATCGATCACCAGGACATCGGTGGGCTCCAGCGCATCGACCCTGAGAACTGCCGGCCACTCGCCGGTGGCGTTGCCGATGTTGGTGAGGCACCACCCGTCGGGCGCGAAGTAGAGCACGCGCTCGGTGCCATCGGCCTCCGTGAAGTAGACGCGCAAGCATCCTCTCGTGACCAGGCCCTTTATGGGGTTCGTCTCTCCGGCGTTGAGGAAGTGGTCGCCTTTCGAGAGATGCCGGAGGGTCAGCGAGGAGAGGAACAGCGAGAGGTCCTGGTCCGACACTCCCAGGCTGCTAGGAAAAAATTTCCAGAGTTCCTGACGGGCATCCATGAATTACATCCGCTGGATCCGTCGCAAGTTGGTGTTCACCGCGCGAAATCAGGAGATCTCGAAACGGTCGAGGTGCGTGCACTTACGGGAGCGGAGATGGAGAAGCATTCCACTTGCCAGGCGGGGAAGCAGCCGATAGTGCGTGCCGCGTCGCGAACGTGTGACAGGACGAGGCGCTCAACGCTGCGCGCGGCCACGATGGTTCGCGGCTTTCGGCTTTACGCTGAGCTGAGATCCAGGAAGGACGGAGGCCATCGAGGCCACCCTCACCTCTTTCTTCTCTCGGCCCGAGCCCTCTACTCCCGAGCGCCCAGTCTCGGTTCAGGGAGTAGTGGCGGCGCCTGATGCGCGGGGGCGTGTGACGGGGCCTGCCCGCCACGCAGCTTCGCGAGCGCCCAGTCGCGCCAGTCGGTCATGATTTCGTAAAAGGTCGGGATCACCAGCAGCGTCAGCAGCGTCGACGTGATCACGCCGCCGATCACCGCGCGGCCGAGCGGAGCACGGAAGTCCGCGCCCTCGCCGGCGCCGATCGCGACCGGGACCATGCCGGCGATCAGCGCGAAGGTCGTCATCAGGATCGGCCGCAGGCGTACTCTCCCGGCCTCGATCAGCGCGTCGCGCCGCGACTTGCCGCTCTCCTCCGCCCACTTGGCGAAATCGATCAGCAGGATCGCGTTCTTGGCGACGATCCCCATCAACAGAATCACGCCGATCATGCTCATCAGGTTCAGCGTGGAGCCGGTGACGAGCAGCGCGAGCATCACGCCGATCAGCGACAGCGGCAGGGAAATCATGATCGCGAGCGGATCCAGGAACGATCCGAACTGGATGACCAGGACGAGGTACATCAGGAGCACGGCGACGGCGAGCGCGGCGATGATGCGGCCGAAGACTTCCTGCTGATCCTCGGTCTCTCCGCCTTTTCGGATCGTGACGCCCTGCGGCAGCGTCAGGCCGGCGAGCTGTTCGTCGATGTCCTTGATCACTTCGTTGAGGGCGCGGTTCTGGGTATTCGCCTGCACCGTGATGACCCGCTCGCGATCGAGGTGATCGATTCGGGCCGGCCCGAGGCCGCCGCGGATGGTCGCGAGCTGCCCGAGCGGAACCTGTTGCACGCCGCCGTCGGGACCGCGCACGGTGAGCGGCAACGTCGAGAGGTCGGCGGTGCGCATCCGGGCTTCGGGGGCAAATCGGACCGTCACATCCCTGGTCTCGCCCGACGGATCGACCCAATCGCCAACGTCGATGCCGGCGAACGCCGGACGCAGCGCCTGTGCGATCTGGCCGGCCGTGATCCCGACCGACCCGGCGAGGGCTCGATCCAGCTCGATCTCGAGCTCGGGCTTCTGGCCGCGCGTGGACTGATCGACGTCCACGGCGCCGGGGACCTTCTTCATCAGCGCGAGCACCTGATCCGCGACCTGCTGCAGCTGGCGCGAATCGCGCCCCATGACCTGCATCAGGATCTGTTTCTGATCGCCGAAGCCGCTGGTGGTGATCGACGCGGTCGCGCCGGCCAGCCGTGTCAGCTCGGCCCGGAGCCCGGCGGCCACGTCGTTCTGGCTGCGGTCGCGCTCGTGCTTCGGCTTCAGCCGCACGTAAACCGTGCCTTCGTCGACCGACCCGGTCTGGCCGCCGATCGTGGAGTAGGTGTAGATCACCTCCGGCTTCGATCGTGCGATGCGCGCAACTTCCTCCGCCTTCACCTTCGTGTAGTCGAGGTTCGATCCTGGCGGGGTGTCGAGCGAGATGTTGAACTCCGACTCGTCGGTGACCGGGAAGAACTCGCCGCCGACGATACCGAGCCCCGGGAGGGCGAGGGCGCCGGCGAACGACGCCACCGCGAGCGCCACCATCTTCCAGCGATGGTCGAGCGCCCAGCCGATCACACCCTTGTAGGCGTCGGCCTGGCGATCGAACCACGCGTTGAACCTGTCGAGCCAGCGGGTGACGAAGAAGCGCTGTTCCGGTGGCACGTGCGGATCAGGCCAGTAGGCCGACAGCATCGGGTCGAGCGAGAACGATACGAACAGCGACACCAGCACGGAACAGGCGATCGTCAGCGCAAATGGCGCGAACCATTGCTCGGCAATCCCGCCCATGAACGCGATCGGCACGAAGACCACGACGATCGAGAAGGTCGTCGCGGCGACGGCCAGTCCGATCTCATCAGTGCCTTCGTGCGCCGCGGTGTAGTGATCCTTCCCCATCTCCACGTGGCGCACGATGTTCTCGCGCACCACGATCGCGTCGTCGATCAGGATGCCGATGGCCAGCGACAGCCCGAGCAGCGACATCGTGTTCAGCGTGAAGCCGAATGCGAGCACCGCCACGAACGACGCGAGCACCGAGACCGGCAGGGCCAGCCCGGTGATCACCGTGGAGCGCCACGAGTTGAGGAACAGGAAGACCACGAGAACGGTCAGGGCGGCCCCCTCGAGCAGGGCCTCCTGGACGTTCCGGACCGATGCCGCCACGCGGACGCCGGCGTCGCGCACCACCCGGAACGAGACCCCTTGCGGCAAGGACGGCTGAATCTGCTGGACCTGAGCGCGGACTGCCGTGGCCACCTGGGTGGTGCTGAAGCCCTTGGCCTTCTTGACGTCGATGCCGACTGCGTCCTCGCCATTGAACACCGCCGCCGATCGGGGTTCCTCGGTGCCATCGCGCGCGGTGGCCACGTCGCCCAGCCGAATCACGCGTCCCTGTGACTGCGCGATCGGCAATCTGGCAAAATCTGCCGGCTTCTCCAGGCGGCCGAGCAGGCGGATCGTCCGCTCTTCGAATGGCCCGTTGAGCCGCCCGACGGGCGCCGCCAGGTTCTGCGACTGCAGCGCCTGTACGACCTCGGCGACGCTCAGCCCCGCGGCCTGCAGATCCACGGGCCTCAACTCCACGGTCAGCTCACGCTCGACGCCGCCGACCACCTCGACCTCGGCAACGCCCGGAATGCCACGAAGCCGGCGCGTGATCTCGGGATCGGCGAGCCGCGTCAATTCGGGTCCGGCCATCTGCTTCGACGACAGGACGAGCGACATGATCGGCAGGTCCGCCGGGTTGAACCGTGTGAGAATCGGCTCTTCCATTTCCGGCGGCAGCTCGTTGCGGATCTCGGAGATCTTGTCGCGGATCTCCTGCGTCGCTTCCTGCAGGTCCTTCTCGAACTGGAAGATGGTGATGATGACCCCGTAGCCGTCGAGCGAGTTCGACTGGATCTTGTCGACCCCGCTGATGCCGGCGATGCCTTCTTCGATGCGATCGATCACCTCCCGCTCGACGCTCTCGGGCGAGGTGCCCGGATACGGCACCGACACCACCACGACCGGGTTCTGGACATCCGGGAACTCGTCGGTGTTGAGCAGCGCCAGCGCGAAGATGCCGAATACGGCGAGGGCGAGCATCAGCACCGTCGTGACAATCGGCCGCTTGATGGCGAAATCGGATATGACCATTTCTCAACCGGGGGACTTCGTCCCCCGGACCCCCTTACACGCTCGCTCGCGGGGGCCCCATGCCCCACTCCGCTCGCGTGGCTCGTTCGCTGCGCTCACTCGCTGCTGACCGCGATTCACATCCACCCGGCAACCGGGGGACTTCGTCCCCCGGACCCCCTTACACGCTCGCTCGCGGGGGCCCCATGCCCCACTCCGCTCGCGTGGCTCGTTCGCTGCGCTCCCTCGCTGCTGACCGCGATTCACATCCACCCGCGAACTTCCCGCCTCCGCGAAAGCTACGGCGAGACTCTCAACTCTGCGGATTGCCGGGGGCCGGCGGCAGCTGCAGCGGTGTGTCCGGCGTAATCGCCTGCGCCGCGCCGGTCAGCAGGCGATCCCCTTCCTTCACACCCCCGGTGATTTCGACGCGCTCGGTCTGATCGTCGCGAAGCCCGAGCGTCACCGGCACGCGCTCCGCCTTGCCGGACGTCGCGCGCAGGACCCAGGGGGCCCTGGGATCGGACGTGTTGACCGCGGACACCGGCACGACCAGCGCCCGGCGCGACTGCTGCGCGACCCGTCCCTCCGCGAACAGCCCCGCGACGAGCCGGCCGGCGGTGTTGGGAATGGTGACGAAGATCGGCACCTGACGGGTCACGGGATCCGCGGCGGGGCTGATTCGCTCAATCCGTCCTGCGAAGGTCTGTCCTGGATATCCGCGGACCTGGAACTGGACCGGCAATCCGATCTTGATCGCCGACAGGAACTCGGACGGCACGGTGGCCTCGAGCTGCATGCTGCGCGGATCGATGATGCGATACAGCTCGGTGCCCTGGCTGACGACGTCGCCGGCGTTCGCCTGGCGGGCAGCGACGACGCCGTCCATCGGCGAGCGGATGATCAGGTTGGCCTGCTGCTTGGCCGCCGACGCGAGGCGCGAGCGCGCGTCTTCGACCTGTGCCTGCGCGGCGGTGACCGCGTTCCGCGCCGTATCGAGATCGCGCTCGGCGAGCGCGCCTCCCTTGACCAGGCTCTCGGTCCGCGCCGCCTCGCGTTCTGCGACTCCCAGCGCCTGTTCCGCGGATCGAACGGCGGACTGCGCCGATTTGTAGGCGTCGCCGAGGGCCTGGTCTTCGATTCGCGCCAGGAGCTGGCCGCGGCGGACCTGCTGCCCTTCCGCCGCGGTGACCTGAAGGATCGAACCGCTCACCTCCGCGCGGACGGTCGCATCCCTCTCGGGCATCAGCGTGCCCGAGATCAGCGGGCCGGTGCTGATGTCCTGCAGGGTCACGACGACCACGTTCTCTGCACCGACCTGCACCGCCGCCGGCGCAGACGGCGCCGGCTCGGCCGGCGGATCGCGGCGGCAGGAGGCGGTCAGCGCGATGGCCCCTATGAACCCGACCGTGAGCAATCCGCGAGCCCGCGAACCCGCGAACCCGCGACCCTTCGACAGGCTCAGGGTCGCCCCGAGCATCGTCGAGGGGCGAACCCCCGACCCTTCGACAGGCTCAGGGGCGCCCCGAGCCTCGTCGAGGGGCGACCTTACGGAAGTCATCAGCATCATTCTCGTTGCGAACCTGTACGCGTCGGAGCAGTCGCGGCGGCCGCGGACGTGGCGGGGCTCGAGGGCGTCGCAGGCGCTTGCTGCTGCGGTTGTTGGGCCGCAGCCTGCGGCACCGTCACCGCACCCGTCGTTGACAGGGGGAGATCGGGCAGCAGCGCGAGCTTGACCCGAACCAGCTGCACGTCCCGCGCGGCCTGCGCCCGACTGACGTGCGCCTGCGCAAGAAGCAGGCGTGCGTCCGACAACTCGAGCTGCGTGGAGAGCCCTTCGCGATAACGGAGGTCGGCAATCTCGTAGGCCCGCTGAGCCTGCTGAACGATCCCCGCCGTCGCTTCCCAGGCGGCCCTGGCGTCGGCGAGCTGGAGGCGCGTCGACGCCTCGTCCAGGGTGGCGAGCTCTCGCGTGAGTTGCAGGCGGGCTTGCGTTTCCATGAGATCGGCCCGGGCCATCGTCTCCTCGGCCTTGATCCTGCCGCCGGTGAACAACGGCATCTGCGCTGACGCTCCGACGGTCCAGTTCGTCCGGAAGTCGCCAAAGCTCGGCGCGACCGCCGGGTACGCCACCGGACCGTAGGCAGAGTTCACGCTCACCGAGGGGAGCCGCTGCGCACGCACGATGCGGACGCCGGCTTCGCGCTGCTGCACGTCGTTGGTCGCCTGCGTCACCGCCGTCCGCTCGCGTGCGGCGGCGATCCCCGCTTCGGCCGAGGCAATCGCCTCGGCAAATCGCGCCGCGGGCGGCGGCAGGACGGCATCTTCGAGGTTGGCGACCAGCTGGATCGGGGTGTCGAGCGGGAGCTCGAGCAGCTGCTTCAACCGGAGAAACGCGACATCGCGGGCATTGCGGCGGCGAATCACTTCGGGGCGCTGACTGTCTCGGGTGACCTGCGCACGCAGGAGATCGAACTCCGCGATCCTCCCCGCTTCGCGCTGCTGGCGCACCTGCTCGGCGGTGCTCTCCGCCTGCGCCAGCGTCGCCTCGGCGATCGAGACGAGCCGCTCGCTCAACAGCGCGTCGAAATACGCCTGCGCGACGTCGAGCGCAAGCTGCGCGCGGGTGGAACTGAGGTTCAGCGTCGCGTTCGTCCGTGCGAGGCGCGCCTGATCGTCCTGTGCGCGCAGCCGTCCGCCCGTGTAGATCGTCTGCGAGAACGCGACATTGAGGCGGTAGGTATTGGGGCGTCCAAAGGGCAACGCCTCACCGTCGTCGCTCTCCGAGGCCCCGCCACCAAAGACGTTGCCCGTCGGTGGACAATCCCTCAGTGCCCGCTCGATCTCCGCGACGCGGTCCGGCAGCGGCGCCTGCGTATCGATCGCGAGGGGTGTGCACGACGGACCGAACGAGTCGAAGAGACCGGAGAACTCGGACGCGAGCGCGCGATCGTACGACGCCAGCGCCGACACCTGCGGCAGCCACTCGCTGTGCACGCGCCGCTGCTCGCTCTCCGCGCGCGTGACACCGGCTTCGGCGATGGTGACCAGCTCGCTCTTCGGCTCCGCCAGCCTCAGCGCGTCGTCCAACGTGATCACGCGTGGGGCTGGGCCCGGCCGTGGTTGCGCCTGCGAGGCCGACCCGGCCATGAGGAGGATGAGGGCGGTCGACAGGAGACGGGAGCTGCGAGAGCTCGAGAGCGATGTGGCGTCGGGCCCGAGCGCCACGTGGCCGGAGATCGGCTGCCGACATGGTGCCGGTAGAGAAACTTCAACATTGATGTGGGACATTGTGCTGTTCGTCTCGCTGCTGAGGCTTGCTGCTGGAGGGGCGCCACTCTAGAGCTATCAGAGGCTGCGGCAATGGCGCAAGCAACACTCACGCCCTGGGTGCGGCTTCGATCCGCCAGCCGATACGAACCCCGGCGCCCGAACCCCCGAACCGCGGACCCGGACCCCGGACCCCGGACCCCGGACCCCGGACCCCGGAATTCTAGGGCTCGATCAGCTTCAGCTTCGGGAAGTAGATCTTGTAGCGGCGGCGATCACGGGTCAGGAGCGTGTAGCCGGCCACAGCGGCGTGGGCCCCAATAAAGAAGTCGGGAAGCGGAGCCGACCGGCCGCGACGGCGCCGCCGATACGACAGGAACGCCCGGGCGGCCAGGAACGCGGCGGCCCAGGGCAGGGGCTCCCGGGTGAAGTATTGAGGAGGCAGCGCCTCATCCAGACCCTCGATCCGGTCGAAGCCGCAGGCGACCTCGGCGTAAATCAGTGGATTGATGACCAGCCGGCCCCGTTGTGCAGCGTTCGCGAGCATCGACGACGACCACTCGCACCACTGGGGGTCCTCGGTGACGACATCGAGAATCACGTTGCTGTCAACCAGGGTGGTCATGCCTACCGCCGGGTGAGCGCCATGATCTGGTCGGTGCTGAGCCGTGCCGTCGCGGTGCCCCGCATCCGGGCGATCAGCGCGTCCCCGCGGGAGGTGCTGCGGCGGGCCGGCCGGATCCGCACCGCGTCGCCGTCGATCTCGAATTCGACCTCCGTATGGGGCAACAGCCCGAGGCGGTCGCGAATCTCCTGCGGAATCGTAACCTGACCCTTCGTAGTGAGGCGCACGGTAATACTCCTAGTAGTAAGAGTAATACCATATCCCGGCTCCATCGACGCCAGTGACGGTTCCGCCCGAGGTCTCAGCTCAGCCGCTTGCCTCGTCAGGCAGCCGGACAGTAACTCTCCCCCCTTTGCCCGATGGTGCGCACGGCACTTCAGGTCCTACGCTGAACGGACTGGAGGGACCGAATGCCGGCACACCGTCGACTCGTCATCGCATCCAACCGACTGCCTTTCACCGTCGAAAGCGTTCGCAGCCGGCTGGAACTGCGTCCGACAACTGGGGGGCTTGCCTCGGCACTCGCGGCTGTGCACCAGCATGGCGACAATCTCTGGGTCGGATGGCCGGGTGACTGCTCGGCCCTCGACGCGCGCGCGCGCGCAGAGCTCGATGTCACGCTCGAGCAACGTCGCTTCGTTCCGATCCCGCTGAGCGGGCGCGAACTGATCGACTACTACGACGGGATCTGCAACGCCGCGCTGTGGCCGGTGATGCACTACCAGCTGGAACGGCTCCCGCTCAACTTCCCTCCGTTTGAGGCGTATCGCGCGGTCAACGAGCGGTTCGCGGAGGCACTCATTTCCCGGCATCGGCCCGGAGACACCCTGTGGATCCACGACTACCACCTGATGCTGGTCCCGGCGATGGTGCGGCGGCGGCTTCCCGACGCGCAGATCGGGTTCTTCCTGCACACGCCGTTTCCCGCGGGGGACGTCTTCCGCGTGCTCCCATGGCGGCGCGAGCTCCTCGACGGCATACTCGGTGCGACCCTCGTGGGCTTTCAGACCGCGGGTGATGCGGCCAACTTCGGCGCCACGCTCCGCGGACTGATGGGCTATGCCGTCGATGCGTCGGGCGTCATCGCCGACGGCCGCCGCGTCGATTTCGGAACCTACCCGGTCGGGATCGACGTCGACCGGCTGCGCGGCGGCGGTCGGCCGACCCGCCGGTTCGCGCGGACCGACTGCCGGCTCTTCGTGGGCGTCGATCGGCTCGACTACACGAAGGGCATTCCTTTGCGGCTGGCGGCCTTCGAGCGGTTGCTCGCGGCCCATCAGTCGCTGCGCGGGGGCGTGCAGCTCCTCCAGGTGGCGGTGCCGTCACGCGAGCACGTCCCCGCGTACGGAACCCTGAGACGCGAGGTCGAAGCGCTGATCGCGCGCGTCAATGTCCGGTTCGGCACACCGACCTGGACGCCAATCCGGTATTTCCCCGAGTCGCTGCCCCCCGCCGACCTCGCCGCGCTCTACCGGGCCGCGGACGTCATGCTGGTGACGTCACTCCGCGACGGCATGAACCTCGTCGCCAAGGAATTCGTGTCGTCGCGTGACGACGAGGATGGCGTCCTGGTCCTGAGCGAGCTGACCGGCGCCGCCGGCGAACTCCAGGAAGCGCTGACCGTGAACCCGTATTCGGTCGACGATCTCGTCGACACGATGGTGCACGCGCTCGAGATGGACCCGGAGGAGCGGCGCAGCCGCATGGTGGCGTTGCGCCTGCGGACGAGCGGGCACACCGTACAGAACTGGGCCGACCGGTTCACGAGCGACATCAACGCGGCGACGACCGGTTGCCTGAACCGTCCGGCGGCCGCTGCGGAGACCATTCGAGCTTCAATCGAACGCGGCCTCCAGGTGTCGCTCGCCCTGCCCTTCGAAGGCGTACTGGTGCCCGACGCGCGGGACGCGTCACGCTCGGGTCCCGATCCCGAGTTGATGCACCTGCTGCGCGAGCTCACGCTTCGCTCCGGCGTGACGGTTCACGTGGTGACCGGTTTCGATCACGAACTGATCGACGAGTGGTTCGATCGCGTACCGGCGGTGCTCTGGGCGGAGCACGGGCTGTGGCGGCGCGAGGCCGGAGGCCGCCGCTGGCGCCTCACGCAGTGGACCGCGAGCGAGTGGGTCGACGATGTGCGCCAGCTCATGGAGCAGTTCGTGACGAGCACACCTGGCGCGTTCGTCGAGGCACGGGCAACCGCCTTGACCTGGCACTTCGGCCGCGCCGATCCGGCGCTCGGGCAGAGCCAGGCCCAGACCCTGGCCGCGTTGCTGCAGGACGCCGCTGACTTCCTCGGCTACGAGGTCACCGTCGGTGCCGGCCTCGTCGAAGTGCGCGCGGCGGGTCTCTCCCTTCACCGGACGGTGCAGAAAATCATCGAGATGAACCAGTCGCACCAGGTGGCGTTCGTCGGCGGCGCGGGCGATGCCGCCGCGATCCGCGAGGCGCTTCGTGCCGGCGACATCCTGGTCGATTTCAGCGTCGAGGCGCACCCCGATCCGCGGGGAAGCCGCAGCCTGGTTCGTGAGCTGGTCGAGTCGCTCGTCCCCGCCCCACGCGAGGCGTTCCCGCTGCAGGCGCGGCTGAAAAGTGCCTCGGACTATATCCAGGCCGGCCTGAACGCGGTGGTGCCGACGGGCATCGGCACCGCTACGCCGATTCAGGAGTGAACGATGATGCCTTTGCGCACGGCGTAGAGAACGATCTCCGCCGTGTTGTGGAGGTTCAGTTTCTGCATCAGGTTGGCGCGATGGGTCTCGACGGTCGAGAGGCCGACGTCGAGCAGCGCCGCCACCTCCTTGTTCGACCGTCCTTCCGCGAGCAGCTGCAGGATTTCGCGCTCGCGAACGGTCAGGAGCTCGTAGGAATCCGAGAGCCCGCGCGCCCGGAGCTGGCGGACGTAGTCTTCCATCAGGACGGCGGCGACCGTGGGGCTGAAGAACGGCTTGCCGGCCGCCACGGCCCGCACCGCCGGAATCAGATCTTCGTCGGTGGCGTCCTTCACCAGGTATCCGCGCGCTCCGGCGGCCAGAGCCCGCATGATGTACGACTCGTCGGCGTGCATGCTGAGGATGATGACTCCGGGCGCGGCCTCGAGCTTCTGCGCGCGCGACGCCACCTCGATCCCGTTCATCAGCGGCATCGAGATGTCGATGATCAGGAGGTCGGGCGACAGCTCACTGCACAAGCGCAGGGCTTCCAGCCCGTCGGCCGCTTCGCCGATCACGCTCAGGCCTGGCTGACTCTCGAGCAGACTCTTCAGTCCCCGCCGGACGATCCCATGATCGTCAGCCAGCAAGATTCGCAATCGGGACCTCCACGGCAGCAGGGAGCGGTAGAACAACCCGGATCGTCGTGCCGCCGCGCGGTGCCGTCGTCAGGGTGACGGAGCCCTTGAGATCTCGGACCCGCTCCTCGATTCCGCGCAGGCCGAGACCGGCCGGGCGCGACACCTGTTCGAACCCCATTCCGTCGTCGGAGACCGACGCTTCCAGCGCGTCCCCTCGCCGTTCCAGCTGCACCTGCACGCGCGTGGCCCGCGCATGCCGCACGATGTTGGTCAGCGCTTCCTGGACGATGCGGTAGATGCAGGTCCGGTGGGGCTCGGGCAGCGTCTCGAGATCGCCGTCCGTCGTCAGATCGACGGTCAGGCCGAAACGGCGGCTGACATCCCGGATGTGCCATTCGAGCGCGGGCTGCAGGCCGAAGTCGTCGAGCATGCTGGGCCGAAGCCCGAGCGACAGGTCGCGGACGGTTCGAACCACGTTGTCGACGAGCTGCCGGCACTCGGCGACGGCGCCACGGATCTCGGCGTCGACCGGTCCGCGGACTCGATCGATTCGCCCGAGCTCCATCCGGAGAGCCGTGAGCATCTGGCCGACGTGATCGTGCAGCTCCCGGGAGAGCTTCTTGCGCTCCTCTTCCTGCGTGGCCACGAGCTGCTGCGACAGCTGGCGCAGCTGGCGCTCGGCTTCTTCCGCGAGGAGCCGATGCTCCACGGTGCGGCGCTCGACGATGCGGAGACGGATGACCGCGGTGAGCGCGACGATGACGCCAAGCGCCAGGCTCTGCCACAAGAGCGCGTGCAAACCGCGCTGGAAACTGGCGAACCGCCGCGTCACTTCCGCCCGCTGCGCCGACAGGTTGGCATTGTTGAACTGCTCGATGTCCTGGGCGATCAGCAGCGCGGCCTCGCGGCGGGGCAGCACTTCACGGCGGAGAAACCTGAAGCTCTGCGTCGATTTCTCGACCGCGGTCCAGTCGAACAGCGGCTCGAACACTTCCCAGTAGTCGTCCAGCTTCGCCTGGAGATTGTCGATGCGCGCCCGCTCTTCTTCGCCGGTCACCAGCGTGCGCAGCTGCAGCAGGGTGGCGACGTTGTCGCGACGGAACTGCGACAGGCGCTCGCGGTAGTCCGACGCATGCTCGCGCTCGGCATCGAGCAGGTAGTCGCGGATGAAGATGCCCGACAGGTGGACGTCGGCGCGGAGCCGGCGCAACCGGGTGTCGACCTCACGATGATGCGCGTTGAGCGCCTCGAGCTGGTTGTAGATCTCGTCGGCGCGCCGCGAAGCGGTCAGTACCGAGACGATGACCACCAGCAGCAGCGCCGCGAGCCCGACCGCAGCAATGGGCCAGGTCCTGAACCGCACACACACCTCCCGCGCGCCGGACGGACTTGACAGAAGGCTGGGAAGTCTCCTCACCTCCTGTAAAAGAAGCGTATCCAGCGTACTCGTACCGGAGCCTCCGGGCACTCCGGCAAAGACCGGAATGTCCCGGAGCTTCGTGTACAGTAGCCGTTCCGGCTCACTTCCGATCGGAAGCTCATTTGCGACGTCTATTCAAGCGCCTGAAGGCGCGCTGGGGGCCTGCGTTCCAGAGCGACACGGCATTCATCGAGGCAGCCTTTCGTGAAATCCTCGGGCGCAACGCCGACCTCGACGGCCTGACCCACTATCGGCGAGTTCTCGAGACGGGGCTGGGGAGAACCGCCGTCCTGCTCGACATCATGCGCTCGGAGGAATTCAGGGCGACACTCCAGCCGGTCACCTCGACCCTTCCGGATCTCCGAGCCCTGAAGCCGGCGCAGTTCAGCCGCGCGATCGACCGGACGAACGGCGAATCGATCCCGGTGTTCGAGGCGGTTTCTGCAGCGGACTTCGACTGGCTCGAGCACGCGATCATCAGCCACGGCTACTACGAGAGACCGGGCGTCTGGGTCCTCGACGTGGACGCCGACAAGCGAGTGGTTGCAGAGATCCTCGCGGCGTTCGCGCCGGCTCGAGCCCTGGAGCTCGGCTGTGCGGCGGGTGCCGTGCTGCAATGCCTGCTCGACTACGGCGTGGCCGCCGAAGGCGTCGAGATCAGCCAGATGGCGATCGCGCGCGCACCTGAGGGTGTGCGAAGCCGCATCCATCACGGCGATCTGCTCTCGCTCGATTTGTCGCGGCCTGCCGAATCAGCCGACGAGCGGCGCGGCTACGACCTCATCTTCGGGCTCGACGTGTTCGAGCACCTCAATCCGAACCGGCTCGATGCCTACATTGTCAGGCTGGCGGAGCTCGTCGAAGCGGGGGGCTTCGTGTTCTGCAACATTCCCGTGTTCGGAGATGATCCGGTGTTCGGTACAGTCTTCCCCCTCTACATCGAGCGCTGGGCACAGGATGCCGCCGCCGGCCGGCCGTTCTCGACTCTTCACGTCGACGACCTCGGATATCCGATTCACGGCCATCTCACGTGGGCCGACGCGACCTGGTGGCGCGAGCGCTTCGAAAGGCGAGGGTTCCGGCGCGAGATCGAGATCGAACGAGCGCTTCACGCCAAGTACGACCGTCACATGAAATTGCGGTCCCCGGCACGGTGCGCGTACTTCGTGTTCGCCAAGGGAGAGCCCGGATCGAGGCGTGAAGACGTGATTCGGCAGATCACGGCCGGGCGATCGCGGGTCACATCATGAGCATCGCGGCCGGGCGCCAATCCGATTCTGCTCGCCGTGCGTAGTGAGTAAGATCGGCGGGCTGGAGAGGCGACTGGACGGCGGTACATTTTCCCCATCCAACCGGCCCAACCGTGCGTAACCTTGATGACATTGCGCGTGCCGCCTGCACTTGAGGACGATCGGGCAGCCGTCGACCGGATGGCGCGTGGGGACGCGTCGGCCGTGGCCGACCTCTACGACCGTCACGCGAGGGCCGTCTACTCGCTGGCGCTGCGGATGCTTGCAGACGCGGCGGAGGCCGAGGATGTGGTGCAGGACGTCTTCACACAAGCATGGCGGCAGGCGGGCCTGTACAACCCGGCCCGGGGGCCGGTGATCGGCTGGCTGCTCGTCATCGCGCGTGGGCGGACGCTGGATCGGCTGCGGGCACGGCGGTCGCGGATCGCCCTGGCGGGCGTCGGACCCGATCCGGCCACGGTCGTCGATATGCGCCCCGGCCCCGACGCCCAGGTCATCGGCGGCGAGGCAGGGTCGCAGGTCCGGGCGGCGCTGGCCTCGCTCAGCCCGCCGCAGCGGGAAGCACTCGAGCTGGCGTATTACAAGGGCCTCTCGCAGAGCGACATCGCCGAACGGCTGAAACAGCCACTCGGCACGATCAAGACCCGGATTCGCACCGGCCTCCTCAGGCTGCGCGAGCTCCTGCACGGCAGCCTCGGGGAGCAGACCCCATGACCCACGACGAGCTGCGCGAGCTGTCAGGCGGATACGCGCTCGGGATTCTCGACGAGCCGGATCGGCGCGCCTTCGAGGCCCACCTCTCGACGTGTGCGAGCTGCGCCGCCGAGGTCCGCGACTTCACGTCTATCGCCTCGGCTCTCGCGCTCGACGTGCCGCAGATCGATCCTCCCGCCTCGTTGCGGGAGCGGGTGCTGCGGGCGGCGGTAGCGGTCCCGGCCTCGCCACCTGCAGCGGTCGAGCCGTTCACAGCCCGGCGCGAGATCCCGCAGGCGCAACGACCCCGCCGCGAAAGCGTGCTGACCCTGCTTTCAGCCGCCGCGGTGGTCATCGCGTTCGCGCTCGGCGCGTATGCCGTCTCGCTGCAGCGGCGGATCGCCGTCCTGGAAGGACAAGTCCGAGCGGCAGCGGATCGCGCCGCCCAGAGCCAGCAGCAGCTGGTGCAGCTCAAAGCCGCGGCGGATCAATCGACGCAGGTCCGGCGGATTCTCGCGGCGGGCGATCTGCGCCGGCTGGACCTCGCGGGAACCAAAGCCGCACCGGCCGCGGCCGGCCGGGCGTTCTGGAGCCCTGCCGAAGGATTGGTGGTGGCGTTCGCGAACCTGCCGGCGACCGACGCCGGACGTGTCTATCAGCTGTGGGTGATTCCGCCCGGCGGCAACCCGATCGACGCGGGCCTCCTCGACCTGCAGCCCGACGGCCGCGCGCTCGCGCTCGCGAGGGCCGGCACCTCTCAGCGCGTCGGGACGGTCGCAATCACGCTCGAACCGGCGGGCGGATCGCCCGTTCCAACGTTGGGCAACATGATCGCGGCGGGGACGTTAGCGAACTAGCGCATTTCTCTTGCAGGAGGATCATGAGTTCAGGAGGAAAACCTTGGTTTCTCCTGAACTCTTGGCCCTCCTGTAAAGCCTACTTTCCTCCCAATTCCCGCACTGCATCCGCCAGCATCCGGGCCTTCGGCTGGTCGGTCGCGCTCTTCGCGTCCGCAGTGAGCTCGGTCGCGAGCGTCCTGAGCGCCTGTTGCTTCGGCCGACCGGAAAGCTTTTCGGCGGCGTCGAGATGCTGACGGACGGCGGCGATCCGCGACGCGGGAAGGCCATTGGATCGCTCGAGCTGATCGGCGAACGCCCGCGCCTTCGCGAAGCTCGCCGGCCACACCAGCTTCCGTTGCTCCTGCGCGTTCAGGTAGTCGAACTTCACCGTCTTCGCGGCATCCAGCTCGTTCTGCGTAATCAGGCCGCTCGGCAGCAGCTCGAAGATGTCGAGGCCGCGCGCGATCTCCGAGCTGACGACCAGGCCGTTGTACCAGTAGACCGACCACGAGCCGCCGGTGATCAGCCGCGTCCCGTCGATCGGGCCGCGATCGAAGAACGCGATCTCCTTCGGCTTCGAGACGTCGGTCCAGTCGAAGACGGAGATGCCTCCCTGATACCAGCCCTGGACCATCACCTCGCGTCCGGGGATCGGAATCAGCGAACCGTTGTGCGCGACGCAGTTCTCGAACGACGTCTGCGCGGCGGGCATCTTGTAGTAGCTCTTGAACACCAGCTTGTTCTTCTCGATGGTGAAGAGCGCATTGGCGCCCCACTCCGGCTTGTCGGTCTCGCGGCAGCGTGGCTGACTGCCGCCGCCCCACTCGTCGCTGAACAGCAGCTTGGTGCCGTCGTTGCTGAAGGTCGCCGAATGCCAGAACGACATGTTGATATCGGCCGCGGCGTCGATGCGGATCGGGTGCGCCGTCTCGCGGATATCGAGCAGCAGGCCGTACCCGCCGCACGCGCCGCCGGCGAGGCCGATGTCCGGGTAGACCGTGATGTCGTGGCACTGGGTCGGTGCCGACGACGCCGCGGCGGCGCCGCCTCGTCCACCACCGGCACCGCCGCCGCCAGCCACCGCGGTCGGCGCCCCGGCCGGCGGCGCGCCTGCGGTGCTGCTTCCAGGGAACGCGCCGGGCTCCGCGTTCGCCCGGCCACCGGCGCGGCCCGGTTCGGTCCGGCGAGGCGGTGGTGCAAGACCGCCGAAGATGCGAGGGGAGCTGACAATCGCCGCCTTCTGCGGCGCCGCGAGTGGCACCTGGATCACTTCGAGGCGGAACCGTGCCGTGTTCGGATCGTCGATTGGACCGTCGGCGCAACCCGCCAGTTCCTCGGCGGAGCGCACCCGCGCGGAGCCGGACACATAGATATAGATGTTGTTCTTGTCGTGCGGGTCGGTGACCACCGTGTGCGTGTGCGATCCGCGGCAGGTCTGGACGTTCGTGACGTACTTCGGATTGGCAATGTCGGTGATGTCGAAGATCCGGATCCCGCGAAGCCGATCCTTGCTGACCGGCTCGGGCACCCCCTGAATACCGCAGTCGACGCGGCCGGTCTGCCCCTCACCGGAGACGAACAACAGGTGCTTGTAGACCGACACGTCGCTCTGCGATGCCGGGCACAGGTAGGTGAGGACCGGTATCGGTTTCGCCGGGTTCGAAATATCGAACACCTGGAACCCGTTGTAGTTGCCCTGGATCGTGTACTTGCCGGTGAATGCGAGATCGGAATTGGTGACACCCAGGAATTTCTCGGACGGTGGTGTCGTGGACACGAGCTTGAGATTCCACGCGGCCTGGCCCGCGTCCCATCGGCCCGGTGACAGGCCCACGCGCGGATCCGGGCTCGGCGCGGTCGTCGACACGATCGGAGTCACAGGCGCAGGCATCTCCGCGGGCGGCGGCGTGGGCGGCGGCGGCGGATTCCCGCGTCCGCGTCCTCCCGCCGAATCGGCGCCGGCCGTTGTTGCGGCTGGCGTGGCGCCTGGCGTTGCGGGTGCTGCGGCGGGCGCAGGCGCAGGCGGCTGCGGCGCGGCTGGTGGTGAAGTCGCGGGTGCCGATGCCGGCTTGGACGGCGGCGTTCCGACTGGTGGCGCTGACTTCGGCGCACAGGCGACAACGAACACGCCGACGGCCGCTAGAACCAAAGACGAGCGGGTGCCCCTTCGATCCCCGCTCCGCTTCGGCGGCTCGCTCACGGCGTTCGCTCGCAGCACTGTCCCGAAAGACTTCATTCTCTGACTCCCTCAGGGCCGCGGTCCTTCGCCCCTTCACGCATCTTCTGCATCCGTTCAATCTCCGTGGTCTGGTCGGCGTACAGGTCCGACACGAACTTGAAGACGTCCTCGTCCTGCAGCGCGCCGTGTGCGCCGTACAGGTCGTCGACCATCTTCAAAGCGCCCTGATGATGGCGAATCATCGCCTCGAGGAAGAGCCGATCCCACTCCGGTCCCCGCGCCGTGTCCAGCCGTGCGAGTTCTTCCGGCGTCAGCATACCGGGCATCAGCATGTCGTGTTCGACGCCGTTCATCTTCATGCGATGGTGAGTGACGTTGGCCTCGGGAACCACCTGGCCGCGATCCCGCAGCCACGTCCTCATCGTCTCGATCTCGTCGCGCTGCCCTACGACGATGCGTTCACAGAGCACTCGCACATCCGGACGGGCGCCGTGCGACCCGGCCCATCCCGCGATCAGCACGGCCTGCGCATGATGCGGAATCATCCCGGCCATGAACTCGATGTCGGCTTCGCTGTAGGGCGCCCTGACGAGATCGGGGCGCGGCGCCGGATCGCCGCCCTGCTGGCCGGCACCCATCGCGCCGGCCGTGAAGGTTCCCAACATCAACAGAAGAAGGATGGCTGGAGTACCCGGGTGCCTGGAAAACGTCATGCGTCGAAATCGTGATCGTATGTCAGGCATCCCTGTCGTGAAAAGCCGCGGACCCGCGGATTTCCTGCATGGAACTTCCCTTGCTTCGGCCATCCACCAATCGGGCCAATCCGTGACTTACCGGCTGTCACCCGCCCGCGCCGGTTCAGAAACGTCAATCAACCACCTTTTTCGTGGCTCCATGCGGCTGACACCGTCCCCGACGCCACCAGCGGCGCCGACGGGGGTCCGAATCGTTCGCTGAATCCGGGTGCAGTCTCCGAGCGTCCAGTTCCGGTTTCCAGTGGCCGTCGCAGGCGCTGGTAACCGGGAACGGGCCCCGCTCGTCACCAGCAGCGACACCGGATTTGCTGCCTGGAACTCTCTTTGCTGGGTGGCGTTCGGCGAGATCGGCCGGTCCGCTGATTGGCGGGCAGGGAGTTACCGCAGAAACGTCAAATCGAAACACCTTTTCGTTGCTGCCCAGGGCGGCCCGACGATATCCTGAGCCGGCCCGCCTGAAGGCCCCGTACGGGAATTCCGACATGAACAGACGCACGCGCACGGCCCAGATCTTCCTCTTACTGTCGGCTTTCGCTTCACAAGTCTGGGCTCAGCCGCCGCTGCCCTCGGGATGGCCCAACCGGATCGAGCTCGGAATGGGTGACAGCCCAGGCGGCGCCGCTGCGATGAAGGCCACCGCGCCGTTCGCCTTCCGGTATCAATACCTCGCGGGAGGCGTCAATACTGGCAACGGCTGGGCTAATTGGAACGCCAACGGCGACTTCGCGAAGTTTTACATCGAGGACTCGATCGCCAGCGGAATCATCCCGGTCTTCACGTACTACATGATCCTGCAGTCGTCCCCTGGCGGCGGCTCCGAGAGCGCTGCTGTGTTCACCAACGTGAACAACACCGCGACGATGACCGCCTACTACAACGACGTGAAGTTGTTCTTCCAGAAGGCGGGCGCATTCCCGACACAGAAAGTGATTCTGCATGTCGAACCCGATTTTTGGGGATTCATGCAACAACGGGCGAGCGGCGATAACGCGGCAGTCGTGCCCGCGAAAGTATCCGAAACAGGGCTGACGGAACTTGCCGGTCTGCCGAGCAACGTCTCGGGCTTCGCGCGCGCGATCGTCAAGCTGCGCGATACCTATGCTCCGAACGTTTTTCTCGGCTATCACATCAGTGTCTGGGGAACCGGAAACGATATCGTCCTGTCGAACCCGCCCGATGCCACCGTCGATTCGCTGGCGACTCGAGCCGCGAACTTCTACAAGTCGCTGGCCGCCAACTTCGACGTGGCGTTCGCGGAATTCAGCGATCGCGATTCAGCGTTCTATCAGTACCAGTACGGCGACGGCGGCGCGCACTGGTTCGACGCGGAGGACTTCCGCCGGCACGCCAGGTTCCTGGGAGGCGTTTCTTCGGGAATCAGCAAACGGATCGTGTTGTGGCAGATTCCGCTTGGCAACACGAAGATGCGGTCCATGAATAACACCTGGGGACATTACCAGGACAATCGCCCCGAGTGGCTGCTGGACGAAGCGCCCCGGACGCACCTCGCGACCTATCGCGACGCGGGGGTTGTTGCGTTCCTCTTCGCTGGCGGGGCCAGCGGCACAACCTGCGCCTGTAACGCAGTCAATGACGGGGTCACCAGTCCCGCGCCGATCAACGGCAACGTCATCGCCTCGCAGGTGGGAACGGGTGCGCCCTCGCTCGTCACCAGCGGCGGGGTGCAGACCCTCCTCACGCCCTATGCGGCCGACGACGACGGTGGCTATTTCCGGTGGCGAGCCTGGCGGTACTACCAGGATGGCGTGATGATGTTTGCACCCAGCACGCCGCCTGCTCCACCGACGAATCTTCGAATCATTCGGTGAAGGGCCCCGGTCCGGACTCCGCCTACATTTCCCTCAACACCACCTGCGGATCGATCGCCGCCGCGCGGCGCGCCGGCAGGTAGCTGGCGAGGACGATCACCACGCTCAGCAGGAGCACCACGCTCGCGAAGGTGACCGGATCGGTCGGCCTGATTTCGAACAGGAACTGCGACAACAGCTGCGTCACGATCAGCGCGGCCACGATCCCGGCGAGCATGCCGATCGCCGACGGCTTCGCCCCTTGCCAGATCATCAGCCGCACGACGTCGCGCCGCGCGGCACCAAGCGCGATCCGCAGGCCGATCTCGCGGGTCCGCTGCGCAACATCGAAGGCCACCAGCGCGAAGAGGCCGACGGCCGCCAGTCCCAGCGCGACGCCACCGAACAACCCGAACACCAGCATGTTGAATCGCCACGGTCCTTGCGTCCGCCGGACGATCGCGTCCATCGTGGTGACACTGCCGGCCGATAAGCCCTTGTCGAACGTGGAAATCTCGGCGGCGATCGTCGAAGCCGCGCTCAGCGGGGTGCCGCTCGTCCGCACCATGAAGTACTGACCATCGGTGTCCACTTGCCGGAGCGGAACGTACAAATCGAACCGCGGGCTGTCGATCTCGCGATAGCGTGCCGTGCCGACCACGCCCACGACGGTGTGCCACTCCCCGTCGCCGCTCAACGACAGATGAAGCCGTTTGCCGATCGGATCCTGGCCCGGCCACAGCCGTGAGGCTGTCGCGGCGCTGACGATTGCAACCAATGGAGACTTCGAGCTGTCGGTGGCCTCGAACATCCGTCCGGCGAGCAGCGGGATCTTCATGGCGTCGAAGTACCCGTTGGTGATCCACTCCCAGTTGAGGACCGGATTCGCGACCTTCGTGGCGGGCGTGTCCGGCTGCCCCTCGACGAGAACGCCGGTGTCCATCCCGATCGGTCCGTGTTCGAACGGACGGAGCAGGATCGCCGAGGCGCGGCTGACCTGTGGCAGGCGCTCGAATCGGGCGACCAGTTGTTCGATCGCCTGGTGGCGCGCTTCACGCGCGGGGTAGCGGTCCTTGTTCAATCCATCCACGGTGAACGTGAGGACACTGCGCGGATTGAAACCGAGATCCTGACGGTTCAGCCGGCCGAAACTCCGCAGGCACAGGCCTGCGGCCATCAGCAGCACCAGCGTGCCTGCAACCTGCATCCCGATCAGCCATCGCCGCGTGCCGGCGGTGCCGGAGCGCTGCACGACGCCCGTCGATCCGCCCTTGAGGTCTTCGACCACCTCCGGGCGGCTGAGGCGAAGCGCCGGACCGAGCCCCACCGCGAGCATCGTGACCACGGCGCAGGCGACGGCAAATGCCAGCACGGTCGCATCAATCGATGACGAGTCGAGCCGCGGGATGTCGGCAGGGCTGAGCCCGACCAGCGTGTTCAGGGTGAACGTCGCGGCCAGGACGCCCGCGGCCGAACCGGCAGCGGCAATCAGCGCACTCTCGATGAGCATCTGCCGCGTGAGTGCGGCGCGGCTGGCGCCGAGAGCCGCCCGCACCGCCATTTCCCGCGCACGCGAGGCGCCGCGCGCGAAGAGCAGTCCGGCCACGTTTCCGCAGGCGATGAGCAGCACCATCACCACCGCCGCCATCAGGAAGACGAGAGCAGAACGGGCACGACCGAACACGTGGTCGACGAACGGCGTCAGCTGAATCCGCTGATTGGACAGGTCGACCTGACGCCTCTCCCCTTCGGCCTTCACGAAGGCCATCCCCTCTTCTCGGGCGGCCGCAAGCTGCGCGTCAAGCCGTAGTCGCCCCACGGCGTAGAAGACGCCGACGCCCTCCAGCAGTTTCTGGAGCGGGTCGCCGGACGCGGCGGCGATCGCGGAGAGTTCCACGGCTGCCGGCGTCCAGTACTGGGCGCGGCGCGGGAAGAAGAAATCAGGAGGCATCACGCCGACGATCTCGACCAGCGCCGGCGCCCCTTCTCCGTTCATCGGGACCTTGCGGCCAATGACGCCGGGGTCGGCGCCGAAATACTGCGTCCACGCGGCATGGCTCAAGACGATCACCGGCGCGGCCGAGGGCTCGTCGTCTGCCGGAGCAAAGGTGCGCCCGAGCAGCGGCGACGCCCCGAGCACGTCGAAGAACGTCCCGGAGACCGCGCTGCACGACAACGCCACCGGCGTGGTGCCCGGGAGCCTCAGGGTTCCTGACCAGTTGACCGCGCCGACGAGCGCAATGTCCTCGAAGGACTGCATCGGTCCGAGCAGCTCACGGCGCGCCGAATATGTCAGCTCTCCCACGGCCTGATGCCGCGTGTCCATCGACCACAACATGACGATTCGATCCGGCGACCGGACAGCGAAGGGCCGGAGCAGCACCGCATGGACGATGCTGAACATCGCCGTGCAGGCGCCGATACCGACAGCGAGGATGAGCGTGGCCGCGATGGTGAATCCCCGATCGCGTCCCAGCCGCCGGGTCGCGTAACGGAGATCCCGCGTGAGCCTCTCCGGGAGTGATCCAAACATCTGCGTTCCTTCCGTCGTGACGCGAAACCGAGAACCTCGAACGTGGAACCGCACCCGGCACCCCGGAACCGAACCTGGCCACCCGGCACCCGGAACCTGGAACCGGCCCGCCCTCGTATCCTCAGCAGATCGAGGTGACCTCATGGACCGTCTGCTTCAGGATGTGAAGTATGCCGCACGCGTGCTGATCAAGGATCGCGGGTTCACGTCGACCGTGACGCTCACGCTCGCGATCTGCATCGGTGCCAACGTCGGCATTTTCGCCATCGTGAATTCCGTCCTGCTCCAGCCGCTGTCGGTCCCGCACGCCGAGCGGCTCGTCCACATGTACAACGCCTATCCGGGCGCCGGGGTCGAGGCGGGCGCTGGTTCGACCGGGGTCCCGGACTATTACGACCGGCTCAGCGAAACGACCGTGTTCCAGGAGCAGGCGCTCTACAACACGCGAGGGGTCACCATCGGGCAGGATGGAAGTCCGCAGCGCATCAGCGCGATGGTCGGCACACCGTCGCTCCTGCGGCTGCTGCAGGTCCGTCCGCTGCGGGGCCGCATCTTCACCGAAGATGACGGCGAGGTCGACAAGACCCGCAAGGTGATCCTGTCGTACGAGGCCTGGCATCAGCTGTTCGGCGCCCGCGAGAACGCGGTCGGCGGTAGCCTCCGCATCAACGGAGAACCATACACGGTCGTGGGCGTGCTGCCCGCGGGATTCCTCTTCCGCGATCCCGATGTGAAGCTGTGGCTGCCCCTGGCGTTCACCGCGGCGGACAAGGGCGACGACCGCCGCCACAGCAACAACTGGTCGTACCTCGCGCGGCTGAAATCCGATGGGACGATCGAGCAGGCGCGTCAGCAGATCGATGCCCTGAACACACGGAACCTCGATCGGTTCCCGCAGTACAAGGAGATCCTGATCAACGCGCGCTTCCACACGGCAGTGGTCCCGCTGCAGGAACACCTGGTGCGCGAGATTCGCCCGACGTTGTTCCTGCTCTGGGGCGGCGTGGCGTTCGTCCTGCTCATCGGCGCGGTGAACGTCACCAATCTCATGCTGGTGCGATCGGCCGGGCGGATGAAGGAGCTCGCGACCCGGCACGCCCTCGGGGCCGGAATCGGGACGCTCGCCCGTCAGCTCTTGACCGAGACGCTGATCCTGACGATCGTCGCGGGCACCCTCGGGCTGCTGCTGGGATGGATCGGTCTGCGCACGCTCGGCACATTCGGGTTCGAACAGACGCCTCAAGGGACGGCAGTGACCCTGAATGTCCGCGTCGTCGCATTCACGATGACACTTGTTGCGGCAGTCGGTCTCTTGATCGCGCTTGCGCCGGTCCTCGGCGTGCGGCGCCTCAATCTCAGCCAGGCGTTCCGGGAGGAAGGACGAAGCGGCACGGCCTCGCGTGGATCGCGCACGCTCCGGCGCGTCCTGGTGGCCGCCCAGGTGGCCTTCGCCTTCATGCTGCTGGCCGGCGCCGGCCTGATGCTCGCGAGTTTCCAGCGGATCCTCGCGATCGAGCCCGGTTTCGATCCTGACCATGTGCTGACCGGAGCCGTGACGCCGCCGGCGTCCCGCTACAAGGACGACCCACAGCTCGTGGCGTTCGCGGACCGCCTGCTCGAACGGGTTCGAGCGCTGCCCGGAATCGAAGCGGCCGGCATCACCAGCAACATTCCGCTCGGCAACAACTTCAACGACAGCGTGATCCTTGCCGAAGGCTACGTGATGGCCCCCGGCGAGTCGCTGATTTCTCCCTACAACACCGACGTCACGCCTGGATTCTTCGAGGCGATGCGCATCCCGATCGTTCGCGGCCGGCTGTTCAGGGCGAGCGACGACGAGCGTGCCCCGAAGGTCGTGATCATCGACCAGCGCCTGGCGGCGAGGTTTTTTGGAACGAAGGATCCGATCGGCCGGCGGTTGTGGCGGCCTGGCAGCCCCGAAGAGCTCAATCGCGGCCCCGGCAAGACATCAACCTTCTTCGCCATCGTCGGCGTGGTCGGAAATGTGCCGACGCGAGCGCTCACCGAGAAGGAGCCGGTCGGCGCCTACTACTTCCCGGTCGCGCAGGACGCCATCCGGAACATGACCCTGGTGGCGCGCACGGCAGGCGAACCGGAGTCGGCAACCGAAATGATTCGTCGCGAAGTCACGGCTCTCGATCCCGAGCTGCCGTTCTATGGTGTCCGCCCGATGCAGGCGCGCGTCGATCAATCGCTGACCAGCCGCCGGACGCCGATGCTCCTCGGTACGCTCTTCGCCGGGATCGCGGTCTTCCTGGCCTGCGTCGGCATCTACGCGGTGCTGGCGTACCAGGTCGCACAGCGAAGGCGCGAGATCGGGATCCGCCTCGCCCTTGGCAGCGAGCCCCGGCGCATCTTCCAGCTCGTGCTGCGCGAAGGCCTCGTCCTGCTGACGGTTGGCCTGGGGGCCGGTTTCGCCGGCGCCGTTGCGATCCGCCGCGCCCTCGAGACCCAGTTGTTCGGCGTGCGCCCGCTCGATCCGCTGGTGTTCCTGCTCGTGACGACGACGCTCATCGCGGTGGCGACGATCGCGTGCGGCGTGCCGGCGCGGCGAGCGGCGAAGATTGATCCGCTGATTGCGCGGACGGATCAGTAGGGCGACCCGCCTTCGCGCTTCGCGCTTCGGCGAGGCAGGCTCGGTTAACGAAGCCACCCAGGCAAACTGAACCTGCCTCGCCAGGTGAATAGACAGAGCCTGCCTCGCCGTAGCGCGAAGCGCGAAGGCGGGAAAACTATCGCGGCACGAACGACGCCGTCACGGTAACGACGACCGGTTCTCCACCGACCGTGGCCGGATCGAACTGCCACTGCCGTACCGCGTCGATCGTCGCCTGGGTCAACATCGGCAGCGTCTGCACGACACGAACCGTCGCCACTTTGCCACGCAGGTCCACCGTCGCCTCGAGGACGACCTCACCTTTGATACCACTCGCCATCACCATCGGTGCGTAGATCGGCCGCACGTCTTTGATCTTGACGGGCCGTTGACCGGGGGCCGTGTAATCGGTGTCAGCGTAGACCCACTTCATTTCCGACGCCGGCGGTGCACCTGGAGGGGGCGGTGGAGGTGGCGGTGGCGGCACCGATCCAACGTTGACGACCGTACCAGCGGGAACGGGGGCCATGAAGTTGCTCGTCTGCAGTTGCAGCGCCTTGTTCCTGAGCGCATCCGCCTGACTGAACAGCGCCTGCTTGCGAACCGGATCGGACTCGCTCAGCGCCTGCACGCGCAGGAGGAGATTCTTGTAAACGAGGGCTTCCATGTAATTCGGATTGATCGCCAGTGCCTCGTCTTCGGCGGCGATCCCGCGCTCGATGTAGGCCCGCTTCGTCTCGGGCGTCAGGGTCTGATCCCTGGTCTTCTCGAAATAGTAGGTGCCGACGACGTGATGGGCTTCCGCGTCGGCCGGTCTCAGGGCCGCGACGCGCTCCAACGACTGAATAGCGAGTTGGAATTGGCCGGTCCGGTTGTAGTGGGCCGCCAGCGAGCGAAGGGCTTCCACGTTGGCGGGATCGGCAGCGAGCGCCCGCTGCAACCGGGCTTCCTCGTCATTCTGGGCCGCCGGCGCCGGCGCCGACGGCGAGGGTTTGGGATCCCTCGGCGTCTGCGGCGCGGCGCTCTCGGCGCCGGCGTCGAAGGTGCGAAGGAGCGCCGCTCCAGCCACGGACAGGACTGATACGACCACGACCACTGCAGGTGTTGTCTTCTTCATCGCATCCTCACCTTCGTTGCTATTTCTGACAGGTCCCGCGCGGGTCTGCGGGAAATCCCGGTGGCGCGCACGGTGGCGGGGGCGGCGGCGGCGGGGGCGGCGCAGCGATCTGCGGAGGATAGCGCGGGGCCGCAGGCGGATCTGGCAGCCGCGGGCTCGCAGCGCTGATCAGCCACAACCCGAGAAACGTGATGAGCCCCAGTGTCGCAACCAGCCTGAACACGAGTGGCAACACGCCGACGACCTGCTCGAACCGCCAGCCCAGATCATCGGCGAGGCCGCCGACGAGCCGCGCCCAGATCTGCCACGCCAGCCCGGCGTTCGTGCGTCCGTCCTGAACGCTCTCCCAGAGGTCCGATTCGATCTCGTCGCGGCGGCGATCGCGAAGCTCGGGCGGCAGTCCCAGTGTGTACACGCGTGTCCACGCGCGCACCGCCGACACGGCCAGCCCGACTCCGGTGGTGATCATGCAGGCGCCACCCGGCGCCGGGTTCGGCGCACGCGCTTCCGGGGCACCGCGACGACCGCGCGTGCGGCCTCCTCGCCCAGGGCCGTGAGCGTGTAGAGCCTTCGACCCGGCCGGTTGGCCTGCGCGGCCACTTCGGGGTCCTCACGCCGGCTCTGCAGCATGCCCATCGACTCGAGCCGGCCCAGCGCGCGGTAGAGCGTGCCGTACGCCGTCAGCAGCTTCCGGTCCTCTGCCTCCGCCAGCTGCTTTGCGAGCTCGTACCCGTGAAATTCCTCGATTCCATCGAAGCGCAGCGCCAGGGCGGCCCGGCAGATGGCCTCCTCGATCGGCACCAGCGCATTAGGCTTGCGACGCATGGGCCAATTATTAGCAGATATATGCTCATTAGGCAAGAGCTCTGTCAACTCCCAACGGTTCAACGATCCAACGATCCAAGGGGAGCCGTTCGAGCGAGCGGGGCGAAAGTCGTACCGATCAGCGAGTTGAGGCCCCTTTCACCCCACTCGGCCGATCAACTCTCCTTGGATCGTTGGATCGTTGGATCGTTGGATCGTTGGTCGTTGACGTGACTACTGAAGTTCGTCCAGTGTCACCAGCCCTCGTTTGAGCGCCTGCACGATAGCCTGCGCGCGGTTGTCGACGTTCAGTTTCGCGAGAACGTGCGTGACGTGGGTCTTCACGGTCTCCTCCGAGACCGACAGGGCAGCCGCGATGTCGCGGTTCGACAGGCCGAGCGCCAGATGACGCAGCACCTCGGTCTCTCTCGTGGTCAACGCCTCTGGATCCATTGACGTCAGGCGTGCGGTCCGGTCGATCGAGGGATCGATGTAGGTTCGGCCGCGGGCGACGCTGCGCACCGCCGCGAGGAGCGTTTCGGGCGCAGCATCCTTGCGGATATAGCCGAGCGCCCCGGCGCGGAGCACGCCGATCATCCGGGCTTCGTCCATCGAGGCCGTCAGCGCGACCACGGCGATCTCCGGATGGCGCTGCAGCACGCGGCGGGTCGTCTCGATTCCGTCGATCCCGCCCGGCATCAGCAGGTCCTGGAGAATCACCTGCGGACGCCATTCATCCAGACGTGCGAGCAGTTCCTCGCCAGTCGACGCGATGCCGATGACTCTCAGATCGGTGAACGACTCGAGGTACGCCTTGAGACTGTGCGTGACGACCTGGTGATCGTCGGCGAGCACGATCGTGATCGGGTTCATGCGCGGCGCCGCTCCGCGTGGTACGCGGCGACAACGTACCGTGCGATCGCGATCATGGCGATGATCATCACGGGAACGGCGACCAGTCTCGCAGTGAAACGGTGCGTCGCCAGGAGTGCCACACTGCTGAGCAAAATCGCGCTCCAGACGAAGACGCGGACGACATAGAACCGAGGCGACAGTGACTCGCGGCACGGCACTGCAAATCGAACCACGGTGCCGCCACCGGGAGCGCTCGTGACATCCACCGAGCCGCCAACTTCAGCGGCCCGCACCGCGAGATTCGTCATCCCCATCCCGGCTTGCCGTGGCGGACTCCCGGGCGTGAAGCCGGTCCCGTCGTCCTTCACGGTCATGACGACCCATCCTTCCGACCGGCCGAGCGAGACGGTGATGGTCCGCGCCCGCGCGTGTCTCGCAACATTCGACAACGCCTCCTGCGCGACGCGCGCAATCGCCTGGCGCGCCCCCGGATCCAGCGCATCCTCGTCAGGCAGCGGCCCAGTGGCGAACGAGACCGAAGCGCCCGTGCGAAAGCCGATGGCCTCGCACTGCTTTCGCAGGAACGCGATCAGACCTTCGTTGCTGATCGGCGCGCTCTGAAGCTGATCAAGCATGGCCTCCATCTCGGTCATGGCCTCGCGCGCCGCGCTCCGTATCTGCTCCACCGCGGCACGCGCGCCTGCCGGGTCGGTGTCGAACCTGGCTTGCGCGGTCGCTCCCGCGGTCTGAATCACGAACAGCTGCTGCTTGACCGCGTCGTGCAGGTCGCGCGCCAGCCTGGCCCGTTCGTCCTGCCTGGCTGCGTTGCGGATCTGCGTCTCGTATTCCGAGCGCAGGCGGCTCAATGGTGTGGGCGTCGGCTTGTTCCGGACGTGGAACCCGACGCCCCCCGCCGGCGTTTGATCGGATTCAGGGCGGGGCAGCCGGCGCCACGGAACGGAGCCTGGCCCCGTGATGGCGAGATACATCAGCACCACTCCTGTAATCGCTGCGGCCGACGCCACCGGCAGTGACGGCGCGACCTCCGGAGCGTAATTCACCCATGCCTGTATCCCGAGCATCACGCCAAGCAGGATGTGGGCATGCGCGAATCCGATCAGCCCGCGCCGGCGCTCCACCGGGTCGTCGACCGCGCCGAACGTGGACGCGCAGCAGCCGAGCGCAGTGATCACGGCCGCGGTCACCCGCATCCGCACCACCCAGGCAGGCGCAGGCCGGTACAGCGCCGGCAGCAGCGGCCACATGTAAGTGACGACCCCAAGAGGCAGTGCCACCGCGGCGTAGACGCGGAACACCAGGCGGCTGTCGATCGCTTCAGGGCGGACCGTTGGGGACATGAGCAGAGTCTAGGAGGGCAGGCCCCTCCGGCACATCACCCGAAGGTCACAGCCGCCCTCCCCCGCACGGGGGACCGCCGCCGGCGAAATGCACGCGACGGGGGCCGGCGCCCTTATACTTACGCTTTGCAAGAAAAGGAAGCGGTGTGGTTGCAGTCGTCTGGCAGTTGACCCTTCTCCAGCAGAACGAGGCGGAGTTCGAGCAGTTCTACGGCGCCGACGGCGACTGGACGAAGCTGTCCCGCCGAAGCCGTTCGTTCCTGGGCTGCTCATTTCTCAAGGACCTGGCGGTCCCGAGCCGCTATCTCCTGATCGAGTACTGGAGCGAGATGGTCGTGTACGAAAAGCACGTCTCCGACTTCAGCGACGAGATCAAGGAGCTCGAGGCGCAGCGCGAGGCCTTTACGGTCGCGATCGAGTCGCTCGGCGTCTTCTCCGCCCTCGACGTCCCCACCCGTGTCGGGCCGACGTGGTCGAGGCGTTCAGGCTGAAGTCATGCGGCGTCTCCAGCAGCCGGCGGTTCACGTCCTCGCGGCCGGCGCCGCCCTGCTGGCGCTGGTCTCGGCCCTGTCGCTCAAGGCTGATGCGCAGTCCGCATCCTCCGCACCTGCAACGCTCGTTTTCAACCGGGACATCCGGCCCATCCTCTCCAACAACTGCTTCGCCTGCCACGGACCCGACGAACAGAAGCGCGAGACCGACTTTCACTTCGACACGAAAGAGGGGATGTTCCTCGAGGACGGGATCATCGTTCCGGGCAGCGCCGCCAAGAGTGTTCTCGTCAAGAAAATCACGGAACCCGATCCGAAGGATCGAATGCCGCCGCCCGACTCGGGGCATGCGCTTACCGATACCCAGATCGGGCTCTTGAAGCGATGGATTGACGAAGGCGCGAAATGGGACACGCACTGGGCGTATACCGCGCCCGTCCATTCCGCACCGCCGGTCCCGAAGCAGCAGGGATGGGTCCGCAACCCGATCGATCAATTCATCCTCGCGCGGCTCGAGCGCGAGGGATTGCAGCCGTCGCGCGAGGCCGACAAGACGACGCTCGTTCGCCGTCTCACCTACGACCTCACGGGATTGCCACCCACGCCGGCGGACGTCGATGCGTTCCTGGCGGACAAGTCTCCCGATGCGTACGAGAAACGGGTGGACGCGCTCCTGGCCTCGCCGCACTACGGCGAACGGATGGCCATGCCCTGGCTCGACGCATCGCGCTACGCGGACACGCACGGGTACCACATCGACAGCCTGCGCGGCATGTGGCACTGGCGCGACTGGGTGATCGGCGCCTTCAACCGCAACCTGCCCTTCGATCAGTTCGTGGTCGAACAACTGGCCGGCGATCTCCTCCCGAATCCGACCCGCGACCAGAAGATCGCCTCGGGTTTCAATCGCAACCACATGATCAACTTCGAGGGTGGCGCGATTGCCGAGGAATACCAGGTCGAGTACGTGATCGATCGCGTCGAAGCCACCTCCTCGGCCTTCATGGGTCTGACCATGGGCTGCGCACGGTGTCACAGCCACAAGTTCGATCCCATCACTCACAAGGAGTTCTACCAGTTCTTCGCCTTCTTCAACTCGGTCCCCGAGAAGGGGCTCGACGGCCGCACGGGCAACGCCGACCCGGTCCTGCCGCTGCCGTCGCCCGCGCAGAAGGCACAGCTCGACAACCTCGACGCCGCAATCGACACGCGCGAGGCCGCGCTCGGCGATGACGTGGTGAAGCCGCTGCAGGCTGAATGGGAGCGCCGGATGTCCGAGACCGTCGCCCCGATCGAGGGCAACGGCCCGGCGGCCCATTACGAGCTCGACGGCAGCTTCTCCGACATCTCCGGCCGCTACCAGCATGGACGAACGATCGCCGGCGATCCGACGTTCGATCTCGGTCAGATCGGCCGTGCGGCGACCTTCGACGGCGACGTCGAGGTCAGCTTCGGGAACGTCGGCGCCTTCGATCGGACCGAGCCGTTCAGCCTCGCGGTGTGGCTGCGCGGGCGCGGGAACCTGCCGATGGCGGGATTCCAGAAGTTCGAAGGCAAGGACAAGCGTCACGGCTTCGAATGGATGTTCGACGACATCGTCCTGGTGGACATCCAGAGATGGGCGGCCCGCCTCACCGTGACGCTCGCTGGTGACGACCCGTCGAGCGCGATTCAGATCCGCACCCGGGAGCGGCTGACCCTCGGCGACTGGTACCACGTCACGATGGCGTACGACGGCAGCGGAAAGGCTGCGGGCCTCCGGCTGTACCTGAATGGCAAGCCGCTCGCGCCCGAGGTCGTGCGCGACCGCCTCGCAGGATCGACGCGGACGGATGCGCCGCTCCGGGTTGGAAGCCAGGTGACAGGTCCTCCGTTCCGTGGACAGCTCGACGATCTGCGGCTCTACAACCGGGTCCTGACTCCAGTCGAGATCGAACAACTCGCGCTGCACTATCGCGCGAGGGCGGTGCTGTCGGGGGTGACCGGCAAGCGCACGCGGGATGAGGCGGCGTACCTGCGGGATTATTTCCTGACCTACGCCGCGCCCGAGACGCTGCGCACCGCGAACGCCGAGCTGAAAGCGCTGCGCCTCGAACGCACAGCAGTGCTGAAGACCATTCCCACCGCGATGGTGATGGCCGAGATGAAGATCCCACGGGACACGTTCGTGCTCGCCAGGGGCGACTATCGGAATCAGACGGAGAAGGTCCAGCCCGGTGTTCCTTCGACGCTGCCGCCGCTGCCCGACGGAGCGCCACTCAACCGGCTGACGCTCGCGCGGTGGCTGGTCGATCCGAAGCATCCGCTCACCGCGCGGGTGGCGGTCAATCGCTTCTGGCAGAGCTACTTCGGGCTCGGCATCGTGAAAACCCAGGAGGACTTCGGCGTCCAGGGTGACGCTCCCGTCCACCCGGAGCTGCTCGACTGGCTGGCGACCGAATTCATCAGGACCGGCTGGGACATCCGCGCGATGCAGCGCCTCATCGTCACGTCAGCGACCTACCGGCAGTCGTCGGCGGCGACGCCGGCGTTGCACGATCGCGACCCCGACAACCGGCTCCTGGCCCGCGGCCCGCGCGGACGCCTGCCTGCCGAACTCGTGCGCGATACCGCGCTGGCGGCGAGCGGCCTGCTCAACACGGAGATCGGCGGCCCCAGTGTGCTGCCCTATCAGCCGAAAGGCCTCTGGGAAGAGATGGCATTCGGGGAAGGGTTCTCTGCGCAGTCGTACGTACAGAGCCACGGCCGGGATCTCTATCGCCGCGGCATGTACACGTTCTGGAAACGCACCGTGCCGCCGGCATCGCTCGCGACCTTCGACGCACCCGATCGCGAGAAGTGCACGGCGCGGCGCGCGCTCACGAACACACCGCTCCAGGCGCTGATCCTGATGAACGATCCGACGTTCGTCGAGGCCGCGAGAGCGCTCGCGCAGCGGACGATTCTCGAGGGAGGGAAAGACGACTCGAGCCGCCTGGGCTACGCCTTCCGCCTTGCCACCGCGCGAAAGCCGACCGGCTCGGAATCGGACGTGCTGCGGCGCCTGCTCCAGCACCGGCTCGAGGGATTCCGCAAGGATCCGCGCGCCGCTGCCAGGCTGGTGGCCGTCGGCGAATCAGCCCGCGACAGCCGGATCGACACCGCGGACCTCGCCGCCTGGACGACCGTCACGTCGGCGATCCTGAATCTGGACGAAACCATCACCAAGCAATAAGCCAATGGGTATCAATCGCGAGCTCGATCTTCACCTGACGCGGCGCCAGCTGTTCGGCCTCTCGGCCCGCGGCATCGGAATCGGCGCGCTGGCATCGCTGCTCGGCCCCGAGGTGCTGCATGGCGCCCAGGAGGCGGCGCCGCCTTCGCGCGATCCCAGGACCGGCGGACTCGTCGGCCTTCCGCATCACGCTCCGCGCGCCAAGCGCGTGATCTTCCTGCATCAGTCCGGGGGGCCGTCGCAGCTCGAGACGTTCGACTACAAACCTGGACTCGAAAAACTCCAGGGCACGCAGATTCCCGATTCCGTCCGCCAGGGTCAGCGTGTCGCGCAGACCATGGGGCAATCGTCGCTGCCCGTGGCAAAGTCGATCTACAAGTTCGCGCAGCACGGTCAGGCAGGCACCTGGGTCAGCGAGCTGCTGCCGCACACGGCGAAAATCGTCGACGACATCACGGTCATCAAGACGATGAACACCGATGCGATCAATCACGACCCGGCGATCACGTTCATCCAGACCGGGTTCCAGCAGCCGGGCCGGCCGAGCATGGGCGCGTGGCTCAGTTACGGGCTCGGGACCGAGAACCAGAACCTGCCGTCGTTCGTGGTGCTGCTGTCGCAGGCGCAGGCGCTCATCGCGGACCAGCCGCTCTTCTCACGGCTGTGGGCGAGCGGATTCCTCCCATCCAGCTATCAGGGCGTCCGCTTCCGTGGTGGCGCGACGCCGGTGCTCTATCTCGACGATCCGCCGGGGGTCTCACGGACGACGCGCCGCGAAATGCTGGATGCCGTCGCCGCACTCAACAAGATGAAGTCGCAGTCGTATGGCGATCCGGAAATCGAGACCCGGATCGCGCAATACGAGATGGCGTATCGCATGCAGGCGTCGGTGCCCGAGCTGATGGATCTGTCGAAGGAGCCGGATTCCGTCTTCGACCTGTACGGCCCGGATTCCCGCAAGCCGGGAACCTACGCCGCCAACTGCCTGCTCGCGCGGAGGCTGGCCGAGCGCAACGTGCGGTTCATCCAGCTGTATCACCGGGGCTGGGATCAGCACGGCAACCTGCCACGCGACATCGCGCTTCAGTGCAAGGGCACTGATCAGGCGACGGCAGCGCTAATCACCGACCTCAAGCAGCGCGGGCTGCTCGACGATACGCTGGTCCTGTGGGGAGGCGAGTTCGGCCGCACGGTCTTCAGTCAGGGCCGGCTCACCGACACGAACTACGGCCGCGATCATCATCCCCGCAACTTCTGCATGTGGGTCGCCGGCGGCGGCACCAAACGCGGGTCGGTGATCGGCGAGACCGACGACTTCAGCTACAACGTCGCGTCGGATCCGGTCTCGGTCTACGACCTGCAGGCGACGCTCCTGCACCTGATGGGGATCGACCACAAGAAGCTGACGTATCGATTCCAGGGGCGCGACTTCAGGCTCACCGACGTGCATGGGGAGCTGGTTGCGAAGTTGCTTGCCTGATTGGTCGCGGGTTCGCGGGCGTTCGGGGAGTGGGGTTACTCGGGGGACTGGATCAGCATTTATTGGTTCGCTCGCCGGGGCCCCACCCCCCGCGAGCCCATGGGGCCCCACCCCCATGGCTGCCAGCGCTCGCTGCGCTCGCGCCGCTGTTTAACAGCATCGGGCTGCTTGGACTAGCACCGCGTTGGAAGAAGCCACCGCAGAATGCTGATCCAAGCGGCTAAGGGTTGCTGAACAGCGGCGCCGAGCGAAGCGAGGCGCTGGCAGCTGTGGGGGTGGGGCCCCACAGCGTTTTCGCGGGGGTGGGCCCCCGCGAAAACAAACGAATAATGCTGGTCCAGTCCTCCGAGTAACCCCACTGCCGCGAACCCGCGAAGACGACACTATCGGACCATCCCTGATGCCCGTACAAGGTGTAGCAACCCCCAACGCCATCGAAGCCCGTTCGGGCCTCGATCCCTGGCAACACGCCGAACTGCCTGCTCCACCCACACCGCGCGGGCTCGGGTGGATCTCCGCCGTCGGACCCGGCGTCATCGTGCTCGGCGCGTCGATCGGCGGCGGTGAATTCCTGCTCGGCCCGACCGTCTTCGTCCGTCATGGGCTGACGCTGCTCTGGGTTACGAGCGTCGCCGTGTTCTTTCAGACGGTGTTCAACACCGAGCTGATGCGCTACACCATCGCGACCGGCGAGCCGGCGTTCACCGGCTTCATGCGGACCCGGCCTCATGCAGTGGTGTGGGCCTGGTTCTACGCGATCCTGTTCTTCCTCCAGGTGGGATGGCCGGCATCCGCCGGGGTCGCGTCCGGCGCGATCTTCTATCTGTTCACCGGGCGTGTTCCGGGGCCGCCCGACGTCAACGTGGTCTATGCGATCGGCGTCGGCACGTTCCTGGTGTGCGTCACGCTGCTGCTCATCGGACGTCGGATCGAGCGGACCCTGGAGCTGCTCAACTGGATCATGATCGTATGCACGCTCGGCGGGCTCCTGATCCTGGCGCTCCTGCTGGTGCCGCTTCGCACGTGGGCAGCGGCGACCGCCGGGCTCGCCGGGTTCGATACCGGGCGCGGCGTCTTCGATTTCCTGCCGGCCGAGGCCGACTTCTTCCTGCTCGCGGGTTTCGTGGCGTATTCAGGGTGCGGCGGGATGATGAACATCACCCTGTCGAACTGGGCCCGGGACAAGGGCTACGGCATGGGACAGCGGGCGGGCTATATTCCCGCCGCGGTTGGCGGCCAGCGGATTCAGCTCGCGGCCACCGGCTTCAGGTTCACCGCCGACACCGAGGCGCTGGCCCGCTGGCGCGGCTGGTGGCGCCTGGTACGAGCCGATCAATGGGGCGTGTTCTTCGTCGGCGCCATCGCCGGGATGATGCTGCCCGCCGTGCTCTACGTGACGTTTCTGCCCGCCGGCGCCGATATCCGGGGACTCGGCATCAGCGCCGCGCTCGCCAGCAGCATCGGTGCGCAACAGGGGGCGCTGCTCGCGGGTGCGATCGCCGTGCTCGGCGCGTGGCTGCTGTTCAAGACCCAGCTCGATCTCACCGAAGCGCTGGTGCGGGCGATCACCGACATCCTCTGGACCGGCAGCCGCCGCGTACGGGCGTGGCGCGGCGGCGACGTGAGGCTCGTGTACTACTCAGTGCTGATGCTCGCCGCGTCGTGGGGCATCATCGCGCTCAGGCTCGCGCAGCCCATCATCCTGCTGCAGATCGCCGCCAACGTCGCCGGCTTCGTCTTCGTCGTCGCGACGCTGCACCTGCTCTACGTCAACACGCGGCTGCTGCCCCCGGCTGTGCGCCCGTCACCGGCGCGGTGTGCGGTGCTCGTAGCCATGTCGCTCTTCTATGGGTTCTTCGTGGTGCACTCCTTGAAGACGTTTTTTTGACGTTGGTCTAATCGGTGATTTCTAGAAAGTGTCAAATCCCAAGCTCCAAATCCCAAATCCCAACACACTCCCAATTTCCAAAACCCAAACCAATCCCCAAACCAACTCCTAACCGGTTGGAGATTGGTTTGGGAATTGGTTTGGGAATTGGAGGTTGGGAGTGCGTTGGAGCTTGGGATTTGGAGCTTGGGATTTGACTAGAGCCCCTCTGTATTGCTGACGAACGCCAGCATCTTCCCGTCGGGCGACCAGGACGGCACGTTGATCGTCCCCTGCCCTCCGTAGACGTAGGCGATCACCTTCGGCGCGCCGCCGCCGACCGGCATCAGGCGCAGGTAGACCCGCTTGTAGTAAGGATGGTCGGTGGGATCCACTTCCTTCGGGAAGCTGATGAACGCCATCCACTGGCCGTCCGGTGAGATGTGCGGGAACCAGTTGTTCAGATCGTCGTTGGTGATCTGCTCCGGCTGCGTGCCGTCCGGCTTCATCCGCCAGATCTGCATCGTGCCGCCGCCGCGCACCGAGTTGAAGTAGATGTACTTGCCATCCGGCGTGTACTCCGGGCCGTCATCCAGCCCTTTCGAATTGGTCAGGTTTTTCTCCGCGCCTGACCCGTCCGACGCGATCGTGTAGATATCGAACTCGCCGTTCCGGCCGCCGGTGTAGAGGAGCCACTTGCCGTCCGGCGACCAGCTGTGGAGATACGAGGGGGTGAGCGGCGTGATTCGCTTTGGTGAGCCGCCACCGGCCGGAACGGTATAGACGGCCGACTGACCCGCGCTCTGATCGCTGATGCCGAGCATCGTGCCGTCGAACGACAGCACGTGATCGTTGTTGTTCCGGTTCGACGTACCGGTGTCGATCACGCCCGGTTGTCGCGTCGCGAGATCGAAACGATAGAGCTTGCCGCGATTCTCGCCGCGGCCGCTGCCATTGAAGATGAGCGCGCTTCCGTCCGGAGTCCAGTTCGGCGCCTCGAACGGCAGCTCGGCCCGGTGAATCACCTGCCGCCGCCCGCTCTGCACGTCGAGCAATTCGAGCACGCTCCCGATGTAGTCGCGGTAGGGGACGAACCCGTCCTTCGCGGGGCGGATCACGCGCACGTTGCTGAACACGGCACGTTCGATGACATCGGGATTGTGCGAACAGAGCACCAGGCCGACCAGCACTTCGTCGCCGAGCGCCAGGTCCTGGATCTCGCTCGTGACGAAGGGGTCGCCGAACTTCGCCGCCGAGAAGATGAAGGTGTTGCCGCGCCGCTCCAGCTGGAGGACGTCCGCGCCCTTGATGTCCGGGCGCCGTTCCTCGGTGATAGCCCCCTTCGTCCGCCGGAACTGCAGCGACGTCAGCCCGTCCCCGTGAATCACACCGTCGGCGTACGGCGCATCAGGGTCCTGCCCTGCACGGATCATCAATCCCGCCTTGCGGTGCGGCTCGACGCCCTTGCCAATCAGCTCGACACGAGTCTGGAGAATGAAATCACCGGTCATCCGCTTCCAGACGAAGTGGAACTCGTCACGCTGCGCCCACATGTTCGTCCCGCCGGCGGTCATCATGTAGTCCTGAGACGCCGGGTTGTACGCTGCAGACCCGGCGAGCTTCGGCGCCCCGATGTCGCCGTGCGCGTCGAAGTCGCCGATGCGAGGGGTCTGGGCGTAGATGGCGGGAGCGAGGATCAAGGCCGTAAGTGCGGCTAGTGTGCGCGTCACAATTACTCCGTTCGAGCTGCCAAGAACATCGGGGTAGTCAGAAACGGTCTGTCAGCATTTCTTTGTTTGTTTCGCGGGGCACACCCCCGCGAAACGCGTGGGGCCCCACCCCCACGCCTGCCAGCGCTCGCTTCGCTCGCGCCGGTGTTTACTTACAACGAGCCGCTTGGATTGCTATCTGTCCGAACACGCAACCACCGAATGCTGATCCAAGCGGCAAAGGGCTATTGAACAGCGGCGCCGAGCGCAGCGAGGCGCTGGCAGAGCGTGGGGGTGGGGCCCCACGCGCGGGCGGGGGTGGGGCCCCGCCCGCAAACTAACAAATGCTGATCCAGCCCTCCACCTGACCCCACTATCCGAACGGCAAACCCGAGCCCCGATCCCCCGAACCCGCGAGCCCGCGAGCCCGCGGACCCCGGACCCCGGACCCGACAGATTATCTATTGAACGGATACTCCTGAACCCAGTGAAACCCCCTGCTCACGAGCAGGAAGTTCTTGCGATCGAAAAGGGTCGCGCGCATCTGCATCGTGTGCCCATCGATCGATCCGTTCAGCACCAGAACGTCGGCGGAAGGCTGCTCGTAGGTGAAGCTGCCCGGCGAGGCGGCGGGGCCGCGGGTGAGCGTCACCGTCTTTGCGGACGTATCGACCTTCGCGCCGTACAACTCGAATGTGTCGTTCATGCGCTGAAAGGCTGCCTGCGTCGGTCGATCGAAGATCACCCTGCGAAATCGATCGTAGTCCGTCGTCAACGGCGAGCGGGTCTGACCGTCGATCGCCATCTGTTCGATGTTCCAGATGCCATAGAGCGGCGACTTCGGCGCTCCCCCGCCGTACTGCGTCCAGGCGGCGCGCGCGCTGTGCAGGTTCATGGCGACCAGATACACGCCGAACAGCACCTGCGCAGCGAGCCCGATTCGGCGGACGCGGATCGTGCGCCCGAGCGGGATCATCGTCGAGGGCTGAGCCGCGCGGTTGAGGAGCAGGACATTGAGGAGCCGGCGTGCGTCGGGGGCGAGCAGGAACAGGGACAAGACGATCAGATGTAACGAAAAGAGCTTCACGGGAACGTCGTAGGTCATGTTCAGCGTGAAGATCTGAATCGAATCGGCAAGGCAGATCAGCGCCCCGAGCATCGCGGTCTGCGGGAAGAACAACAGGATTCCGCCCGCAAGTTCCGCGCACCCTGCGAAGATCTCATAGGGGCGCGATGCCCCGACCGAATACCAGAGCACGCCCATCGGCGAGAAGTGCCCGAACGGCTCCAGCAGCCGGGTCAACCCCGGCGCCGGCATCTGCAGCGGAATCGCCTTGATCATCCCGTAGGTGACCATCGTCGATCCCAGCGCGAATCGGGCGAACAGGCGGAACCACTGCTGCAGGGGCGCGTAGTGTTCGCGCCGGCGATCGAGCGCCGACCACACGACCGTGATCAACACCGAGAGCGCCAGCACGGTGAACGCATGTACCCAGTCGTAGGTCTTGTCGCCGCTCCCGCTGCCCGTGATCACCAGCGGCGAGCTGACCCGGAAGACGTGGGTCGCCACCAACGAGACGACTGGCCGCACCGGCGGTACCTCCCCCAGATTCGGGAACTCTCCCACCGGCAGCACGAGAATCCCCTGAAGCATCTGGGTCGTCAGGACGTAGAGCGTGAAGTAGGTCCCGAAGAAGCGAAATGCCACACGCGTCGCGGGATGCCAGGCCGTCGCAGCCCGCCACACCGACGCCGGGTCGAGCAGCAGCATGGGGGCGGAGTATAACTCCCGCGGGTTCGCGGGTTCGCGGGTTTGGGCTGTGGGGTCAGTCGGGCGATTGGGTCAGCATTTATTAGTTTGTTTCGCGGGGCCCCACCCCCGCGAAACGCCATGGGGCCCCACCCCCATGGCTGCCAGCGCTCGCTCCGCTCGCGCCGGTGGTTAGCCGCATCAAGCTGCTTGGATTAGCAATCCGTCTGAAGAAGCCACCACAGAGTGCTAATCCAAGCGGCTAAGGGTCGCTAACCAGCGGCGCCGAGCGCAGCGAGGCGCTGGCAGGCCGCGGGGGTGGGGTCCCCCCGGCGCGCGCCGGGGGTGGGGCCCCGGCGCGCAACCAAGTAATGCTGATCCAGCCCTCCAATCAACCCCACTGCTCGAACCCAAACGGGACCTGGCCTAAGGCGCAGCAAAACGGCGCTCGCGCAGCTCCAGCGCCTCTTCGATCCACCGCTCGACTTCCCCCCACACCCCGGGATCGTAGAGCGACTGGTTGTGCCCGGCCCCGGGAACGAGCATCAGGCGCCGGGGGCCTGCCAGCGCGTCGAAGATGCGCTGGGAGTGAGCCGGTGACGTCTCCTTGTCGTCGGCTCCGTGAATCAGCAACACCGGCGCGCTGATCGTTCGCGCCGCCTGGGCCGGGCTGACGGCGTCGACGAGAAACTGGCCGCGCTGCTCGGCGACGATGAATGCCTGGCGGACGATCGGCCGCGGAAGAAACCACGGAGCGCGCTCGGTTGCGACGGTTCGGAGATCCGAGAACGACTCCGCGGCGACCACCGCAGCCACGCGCGAATCGGATCCCGCCTCCTGCAGCGCGACCGCTGCGCCGAGCGACGATCCGATCAGCACGACCGGACCCGCGGGAAGCCCGTCGATGACCCGGCGGAGATCGCGCTTCTCGACGAAGCCATAGGTACATACCGCGCCGGGCGACTCACCGTGCCTGCGGCTGTCGTACGCGACGACGTCGAAGCCGCGCGGCACGAACCGCTGGATCGCGCCGACGCTGCTGCCGCGATTGTCGGCGACGCCGTGCAGGTGGACGATCGTGGCGCGGCGCTTCCCGATCGCGCCGCAGTGCCAGCCGCGCAAGGTGAGGCCATCTCCCTGAAAATCCCGATTCTCGCAGCCAGGCGGAACGGCACCCTTCACGGAATGACGCGATGGATACAGAAGCCCGCCGGCGGCAATCTTCGGCGAGATGATCGCCACGGCTGCAATGAGCACGGCAGCGATGACCGCGCCGATGAGGCGACCAGCCATTTATCGGTACCCCAGGAACAGCCGCGGAAGAATCAACGTGACGACGGGGAACGCCACGATCAGCGCCAGCCCGATCAGGAGCGCGAGGAGGTATGGCATATAGCTGCGGCTGACGTCGTCGATATCGACGCGGGCGATGCCGGCGGCTATCGAGAGCCCGACACCGATCGGAGGCAGGAAAAACGCGATCCCCATCGCGGCGACGATGACGATCCCGTAGTGGACCGGGTCGATGCCAATCGCGCGACTGATGGGAAACAGGATCGGGCCGAAGATCAGCAGCGCCGGCAGCCCCTCCAGCAGCGCGCCGATGACCACGAACAGCACCACGGTCAGCGCGAGGAAGCCCCAGCGGCCTGCGCCGATGCCACCCATCCATTCTCCCAGCGTCTGCGGCACCCACTCACGTACGAGAATCCACGCGAATGCCGACGCCGCCGCCAGCACCCACAGCGTGGTCGCGGTGACGGTTCCACTCTGTGCCAGCTGCGCGGGCAACTCATCACGGCGAATTCCACCCATCATCACACCCGCAAGGAGCGCATACACGACAGCGAGCAGCGCCGCCTCGGTGACGGTCGTCGCACCGCTGAAGATACCGCCGAACAGCAGCACGGGCAGCCCCAGCGGC
>Ga0209382_10000909_pt1 | contig 47841 bp, 43 predicted proteins | sample SoiMetdeltSBSDD5_FD_187599 | JGI IMG/M metagenome (GOLD analysis project Ga0209382, IMG submission 187599) | Bulk soil microbial communities from a Populus tree surrounding site in Tennessee, USA - Soil MetaG P. deltoides SBSDD5 (SPAdes) (version 2) | ecosystem: Environmental > Terrestrial >...
CAGCGTGCCGTAGCAGTCGAAGGTCAACGCCGAGAAGTCCCGAATGCGCATGTTCGCTCCATCGATGGCGGCCGCCGGCGGATCGGTGGGTCGGCGGGTCGGCGGGGTTGGAAGGGTCGCCGGGTCGGTCATCGTCGCGCTTCGTCCGGCGGCCGTCCAGGGTCCCCGGACGAGCCGCGGACCGGACCAGGGCGACCCGGATCCCGCTCGCCCGCGGCCGGGGCGGCCCGGGGCCGGACCAGCGTGACCCGGTCCCCGTGCACCTCCAGGTGGTCGCCGGTGGCGATGGTGGCGGGGTGGTCGGCGGGCAGGACCACGAGCGGGCAGGTGCGTCCGTAGAGGTACTGGGCCACGAGGGCGCCGAGGACCAGGATCTCGTCGGGGTCGGCGAGCAGGATGGCCAGGGGGGCGGTGCCGAGGCGGATCGACTCGGCGAGGACGCTGGAGCTGGAGCTGGAGCCCCGGCCGGAGGGCATGACCAGGACCTGGCCGGTGATGGTGGCGCCGAGCTGGGGATGGTGGTGGTCGCTGAGCCGGCCGGTCCGGGGGTCCATGCCGCCCCACAGGCTCAGCGGCGCCTCCAGCACGAGCGCGGGACCGGCCGCCTCCCCCGCGACCAGGGCCCGGCCCCGGAGCTCACGGCGCCGCCCAGAAAGCGTCATCGCCGACGACCCTCCCCTCGACGGCCGACTCGACACATTCGCGCAGGCTGCCCAGCACGACCCGGACGCCCAGGTTCCCGGGCGCGTACCAGGCCCACTTGGCCGAGCTGGTCATCACCACCCCGGAGGTGTCCTCCAGGATCGAGGTCACGTAGGTGCAGGTGTCGACGACCAGGCGCACCCCGGCCGCCTCCAGCGTCGCCGGCCAGCCGAGGGCCTCGATCCGGGCCAGGACGTGGCGGCTGGTGCTGGCGTAGAACGCCACCTCCGGGTGGACGGACCGGCCGCCGAGCAGGGCCACCAGCCGGCCGAACTCGGCCACCGAGAAGTGCGGGGTGCCGACGTTGACGCCGGTCAGGCGACCCTCCCGGGCCCCGGCGGTGGTGAGCTGGTCGCGGGCGGCGCGGACCATGGCCGGGGTGACCTCGACCACCTCCAGGGGTTGGCCATGGTGGAGGGCCTCGGCCAGGGTCGGCGCCTCCGGGGTGGAGCCGACCACGTGGACCAGCCCGACCTCGCCCGAGGAGGCGGCGGCCGCGCCGGCCGCCTTGAGCCGGTCCTCGTCCACGCCGGCGGGCAGGCCGTCCACCACCGGGACCAGCCGGCCGCTCCTGGCGCCGACCAGGTGGCCGAGCAGCGGGTACAGGACGTCCTGGTCGAGCAGGCGGTCCGGCAGGGCGCGGACGTCGAAGACCAGCTGGCCCCGGCGCCGCTCGGTCCGGTGCAGGCCGGCATCGGGGACGCGGCCGGTGATGGCCGCGCAGATGTCGATGAAGTCGCCGTAGCGGGCGGTGCGCGCCCCCAGCACGGAGTTGGCGAAGACGATCGCGTTCGACTCGGCCCAGGCGACGTGCTCGCCGAAGCCGGGCCGCTCCGGGAGCTGGTAGGGCGCGCAGGTCCAGGTCTGCCGGCAGCCCATCGCCACATAGGCGTCCATCAGCCGCCTCGCCGCGGCGGCCGTCTCCGGGTCGCCGCGGAAGCGGTCGGGGTGGAGCAGGTCCAGCGAGGCGACGTTCAGCGTGGTCGGGACCCGCACGGCCGCGCCGTCCCGCAGCAGCCGCTCGGCGAAGTCCAGCCCGGCCCGCCCGTGGTACAGGCAGCCGTCGATGTGGGCCGAGGTGACGTCGATCAGCCGGGCCGCCCCGGCCACCCGGGCCATCTCGACCACGATGCGCATGGCGAGCCGTCCGGCCGGCCCCTCAGCACCGTCCAGCAGCGCCCGGTCGCCGTCACTCAGCCGCACGCCCACCCACCCCCAGCGGCCCCGGGCAGCCGACCCTTGGGGCCGCCGGCACCCCGCCGGCCGCCACCGGACCGGCCGCCCTCCCGGCTCGACCTTCGTTTGCTACACGATGTTGTGCTCGTACCGGTCCCTTCCCTGGTGGAAGCGGTCGACGGCCAGGGGGGTCACGTCCACCGGGGGCGGGCGGCCGAGGAACAGGTCCCGGACCACCTCGCCGACGGCCGGGCCCTGGAGGAAGCCGTGGCCGGAGAAGCCGGTGGCGTACAGGAACCGGGCCGGGCGGACGGCCTCGCCGATGAGGGCGTTGTGGTCGGGGGTGACCTCGTACAGGCCGGCCCAGCCGCCGGCCACGCCCACCTCGGCCAGCGACGGCGCCCGACGGGCCATCGCCTCCACCAGCCGCGGGATCCAGGCGTCGTCGCGCTCCAGGTTGAAGCCGGGCGGCTCGTCGTCCAGGGACATGCCCATGAGCAGCCCGGGGCCTTCGCGGTGGAAGTAGAAGCTGGAGGTGAGGTCGATGGTCATGGGGAGCCGCTCGGGCAGCCAGGGCACGGGCTCGGTCAGCAGGACCTGGCGGCGGGAGGGGGTCACCGGCAGGTCGACCCCGACCATCTCGCCGACCCGGCGCGACCAGGCGCCGGCGGCGCAGACCAGCGCCGGGGTCTCGACCACCCCCCTGGAGGTGACCACGGCCGAGATGGCCTCGCCGGCCAGGCGCACCTCCAGCAGCTCACAGCCGGTCTGGACGTGGGCGCCGTGGCGGCGCGCCCCGGCGGCGTAGCCCTGCACGACCGCCTCGGGGGTGGCCAGGCCGTCCTCGGGCGAGAAGGCGGCGGCGAGCAGGCCGTCGGTGTCGACGGGGGGCGACAGCCGCCGCGCCTCGGCCGGGTCGATCAGGCGGCTGGGCACCCCGAGGCGGCGCTGGAGCTCGATGCTGCGCTCGAAGGTGGCCACGTCCTCGGGCCGGCTGAGCAGGAACAGGTAGCCGACCCGGCGGAAGTCGATCTCGTGGCCGGGGCGGGTGCCGAAGGCGGCGAACGCCTCCAGGCTGCGGGCGCCGAGCTGGATGTTGAGGGGGTCGGAGAACTGCGCCCGCACCCCGCCGGCGGCCTTGCTGGTGGAGCCGGAGGCCAGCTGGTCGCGCTCGACCAGCACCACCTCGCCGACACCGGCCTCGGCCAGGTGGAAGGCGATGCTGGCGCCCATCACGCCGCCGCCGACCACGACCACGTCGGCCCGCCGGGGGAGGCCGTCGCCTGGCCGGGTCACAGCGGGACCCGGGTGCCCACGCCCTGACGGGCGGCCCGCTCGACGATCGCCCAGGCCGCCGCGGCGTCCTGCACCCCGAGGCCCAGGCTGTTGTAGAAGACCAGCTCGTCGGGTCGCCGCCGGCCCGGGTGGCGGCCGGCGGCGACCTCGCCCAGCTCCACCAGGTCGGCCTCGGCGAGCAGCCCGGCGGCCAGCGCCTGGATCACCGGGCCGGCGTGGTCGATCGCGGCCGGCCGGTGGTCGACGACCACGGTCCCGGCCGCGGCCAGCACGCCCAGCCCGACCTCGCTGCGGTCGGGGGTGATCGAGCCGATGCTGATGACGGTGGCGCCGGGGGCGAGCTGCTCGGCCTCGACCAGCGGGCTCGGGCTGGCGGTGCAGGCGGCGACGACGTCGGCCCCGGCCACGGCCTCGGCGACACTGCCCGCGGCCACCACCCGCGGACCCACCTCCCGGTCGAGGTCGGCGGCGGCCCGCCCGGCGGCGTCGCCGTCGCGGCCCCACAGCCGGACCTCCTCCAGAGGGAGGGCGTGGGCCAGGGCCCGGACGTGCCCCCGGCCCTGCACGCCGGGACCGAGCACGGCCGCGGTCGCCGCCCCCGGCCGGGCCAGCAGCGTGGCCGCCAGGGCGCTGGCCGCCGAGGTCCGCAGCGCGGTCAGGGTGGTCCCCTCGACGATCGCCACCAGGCGGCCGTCGTCGGGGTCGAGGACCAGGACGGTGGCGCTGACGGTGGGCCGGCCGGCGGCGGCGTTGCCCGGGTTGACGCTGCCGAACTTGCTCACCGCGCCGCTGCCGGGGGCCAGGCGGGCCGCGTAGCAGAAGGCCAGGGAGTCGTCCCGGGCCACCGGCAGCACCAGGCGGGCCGGCTGGTCGGCCTCGCCGCGGCCCAGCCGGGTGAAGGCCTCACGCTGGGACGCCAGGCCGGTGTCGAGGTCGAAGAGCGTGGCGACGTCGGCGGCGCCGAGCAGCAGCGGCCGGCGGTCCTCCCCGCTGGGCATGGGCGTGGGCCTCCCGTTCCAGGTGACCGTCCTGGTGCACCGTCCTAGTGCACGGACTGGGTTTGTGATTATCTACGCCACGGAGAGCCTCCCGTCCGGGATGCATCGTGAGGAGGAGCGAGTGGCGATGAGTAGGCCAAGGTGGGTGGCCTTCGTGGCCCTGCTGGGCGCGTTCATGCTGGCGGCCGCCGGCTGCGCGAACAACGACAACGGTGGCGGCGGTGGTGGCGCCCAGGCCGCCGACTGTAACGCCGACCAGTTCGGCTGCCTGACGGTGGGGTCGGGCGAGCCGATCAAGGTGGGGACCTTGCTGTCGATCACCGGCGACAACCGCAGCCTGGGCGTGGACAGCCAGCGCGGCGTGGTGCTGGCGGTCGACAACCTGGACGGGAAGCTGGACGGCAAGCCCGGCCAGCTCATGGGGCACAACGTCGAGCTGGTCAACACCGACGAGACCTGCTCCAAGGCGGGCGGGCAGTCGGGGGCGACCAAGCTGGCCGCCGACCCCAAGCTCCTGTCGGTGATCGGGACCAGCTGCTCGAGCGCCGCGCTCGGGGTGGCCGACACGATCTTCTCCAAGAAGGGCATCCTGCTCATCTCGCCGTCCAACACCGGCCCGTCACTGACCGCCGAGGGCCAGCACCAGCCCTTCTACCTGCGGACCGCGCACAACGACAAGATCCAGGGCGCCGTGGTGGCGGACTTCGCCACCAACAAGCTGCAGGCCAAGACGGCCGCCACGATCCACGACGAGAGCCCCTACTCCGACGGCCTGGCCGCGGTGTTCCGCCAGGTGTTCGAGAAGCAGGGCGGCAAGATCACCAACGACGAGGCCGTCCAGTCGACCGACCGTGACATGAAGCCGGTGCTCAACAGCATCTCCCAGAACAAGCCCGACTTCATCTACTACCCGGCCTTCAACCCGGTGTGCGCGCTCATCGCCAAGCAGGGGCGGGCGATCCCGGCCCTGAAGGACACCGCCCTGATGGGCTCCGACGGCTGCGCCGCCCCCGAGTACGTCCAGGTCGGCGGCAAGTCGGTGTACGGCTCGTGGTCGTCGTCGCCGGACGTCACCGCCCAGACCTCGAACAACGCCTTCTACGGCCAGCAGTTCCTGCCGGCCTACCAGAAGCAGTTCGGCGAGCGTCCGATCTCGGTGTTCAACGCCCACGCCTTCGACGCCTTCAACATCCTGGCCGAGGCGATCAAGAAGACGGCCACCGACGACGGCGGCACCCTCACCATCCCGCGGACCAAGCTCAAGGACGAGATCTTCAAGACCAGCAACTACAAGGGCCTGAGCGGGACGCTCACCTGCACCCCGCTGGGCGACTGCGCCACCGCGGTGTCGATCGCCGTCTACAAGGTCCCGGACTGGCCGATCGAGGGGGGCACCGCGAACCCCAAGCCGGTGTTCACCGAGACCAAGACGCTGCAGGAGGCCTCGGCCTAGGAGGCGGGAAGATGCGGCGAGGAGCGTCCGTGACCTCCCCCCGCCGCGGTGCCATGTCGTGGCTGACGGGCCGCCACCCGTCAGCCACGACCGCCCCCAGGGCGGGGCTGCGGGCCTCGGCGGTCATGCTCGTGCTGGCCGCGCTGGCCGCCGCCGGCTGCACCCGCGAGCCGGCGGCCCCGCCCAGCCACCGGTTGGAAGGGACCTACATCGTGCACGGCGTCTTCACGCACCAGCGCTTCGGCAACCCCTGCAGGTCGGCCGACGCCGGCTACCCGGACATCGTGCCGGGCACGGCGGTGCGGGTGCGCGACGACGCCACCAAGGCCGTGGTGGGCACGGCCGAGCTCCGGGGCGGGACCCTGCGCGACGGACCGCTGCGCGGCAACGACGACGACTGCGTGTTCTCGTTCTCGCTGACCGTGCCCGAGCGCGACGCCTACCGGATCGAGGTCGGCAAGCGCCCCGGCCAGGTCCTCTTCACCAGGTCCGACCTGGAGAGGTCGAGCTGGAAGGCCGACCTGACCATCGGCGCCTACACGATGTTCGGCGGGATCTAGCAGTGTCCGGCGGCGATCCGGACCGGGGGTGGCCATGACGCAGACGCGGCAGCGCGAGGACGAGTCGCCGGGGCCCGTGGCCCGGTCCAGGACGGCGGTGCTGGCCGAGCGGATCCCGATCCGCCGGATCATCCTGGTCACCCTGAGCATCCTGATCGCCGCCGGCGTGCTCGTGGGCTCCTACAAGACCCTGACCCTGACCGAGGGCCGGATCAGCGCCGCCGGCTGGCGTGACTTCCTGATCTTCGGGGTCGCCCTGGGCAGCATCTACGCGCTCATCGCGCTCGGCTACAGCCTGGTCTACGGCATCCTGCTGATGATCAACTTCGCCCACGGCGAGGTGTTCATGATGGGCGCGTTCGCCTCCTACTTCGTGGCCCGGTCGCTCGAGTCGGCCGGCCTGCTCGACAGCAGCCCCATCCTGAGCATCCTGATCCTGCTGGTGGCCGCGACCGTCGCCTCCATGGCGGTGGCGGTGCTGCTGGAGCGGGTCGCCTACCGGCCGCTGCGCAACGCCCCGCGCCTGGTCCCGCTGATCACCGCCATCGGCGCCTCGCTGTTCCTGCAGTACACGGCGGCCAGCCTCTTCGGGTCGGACTCCAAGGGCTACCCGACCATCAACGCCCTCGAGGGCACCTGGACGATCCTCGGCATCCCCATCGGCCGGAGCCTGCTGGTGTCCATCGTGGCCGCGGCGATCATGGTGGTCGGCCTCACCCTGTTCATCTCCAGGACCACCATGGGCAGGGCCATGCGGGCGGTCGCCGAGGACAAGGAGATCGCCAGCCTGATGGGGATCAACGTCAACCGGGTGATCGTGACCACCTTCGGGATCGGCGGGATCCTGGCCGGCGTCGCCGGGGTCATGTTCGCCCTGGTGTTCGGCCTGGTCCAGTACAACATGGGCTTCGTCCCCGGCATCAAGGCCTTCACCGCGGCCGTGCTCGGCGGCATCGGCAGCGTCGCCGGCGCGGCCATCGGCGGGCTGATCCTCGGGGTGGTGGAGTCGGTGGCGCCGTTCCTGCTGCTGGCCGGCATCCACGTGCCCGCCCCCAACCAGCTCCGGGACGTGGTCGCCTTCTCCATCCTGATCCTGGTCCTGATCTTCCGGCCCGGCGGGATCCTCGGGTCGGGCGAGCCGGAGCGGGGGTAGGGCGCCGTGACCGGGTCCGGGTTGACCTCCAGGGCGGTCAGGGCCGGCCTGATCGGCGGCGTGGCCCTCGTCTACCTGGCCCTGATCGGCATGATCCAGAAGTTCGACAGCCGCAACCTCATCGGCGACTTCCTCACCCTGGGCAACCTGCTCATGGCCCTGCCGCCGCTGCTCACCGGCTTCCTGGCCATCAGGCCGCGGCTGGTGGGCGGCCAGCATGAGGAGGCCGGCCGGCGCCCCGCCCTGACCGCCGGGCTGGTCAGCGGGGCGGTCGTCGGCGGGGTCACCGCGGCCGGGGTCGCCCTGGTCGAGATCCTCCCCGAGGGCGCGGTGCGGCGCATCTTCATCCAGGTGTCGCCGGAGCTGCTGTCGATCCTCACCTTCGGCCGGGGCGTGCCGCTGGGCCTGGTCCTGCTGGTCGTCTACGGGGCGGTGCTCGGCCTGCTGGGGGCCGGCTTCCGGCTGCTGCCCGACCGCTACCGGCGTCCCCTCGGTGTCGGGCTGGCCGCGACCCTGACCTTCGCCCTGCTCCAGCGGATCTTCCCGCCCCTGCTGTTCGAGCTCGGGCTCGACACCCGCTGGCTGTACAGCCCGACCCTGCTGGGTCTGACCGTCCCGGGGGCGCTGGTCGTGTTCGCCGTCTCGGCCGGGCTGGCGGCGCTGTGGGGGGCCAGGGGCCCGGTGGTGCGCGAGCGGGTGCGGCGGCTGCCCCCGGAGCGCCGCAAGCTGCTCAACGGCACCGGCCTGCTGGTGCTGGCGGTGGTCCTGGCCGTGCTGCCCGCCCTGATCGGCTCGACCCTCTCCCAGGTGCTGGGCACGGTCGGCGTCTACCTGCTGATGGGGCTGGGCCTGAACATCGTGGTCGGCTACGCGGGCCTGCTCGACCTGGGCTATGTCGCCTTCTTCGCCACCGGCGCCTACATGACCGCCCTGTTCACCGGGGCCAACCGGGTGACCTCGATCGGCGACCTGGTCGCGCCGGCGTTCGCGCTGCACCTCAACTTCTACCTGGCCGTGCCGTTCGTGATCATCGTCACCGCCGTCGTCGGGCTGCTGATCGGCGCGCCGGTGCTGCGCCTGCGGGGCGACTACCTGGCCATCGTCACCCTCGGCTTCGGCGAGATCGCCAAGGTGGCGGTGCAGTCCTCCTGGCTCCAGGAGTTCACCGGCGGGCCCCAGGGGCTGCGGGACGTCACCGACGCGGGCATCGGCGGGATCGGCTTCCGCGACCCGCAGCCGTTCTTCTACCTGGTCCTGGTGTTCTGCGGCCTGGCCGTGTTCGTGTCCCAGCGCCTGGCCGGCTCCAGGGTCGGGCGGGCCTGGAACGCCATGCGCGAGGACGAGATGGCCGCCGAGGCGATGGGCGTGAGCACGATCAGGTTCAAGCTGCTGGCCTTCGCCATGGGGGCGGCCGTGGGCTGCCTGTCGGGCACCCTGTTCGCGGTCCAGATCGGCTCGATCACCCCCGAGAGCTTCACCATCATCGTCTCCATCACCGCCCTGGCCGTGGTCATCCTCGGCGGCATGGGCAGCATCCCCGGGGTGGTCGTCGGCAGCCTGCTGCTGATCGGCCTGCCCGGGCTGCTGGACGAGTTCGAGGAGTACCGGCTGCTGGTCTACGGCGCCGCCCTCATCCTGGTCATGGTCCTGCGGCCGCAGGGGCTGGTCCCCAACGTGCGCCGCAGCCGCGAGCTTCAGGAGGACGAGGCGGCCCAGGACCAGTGGCTCAAGAGCGAGGAGGCCCCGGCGGTGACCGTCGGCGGCGGCGGTGGGGCCTCGTGAGCGCCCTGCTCGAGGTCCGCGGGCTGGTCAAGCACTTCGGCGGCCTGAACGCCGTCGACGGGGTCGACCTGGACGTCAACGAGGGGGAGATCCTCAGCGTCATCGGCCCCAACGGGGCCGGCAAGACCACGCTGTTCAACATGGTCACCGGCCTGTACGTGGCCGACGGGGGGTCGATCCACTTCGACGGGCACGACCTGGTCGGGCTCCAGCCGCACCACATCTGCACCCTCGGCATCGCCCGGACCTTCCAGACGGTGCGGCTGTTCCCCGCCATGACCGTGCTCGAGAACACCATGGTCGGCCAGCACTGCCGGACCCGGTCGGGGGTGTTCGGGGCGGTCCTGCGGCTCCCCCGGACCAGGGCCGAGGAACGGCGGGTCCTGGAGCAGTCGCGCTTGGCGCTGTCGTTCTTCGGCAGCCGCCTGGCCGGCTACCGGGAGAACCAGCCGGCGTTCGCGCTGTCGTACGCCAACCGGCGGCGGCTGGAGATCGCCCGGGCGATGGCCACCAACGCCAAGCTGATCCTGCTCGACGAGCCGACGGCGGGCATGAACCCGCGGGAGACCCAGGAGATGACCGAGCTGATCGGCAAGCTCCGGGACGAGCGGGGCTTCACCATCGTGGTCATCGAGCACGACATGCGGCTGGTCAAGGGGGTCTCGGACCGGGTCGTGGCGCTCGACTACGGCCGCAAGATCGCCGACGGCACCTACGAGGAGGTGGCCAACGACGAGCGGGTGGTCGAGGCCTACCTGGGCAAGCGGGCGGCGGAGGAGGCGGCCGGTTGAGCGTCGACGGCGCGCCGGTGCTCGAGCTGCGCAACGTGAGCACCCACTACGGGCTCATCGCCGTCCTGCGGGACGTGAACGTGGAGATCCGGCCGGGCGAGATCGTCTGCCTGCTCGGCGGCAACGCCAGCGGCAAGTCGACCACCCTCAAGACGATCCTGGGCATGGTGACGCCCAGCCAGGGCGAGGTCCTGTTCGACGGCCAGCCGATCGGCGGCCTGTCCACCACCGAGATCGTGGCCCGCGGGGTGACCATGGTCCCGGAGAACCGGCGGCTGTTCACCCGCATGACGGTGCGCGAGAACCTGGAGCTGGGCAGCTACCTGCGCACCGACAAGGCCAAGGTCAAGGAGGACCTGGACCGGGTGATGGAGCTGTTCCCGCGGATCAGGGAGCGGCTGACCCAGAAGGCCGGGACGCTGTCGGGCGGCGAGCAGCAGATGGTGGCGATGAGCCGGGCCCTGATGGCCGCCCCCAAGGTGCTGCTGATGGACGAGCCCTCCATGGGGCTGGCCCCGGTCCTGGTCGACCAGGTGTTCGAGATCATCCAGGACATCAACAAGCTGGGCACGACCATCTTCGTGGTCGAACAGAACGCCAACATGGCCCTGTCGATCGCCGACCGCGGCTATGTCCTCCAGACCGGGCAGATCGTGCTCGCCGACACGGCGGCGGCGCTGCTCAAGAACCCCCAGATGCGCGAGGCGTACCTGGGCGAGCTGACCTGAGGCGACGGCGTCGCCCGGCGAGGGCCCGAGGACCTTTGGCTCCGTTCGCGCACCTTCCCCGAGTGCGCGCGTTCTCTACTCGGTCCTCGGACCTCCGCGCCGGACGACTCGGGGCCCCCGTGGGGACCCCGATTGGCGGCACGCTAACAGCCGGCCGGGCGGGGGTCAACCCGGGGCGATCCCTTGCGCGGCAACGGTTCCAGCATCACCGCAGGTGCCACCTGCGACGATGTGTCGCCGGTCCGGCCGGGGGATTTCCGCTCCGCCGCCGCCCACCCCGTCATCGCGATCCGGACGAGATCCTCACTCCGGCGGTTTGAGGCCGTCGCTCATCTGGGTAGGAGGAGACCGTGCCGGCCTGACCACGCCCACGAGCCGATGGCGGAGCCTGTGAACCTGAGCCTGCCACCCACCTCCAGCAGCCTCCCCGACCTCCGCCGGGCCGTCGCCCGGACCCTGGGGAAGGACGACGACGACCTCGTCGCCGACGTGCTCCTGGCCCTGGACGAGGCGGTCAGCAACGCCGTCCGCCACGGCTCGCGTGGCGGCGCGCCGGTGGAGGTGTCGGTGGACTCCGACGGCAAGTGGGTCGAGATGACGGTGCGCGACCGCGGCCCCAGCCCGCGCCTGCCCCGCCTGCCCGACGAGCCCCCGCCGGTGCTGCACACCGGCGGCCGGGGCCTGTGGCTGATCCTCCAGTTGGTCGACGAGGTCCGCCTCGAGCGCGTCGGCGAAGGGACGCGGCTCGTCATGCGACGCCGCGTCAGCTCGAGGGTGGACAGCCTGGCCGGCCGCGACGGGGACGGTTGATAGACTCGGCCATGTGGCCACCTCCGCGTCCCCGCTGGTCCTGCTGGACGGGCACAGCCTCGCCTACCGGGCCTTCTTCGCCCTGCCCAGCGACCTCCAGACGACCACCGGCCAGCTGACCAACGTCGTCTACGGCTTCACCACCATGCTGGTCAAGCTGTTCGGCGACTTCTCGCCGGACCGGATCGCGGTCTGCTTCGACCTGGGCCGGCCCGCCTACCGTCACGACGTCTACGACGGCTACAAGGCCAACCGCCGGACCACCCCCGACGACTTCAGCTCCCAGATGCCGCTGGTCCGCGAGGTGCTGTCCGCCCTGCGCATCCCGGTGGTCGAGGTCGCCGGCTACGAGGCCGACGACCTGATCGCCACCCTGGTCCGGGAGGCCAGGGACGAGGGGCTGCCGGTGCTGGTCGTCACCGGGGACCGCGACAACCTCCAGCTCATCGACGACGCGGCCGAGGTCCGGGTGATGATGACCCGGCGCGGCATCACCGACACCGCCGTCTACGACGAGGCCGCGGTCGCCGAGCGCTACGGCGTGCCCCCGGGGCGCTACATCGACGTGGCCGCCCTGCGCGGCGACCCCTCCGACAACCTGCCCGGCGTCCCGGGGGTCGGCGACAAGACCGCCACCAAGCTGGTCCAGACCTACGGCACCGCCGAGGAGGTGGTCGCCCACGCCGCCGAGCAGCGGGGCAAGCTCAAGGAGAACCTGCTCGCCCACGGCGACGACGTGCTCCGCAACAAGCAGCTGATGCGGCTGCGCGACGACGTCCCCCTGCCCGTCGGGGCCCGCGACCTGCGCATGGGAGCCTGGGACCGGGCCGAGATCCACCGCCTGTTCGACACCCTGGAGTTCCACCCGCTGCGCGAGCGGCTGTTCGCGGCCGCCGTCGACACCGGCCCGGTGGACGCCGGGTTCGAGGTCGACGCCCGCCGGCTGGCCAAGGGGGAGCTGGCCGCCTGGCTGGCCGGGGTGCCGGCCGACCGCCCGGTCGCCCTGGCCGCCCGCCTGCGCACCGACCCGGGCCGGGCCGAGCTGACCGGCGTCGGCCTGTGGGCCGAGGCAGCGGAGGAAGGGGCCGCGGTCTGGCTGGACCTGGAGGACGGCGCCGGGCCCGAGGACCTGGAGGCGCTGGCGGCGCTGCTGGGCGACCCGGAGCGGCCCAAGCTGGCCCACGACGCCAAGTACCTGTACCTGGCCGTGTGGGCCCGCGGCTGGGAGCTGGAGGGGCTGGTCATGGACACCGCCCTGGCCGCCTACCTGGTCCTGCCCGCCCAACGGACCTACGACCTGGCCGACCTGGCCCTGCGCTACCTGCGCAAGGAGCTGCGGCCCGAGGGGGCCGGGACCGACGAGCGGCCGGCCGGGGACGGCACCCAGCTGGCCCTGGACACCGGCGGCGAGGATGAGACCTGGCCCGACTGGTGCCTGCGCGCCCAGGCGGTGGGGGAGCTGGCCGACAAGCTCGGCCAGGAACTGGCCGCCATGGAGGTGGGGCGGCTGGTCGCCGACGTGGAGCTGCCGCTGGTGCCGATCCTGGCCAAGCTGGAGCGGACCGGCATCGCCGTGGACCTGTCGGTGCTGGACGAGATCCGCGACCGGCTCGACGCCCGCCTGGCCGACCACGAGGCCCGCGTCTACCAGCTGGCCGGGGAGCAGTTCAACATCGGCTCCAACCTCCAGCTCCAGCAGATCCTGTTCGAGAAGCTGCGCCTGCCCAAGACCAAGCGGATCAAGACCGGCTACACCACCGACCACAACGCCCTGGCCCAGCTGGCCACCACCGACCCCCACCCGATCCTGGACGCGCTGCTCGGCTACCGCGAGGTGGCCAAGCTGAAGAACACCTACGTCGACGCCCTGCCCAAGCTGGTCGACAAGGCCACCGGCCGCATCCACGCCCAGTTCAACCAGCTGATCACCTCCACCGGCCGCCTCTCCACCCAGAACCCCAATGTGCAGAACATCCCCATCCGCACCGAGACCGGCCGCGAGATCCGGCGCGCCTTCGTGGCCGACCCCGAGGCCGAGGGGCTGCTGGTGGCCGACTACGCCCAGATCGAGTTCCGGGTGCTGGCCCACCTGGCCGGGGACGAGGCCCTGGTGGCGGCGTTCCTGGGCGGCGAGGACGTGCACGCCACCGTGGCCGGGATGGTCTGGGGGCTGCCACCCGACCAGGTCGACCGCGAGCTGCGGGCCCGGGTCAAGATGGTCACCTACGGCCTGGCCTACGGCCTGTCGGCCTTCGGGCTGGCCCAGGGCATCGGCATCCCCCCGGACGAGGCCAGGGCGCTGATGGACGCCTACTTCGAGCGCTTCGGCAAGGTCAAGGCGTACCTGGACGCGGTCGTCACCCAGGCCAGGCGCGACGGCTACACCTCGACCATCCTGGGCCGCCGCCGCTACCTGCCCGACCTGGCCTCCGACTCCCGCCAGCGGCGGCAGATGGCCGAGCGCATGGCCCTGAACGCCCCCATCCAGGGCTCGGCGGCCGACATCATCAAGATGGCCATGGTCGCCGTCGACCGGGCCATGACCGACCAGGCGCTGGCCAGCCGCATGGTCCTCCAGGTCCACGACGAGCTGGTGTTCGAGGTCGCCCCCGGCGAGGGCGAGCGGCTGGCCGAGCTGGTCCGCCGCGAGATGCAGGGCGTCTACCAGCTCCGGGTGCCGCTGGAGGTCTCCATGGCCACCGGCCGCTCCTGGGCCGAGGCCCAGCACTGACCCCGGGGAACCGGGGCCGGGCGGCCGGTGTAGCAGGGGCGAGGCATCGCCGACCCCGGGAGACCGCCGTGCACCGACGCAGGCTCCGCGCGCTCGTCCTGCTGCCCGCCGTCCTGGCCGCCACCGTGCTGGCCGCCGCCCCGCCAGCCGCCGCCGGGGGCGGCTGCCACCGGCCGCCCACCGAGGGCCGGGGCACCACCCTGGTCCTGACCGAGCTGTGCTTCAGCCCGAACGTGCTCCGGGTCGCCCCGGGCACCGAGGTGACGATCGTCAACCGCGACGCCCTGCCCCATCCGCTGGGCCGGCCCGGGGGCGAGTGGGCCTGGGAGGGCAACGCCGGCGACCGGGTCACCGTCCGCCTGGACCGCGACGGCCTCTACCCGTTCTTCTGCTACGCCCACCCGGGCATGGTCGGCGTGGTGGTCGCCGGCGACGGCCGCGGCGTCGGCACCGGGGTCGCGGAGGTCGCCGACCCCGTGCCCGTCCCGGCCCAGGCCGCCGGGGCGGCCGCCCGGCCGGCCCCGGCCGGCCCCGAGGCGACCACGTTCCCGCTGGCCTGGCTGGTCCTGGTCGCCCTGGCCGCCCTGGTCGGCGCGGCCGCCGGTGCGTGGCTACGGTCGCGGGGCCCGGCGGCCTGACCACCGGCCCGTCAGTCCAGGTCGGGTGGCAGCTCGGGGTGGTCGTCCAGCTCGATCAACCGGCCGATCTGGGCGGCGGTGATGCGGCCGGTGGACAGCTGGGGCAGGGCGTCGGGCGCGAACCAGCCGGCGTCCAGGGTCTCGATGCTGGGCCGGGCCGACCCGCCGAGCAGGTCGCAGGCCACCGCCACCTTGTAGACCGAGTGGGGGAAGGGGCCGGGGTTGTGCCGCGAGCGGTCCCACAGGGCCAGCAGCCGCCGGGCCCGGACCTGGAAGCCGGACTCCTCGGCGACCTCGCGCTCCACCATCGCCGCCGGGGACCAGCCGACGTCGGCCCAGCCGCCGGGCAGGGCCCAGCGGCCGTCGGCCCGCTCGCGCACCAGCAGCACCGCCCCGTCCCGCCGGACCAGGGCGCGCACGTCCACCTTGGGCGTCGGGTAGCCGCCGTCGCCGGCCAGCAGCTCGTCCAGCCGCAGCCGCTCGGCCGGTGACGCCAGCTCCAGGTGGGCGGCGGCGATCTCGGTGGCCAGGGCCCGCAAGGCCAGGTAGCGCTCCCGGTCGTAGACGCCCTCGCTCAGCTCCAGCCCCGCCTGGGCGATGGCCTGGAGGCGGGCCACCCAGCCGAGCCAGTCCGGCTGGCTCACTCGGCGCGGGACGGGGCGGCCGGGACCGGGTCCAGGGCGATGCGCAGGCGCTTGTTGCCCTTGCCCTTGGACTGGTGGCCGACCACGTAGACGGTGCCGACCTCGCCGGTGGAGGCCACGTGGGTGCCGCCGTCGGCCTGGCGGTCCAGGCCCTCGATGTCGATCACCCGGACCCGCTCCAGCCCCTGGGGGACCAGGTTGGCCTTGGTCCGGATCAGGTCGGGGCGGGCCGCGAACTCCTCGGGGGACAGGAACGAGACGTGCACCGGCCGGTCGGCGTCGACCTCGACCCGCAGGGCGCGCTCGACCGCCTCGGCGAACTCGGCGCTCATCGACGACAGCTCGAAGTCCATGCGGGCCTTCTGCTCCTCGAAGTTGCCCCCGGTGACCAGCGCCCCGTAGTCGCGGCCGATCACCCCCGACAGCATGTGCAGGGCGGTGTGGGTGCGCATCAGGGTGTGGCGGCGCTGCCAGTCCAGCCGGCCCCGCACCTTGGCGCCGGCGGGCGGGGGCTCGCCGGCGACCAGGAGCACGACCCGGCCCTCGCGCCGCTGGGCCCCGGTGACGGCCAGGTCGACCCCCTCGACCTCCAGGACGCCGGTGTCGGGGGGCTGCCCGCCCCCGCCCGGAAAGAACGCGCTCCGGTCGAGGATGACACCGTCCGGTTCGACCCCGGTGACCTGCGCATCGAAGGCGGCGAGGTAGGCATCGTGCTGGTAGAGCGGCTCGGTCACGTGACCACCCTTTCTCGAAGGACCATAAACTCGCAGGTCATACGCGCATGTACCGTTGACGCGACGAAGCTGCGACGGCTACCATCTGCCGAACCACTGTGGGCTTTCAGCCAGTGTGTTCTGACGCTCATCGCGTCGCCTCACCGCCATGAAATGTCTGCAGGGGGAGCCTTCTGTCCGACAGTCTAGGAGACGAGCAGTTGACCGAGTCCACCGAGCGACCCACCGCAACCGAGCAGGACGTCCCTGGGGTAACCACCCAGGTGACCCAGAACGATGTCGGCTCCGCCGAGGACCTCGCGGCCGCCTACGAAGAGTCGCTGAAGGCCTTCGAGGAGGGCGACATCGTCGACGGCTACGTGGTGAAGGTCGACCGCGACGAGGTGCTGCTCGACATCGGCTACAAGTCCGAAGGCGTCATCCCCTCCCGCGAGCTGTCCATCAAGCATGACGTCGACCCCAACGAGGTCGTCAGTCTCGGTGACCACATCGAGGCCCTGGTCATGCAGAAGGAGGACAAGGACGGCCGCCTGATCCTGTCCAAGAAGCGGGCCCAGTACGAGCGGGCCTGGGGCACGATCGAGAAGAAGAAGGAGAACGACGAGATCGTCGAGGGGACCGTCATCGAGGTCGTCAAGGGCGGCCTGATCCTCGACATCGGCCTGCGCGGCTTCCTGCCCGCCTCCCTGGTCGAGATGCGCCGGGTGCGCGACCTGCACCCCTATGTCGGGCGCACCCTGGAGGCCAAGATCATCGAGCTCGACAAGAACCGCAACAACGTGGTCCTGTCGCGCCGGGCCTGGCTGGAGGAGACCCAGTCGGCCACCCGCCGGGCGTTCCTGCACACCCTGCGCAAGGGCGAGGTCCGCAAGGGCGTCGTCTCCTCGATCGTGAACTTCGGCGCCTTCGTCGACCTCGGTGGGGTCGACGGCCTGGTGCACGTGTCCGAGCTGTCCTGGAAGCACATCGACCACCCGTCCGAGGTGGTCGAGGTCGGCCAGGAGGTCGAGGTCGAGGTCCTGGACGTGGACCTGGAGCGCGAGCGGGTGTCGCTGTCGCTCAAGGCGACCCAGGAGGACCCGTGGCGCCAGTTCGCCCGCTCCCACCAGATCGGCGAGCTGATCCCTGGCCGGGTGACCAAGCTGGTGCCGTTCGGGGCGTTCGTGCGGGTCGACGACGGCATCGAGGGCCTGGTCCACATCTCGGAGCTGGCCGAGCGCCACGTCGACATCCCCGAGCAGGTGGTCAGCGTGGGCGAGGAGATCACCGTCAAGGTGATCGACATCGACCTGGACCGCCGCCGTATCTCCCTGTCGCTCAAGCAGGCCGCCCAGGACCAGGCCCAGACCGTGGCCGCCGAGGACGAGCTGGCCCTCGAGGAGGGCGCCTACCCGGGCTACGAGGGCGACTACGCCGAGGGGGCCTACGCCGAGGGGGCCTACGCCGAGGGCGACTACGCCGACGGCAGCTACGTCTACGACGAGCAGGGCAACCCCATCGGCGTGATGCCGGGCACGGCCATGGCCGAGGCGTTCCAGGAGGCCGGCTTCTACGAGGGTGGCTACGAGTCCGAGGGCCAGCCGGCCGAGGGCCAGCCGGCCGAGGGCCATGCCCAGGAGGGCGAGCCGGCCCAGCAGGCCGACGCCGCCGAGGCCGAGGCCGGGCAGGCCCAGGCGGGCGACGACACCCTCGAGAACATCGTCGAGGACCTGAAGCGCAAGAACGCCGGCGAGTAGGCCTGCGGTAGGCTCGCGGCTCCACCCGCCGGCAGCACGGTCGGCCGGTCAGCGGGAGGCACCTCGAAGGGCGGCGGACATGCTGCTGGTCGGGCTCACGGGAGGCATCGCCTCGGGCAAGAGCACGGTCTCGGCCATGCTGGCCGAGCGGGGCGCCGAGGTCATCGACGCCGACCACATCGCCAGGCAGGTGGTCATGCCGGGCACGCCGGCCTGGTGCAAGATCCGCGACCACTTCGGCCCCGGGGTGCTGCAGCCCGACGGCCAGATCGACCGCCAGGCCCTGGCCGACATCGTGTTCGCCGACCAGGGCAAGCTGGCCCTGCTCAACGAGATCACCCATCCGGCGATCTTCGCCCGCATCGCCGACCTGCTCGAGGCCTACCACGACCAGGACGTGGTCGTGGTCCTGGACGCCGCCCTGCTGATCGAGGCCGGGCTGGCCGACGGCGTCGACGTGGTGATCGTGACCCACTCGACCCAGGAGCTCCAGCTCCAGCGGCTGGCCGCCAAGGGCATGGGGGAGCGGGCCGCCGCCGAGCGCATCGCCGCCCAGCTGGCGCCGGAGCAACGCCTGGCCAGGGCGGACGTCGTGATCGACAACAGCGGGTCGCTGGAGAAGCTGGGGCGGCGCGTGGACGAGGTGTGGGAGGAGCTCCAGGCCAAGCTTGCCTCGTGACTGCGAGCACATGCGGGCTGTAGCCTTCGCAGCATGAGCCGTCCGCCCCCCATCCCCGACCCGCTCGACTGCGTGCTGCTGGACGCCGGCGACACCCTGCTGGCCCCCGCGCCGAGCTTCCAGGGACGGTTCCTGGCCGTGGCCGCCGACGCCGGCGTGCCGCTGGAGGAGGCGGCCGTCGACGCCGCCATCGCCGAGGCCATGCGGGCCGCGGAATGGCCCAGCGACTGGACCGACCCGGCCACCCAGCGCGGCTTCTGGGTCGGGTTCTACCGGCAGGTACTGGCCGACCTCGGCCACCAGGACGACGGTATGCGGGTGGCCGAGGCCCTGTTCGCCGCCTTCAGCGACCCGGCCGGCTACCGGCTGTTCGACGACGTCCGCCCGGCCCTGGACGCCCTGGCCGGGCGGGGCGTCACGCTCGGGGTGGTGTCCAACTTCGAGCCCTGGCTGGAGGACGTCCTCGCCCTCCAGGGGATCGATCGCCTGTTCGCCACGGTGGCCATCTCGGGCAAGCTCGGGGTGGCCAAGCCCGACCCGGAGATCTTCCGGGTCGCCCTGAAGGAGGCCGGTGCCGAGCCCGAGGCGACCGTGCACGTGGGCGACCAGCCGGTCAACGACGTGGCCGCGGCCAGGGCGGTCGGGATCACCCCGGTGCTGATCGACCGCTTCGCCCGCCACCCCGACCCCGACGGCGCCCACCGGGTCGAGGATCTCCTGGGATTGGTAAGGCTTGTTTACGGGGATGGTGCCGGCTGATGGACCGGAGCTTCTGGCGGGTCATCGCCAACGACGAGAACGCCCTCCCCCAAGGCGAGTGGGTCGCCGAGCTCACCCCCGAGCTGCTCGGATGGCTGGGCTCCACCGACCCTGAGCTGCGCGACGAGTTCGCCTACCGGATCCTGGCCGCCTGGATCGAGCGCGGCCAGTACGGGGCCGAGCAGCTGCGCACCATGGCCAAGCAGATGACCGCCAACCTCGAGGCCGGCCTGGGCGAGCACGGCACCGACTCGGTGTACCTGCGCACCTACTCGGTGCTGATCCTCATGGAGATCGTCGCCTTCGACAACGCCAACCCGTTCCTGGACCAGGCCGACCTGGACGGCTTCCTGGAGGCGGCCCTCGGCTACCTGCTGCGCGAGCAGGACCTGCGCAGCTGGGTCCCGGGCCCGGGCTGGGCCAACGCCATCGGCCACACCGCCGATCTCCTGATGATGCTGGCCCGCAGCCCGCACCTGGGCGTGACCGAGCTCCAGCGGATCCTGGACGCGATCGCCGACCGGCTGGTCACCCCGAGCGCGGTCGTCTTCGTCCACCACGAGGACGAGCGCCTGGCCTATGCCGTCCTCAACGTGCTCCGCCGCAACCTGATCGACCGGAGCTGGCTGGTCGCCTGGCTTGACCGCTTCACCGCCGCCCCCGGCCACGAGTCCTGGCGGGCCGCCTACGCCAGCGCGGCCGAGTCGGCCGCCCGGGCCAACGTCACCGCCTTCCTGCGCAGCCTGCACCTCCAGCTGATCCTCACCGAGAGCCCGCCCCCCGACGCCCAGCGCACCTCCGACGCGGTCCTGGTCACCATCCGCCGGGCCGACATCGGCTTCTACGACCTGGCCTGAGCGGGCGGGTCCAGGGCGGCCACGGCCCAGCAGGCCAGGGCGGCGGCGCCGAGCAGGTGCCAGGCGGCGTGGGGCTGGAGGAGGCTGTCAGGGTCGCACCAGGGGCTGGTGGTGCGGCCCAGCCACCAGCAGGCCGCCCCGGCGGCCGCCGCGGCCAGGGCGGCCCGGTAGGCGGGGCGGCGGTCCGCGGGCAGGCGGGCCCGCCGGAGCCGGCGGCCCACCTCATGCCAGGCGACCAGCCCGGCCACCGCGTACAGCCCGCCGTCGTGGAGCAGGCGGGCGGCGGGGGAGCCGGGGCCGTGGTAGTCGACGCTGCCGATGCCCGCGGCGGCCACGGCCAGCCCAAACCCGACCCGCCGGCGGCCGATCAGCCAGGCCCCGACGGCGACGTAGGCCAGGGCGGAGGCGGTGTTGACCGGCTGGGCGATGAGCCCGTCGTGGAGCCGCTCGCAGTCGCCGGCGCCCAGGGCCACGGTGGCCGCCCCGAGCCCGGCCTCAGCCGGTGCGCTCGATGTTGGCCCCCAGGGCCCGGAGGCGCTCGTCGATGCGCTCGTAGCCCCGGTCGATCTGGCCCACGTTGCCGATGACCGACTCGCCGTCGGCGGCCAGGGCGGCCAGCAGCAGGGCCATGCCGGCGCGGATGTCGGGCGACTCGAGGCGCTCCCCGTACAGCGGGGTGGGGCCGTTGACGACCACCCGGTGGGGGTCGCAGACGATGATCCTGGCCCCCATGCCGACCAGCTTGTCCACGAACACCAGGCGGTTCTCGAACATCTTCTCGAAGATCAGCACGGTGCCCCTGGCCTGGGTGGCGACCGCGACCGCGATCGAGGTCAGGTCGGCCGGGAACGCCGGCCAGGGCCCGTCGTCGATCGTCGGGATGGCCTGGCCGAGGTCGTCCTCCACCTCCAGGACCTGGTCGCGGGGCACGCGCAGGCGGCCGCCGCCGTCCAGCTCCCAGGTCAGCCCGAGGCGGCTGAAGCCGACCTCGACCGGGCGCAGGTCGTCCTCGATCACGCCCTCCACGGCCAGCTCGCCCCCGGTCACCGCGGCCAGGCCGAGGAAGCTGGCCACCTCGATGTAGTCGGTGCCGATGGTGTGCTCGCCGCCGCCGAGCCGCTCGACCCCCTCGATGGTCAGGAGGTTGGAGCCGATGCCGGAGATGCGGGCCCCCAGGCTGACCAGGAAGCGGCACAGGTCCTGGACGTGGGGCTCGCAGGCGGCGTTGCCGATCACCGTCCGGCCCTCGGCCAGGACCGCGGCCATGATGGCGTTCTCGGTGGCCGTCACCGACGCCTCGTCGAGGAACATCGACGCCCCCCGGAGCCGGCCCACCTCCAGCTCCAGGACCCGGTCGAAGCTGGCGTGGACCCCGAGGGAGCGGAAGGCCAGCAGGTGGGTGTCGAGCCGGCGCCGGCCGATCACGTCGCCGCCGGGGGGCGGCAGCAGGCAGTGGCCGGTCCTGGCCACCAGCGGCGCCGCCAGCAGCACCGACGCCCGGATGCGGGTGCACAGGGCCGGGTCGAGCGACGGCCGGCGCAGGCCACGCGGGTCGACGCGGACCTGGTTGGGGCCGTTGCGCTCCACCGTCGCCCCGGTCGAGGCGACCAGCTCCAGCATCGTCTCAACGTCCAGGATCTGGGGGACGTTGTGCAGCACCACCGGCTCGTCGGCCAGCAGCGAGGCGGCGACGATGGGCAGGGCGGCGTTCTTGTTCCCGGCGGGGCGGATGGTGCCGCTCAGCGGCTGCCCGCCCTTGATGACGAAGCTCTCCATTACGCTCCCAGTTCGCGGCCGTTCGGGGGCACGGCCGCCTACTCTACCGTGGCCGGATCTCGGTCCTGTCAAGCTCCGGCCACGACGGCTGTCGCGGCCGGCTCGTACACTGGAGGTTCCGGTTCAGGATCCAGCGACGGAGCGTTCCCCCCGATGCCAGCGTTCAAGCTTGTCAGCGACATGCCCGCGGCCGGCGACCAGCCGGCGGCCATCGACGAGCTGGCCGGCGCCCTGGAGGCCGGGGAGCAGGGGGTCACCCTGCTGGGCGTGACCGGCTCGGGCAAGACGCGCTCGATGGCCGGCGTGGTCGAGCGGCTGAACCGGCCGGCGCTGGTCATGGCGCCCAACAAGACGCTCGCGGCCCAGCTCACCAACGAGTTCAAGGAGCTGTTCCCCGACAACGCCGTCGAGTACTTCGTCTCCTACTACGACTACTACCAGCCCGAGGCCTACATCCCCCAGACCGACACCTACATCGAGAAGGACTCCTCGATGAACGAGGAGATCGACCGGCTGCGCCACTCGGCCACCCTGTCGCTGCTGACCCGCCGCGACGTGATCGTGGTGGCCTCGGTGTCGGCCATCTACGGCCTCGGCTCGCCCCAGGAGTACCGCGACCAGATGCTGTGGCTCAAGCGGGGCGAGAGCTACGACCGCGACGGGGTGCTGCGCAAGCTGGTCGACATCCACTACGACCGCAACGACCTCAGCTTCGTCCGGGGCAAGTTCCGGGTCCGCGGCGACACCCTGGAGGTCTTCCCGGCGTACGAGGAGCGGGCCATGCGCCTGGAGTTCTTCGGCGACGAGGTCGAGCGGATCCTGGTCATGGACCCGGTCACCGGCGAGATCGTCGGCGAGCGTGACGAGCTGTACGTGTTCCCGGCCACCCACTACGTGGCCGGCTCCGAGCGCATGCGCCGGGCCATCGCCGCCATCGAGGCCGAGCTGGCCGAGCGCCTGGCCGAGCTGGAGCGGGAGGGCAAGCTGCTGGAGGCCCAGCGGCTGCGCATGCGCACCAACTACGACCTCGAGATGCTGCGCGAGGTCGGCAGCTGCAACGGGATCGAGAACTACTCGCGGCCGATCGACGGCCGCGCCCCCGGCAGCCCGCCGTTCACCCTGCTCGACTACTTCCCCGACGACTTCGTGCTGTTCCTGGACGAGTCGCACGTGACCGTGCCCCAGCTCCAGGGCCAGTACGAGGGCGACCACAGCCGCAAGGTGACCCTGGTCGAGCACGGCTTCCGGCTGCCCTCGGCCATGGACAACCGGCCCCTGCGCTTCGACGAGTTCTGGGACCGGGTCGGCCAGCGGGTGTTCGTCTCGGCCACCCCCGGCCCGTACGAGCGGCGCGAGTCGGACGCGGTGGTCGAGCAGATCATCCGCCCCACCGGGCTGGTCGACCCCGAGGTGCTGGTCCGCCCGACCAAGGGCCAGATCGACGACCTGATCCACGAGGTCCGCGGCCGGGTCGAGGCCGACCAGCGGGTCCTGGTCACCACCCTGACCAAGAAGATGGCCGAGGACCTGACCGACTACCTGCTCGAGATGGGCCTGCGCGTCCGCTACCTGCACTCGGAGATCGACACCGTGCAGCGCATCGAGATCCTGCGCGACCTGCGCCTGGGCGAGTTCGACACCCTGGTCGGGATCAACCTGCTGCGCGAGGGCCTCGACCTGCCCGAGGTGACCCTGGTGGCCATCCTGGACGCCGACAAGGAGGGCTTCCTGCGCTCGGAGACCTCCCTGGTCCAGACCATCGGCCGGGCCGCCCGCAACGTCGACGGCCAGGTGATCATGTACGCCGACCAGGTCACCCCGTCCATGCAACGGGCCATCGAGGAGACCAACCGGCGCCGCAAGCTCCAGATCGACTGGAACACCGCCAACGGGATCGACCCCCAGACGATCCGCAAGCGGGTCACCGACATCATCCAGGCCCTGCGGGGCGAGGAGGAGGGCACCGCCGTCGGCGGCCGGGCCCGCAAGGGCCGCGCCCCCACCCCGGCCCGGGGTCGGGCCGGGCGCCGCGGCGAGCCGGCGGTCAGCGGCATGCCCCGGGCCGACCTGGAGCGCCTCATCGTCTCGCTCGAGGAGGAGATGCACGAGGCGGCCAAGGACCTCCGCTTCGAGTACGCCGCCCGTATCCGCGACGAGGTCGGCGACCTGCGCCGCGAGCTCCGGGCCATGGCCGAGGCGGGCGTGGGCTAGACTCCCGGCTGTCCGCGAGGGGTGGAGGTCGTCGTGCGTCGCTGGCTGATCGTCGCCTTGGTGGCCGTGGTCGTGCTGGCCGGGGTCGGGGCGGGGGCCTGGTGGCTGCTGCGGCCCAAGGCCAGGCCCGACCCGGTGGCCGCCGCCTACCTGGAGGCCTGGGGACGCAGGGACTGGCCGGCCATGCAGGCCCGGGTGGCCGCCCCGCCGGCCGACTTCGTCGCCCAGCACACCGCCATGCTGGAGGCCCTGCGGGTCACCACGGCCGGCTTCACCCCCGGGACGGCGACCGTGCACGACGACCGGGCCGAGGTCCCGTTCCAGGCCCGGCTGACCCTGCGGGCCCTCGGGGAATGGTCCTACCAGGGGGTGCTGCGGCTGGTCAGGCGGGACGACCGCTGGCGGGTCGACTGGTCGCCGGCCGCCCTGCACCCCGACCTGGCCGCCGGGCAGCGCCTCCAGCGGACCCGGACCTGGCCGGACCGGGCGCCGATCCTGGCCGCCGACGGCTCGGAGCTGGCCGGGCCCGGGCCGACGGTGACCATCAACATCGTCGGCGAGCGGGTCAAGGACCCGGCCCAGGTCGGCGACGCCCTCGAGGTCCACGCCAAGGTCCCCCGCGAGGTGGCCCGCAAGGCCCTGGCCGACGCCGAGCGCCGGCCCGACCAGGCGGTCCCGGTGGTCACCCTGCCCCAGGCCGACTACGACCTGATCAGGGACGCCGTCCACCCCGTTCCCGGCCTGTCGTTCGAGCAGGCGGTCGGCCGCGAGTACCACGGCCCGGTCACGACCCGCACCCTGCTCGGCACGGTCGGGCCGGTGACCGCCGACGACCTCAAGCAGCTGGGTGCCCCCTACCAGACGGGCGACCAGGTCGGCCGCGGCAACGGCCTCGAGGAGGCCTTCGAGCGCCGGCTCGCCGGGACTCCCTCCGGCGAGGTCCGGCTGGTCGGCAAGGACGGCCAGACCGTCAAGGTGCTGCACGAGTTCGCCGGCAAGGACGGCGAGGCGGTGACGACGACCCTCGACCCGCGGGTCCAGGAGGCCGCCGAGGCCGCGCTGGAGCCGCTGACCAAACCGGCCGCCCTGGTCGCGGTGCGGCCGTCCACGGGCGCGCTGGTGGCGGTGGTCAACACCCCCTTCGAGGGCTACAACCGGGCCCTGCTCGGCCGCTACCCGCCCGGGTCGACCTTCAAGGTGGTGACCGCCGCGGCCCTGCTGGCCGGGGGGCTGCGCCCCGGCGACCCGGTCGACTGCCCCAAGGAGGCCGAGGTCGGCGGCCGCACGTTCGGCAACTTCGAGGACGAGGTCCTGGGCAGGATCCCGTTCTCCAGCGCCTTCGCCAACTCCTGCAACACCGCCTTCGTGCAGCAGGCGGCCAGGCGGCTGGACGGCGAGGAGCTGGTCGCGGCCGCGGCCCGGTTCGGCTTCGGGCTGGACCCGACCCCCGGCATCTCGGCCGTGACCAGCCTGGTCCCGCCGCCCTCGGACCAGGCCGACCTGGCCGCCGAGGCCTTCGGCCAGGGCCGGGTGACCGCCAGCCCCCTCCAGATGGCCATGGTCGCCGCCACCGTCGCCGAAGGCCGCTGGCACCAACCCCACCTGGTCACCGGCGAGGCGGTGGCATCCGGCGGGTCGGGCCCCGGGGAATCGGTCGGGCCCGCGACATCCGGCGGGCCCGCGACATCCGGCGGGTCGGATGGATCAAGCTCCAACGACTCCGGCGGGGTTGAGCCGGTCAGATCCCCCGACCCGCTCGACGCCAAGGTGGCCTCCACCCTGCGGACCCTGATGCGACAGGTCGTCACCCAGGGCACGGCCGCCGACGCCGGCCTCCCCGGCAAGGTCGCCGGCAAGACCGGCACCGCCGAGTTCGGCACCGGCGACCCCCTGCCCACCCACGCCTGGTTCATCGGCTTCCGCGGCGACCTGGCGTTCGCGGTGATCGTCGAGGACGGCGGCGTCGGCGGCCGGGTCGCCGCCCCGGCCGCCGCCCGGTTTCTCCGGGGCCTGTAGCGAGGCATCTGGGCCCGCTGTCTCGTTCGTTCCGTAACGCTCCCGAGACGGTCCCGGCCTAGCCTGCCCGAGCAGCAGCCGCCGAGTCGACGAGGAGGTGCTGGGTGAGCAGGCGCTGGACCTGGGTGGCCGGGTCCCTGCTGGCCGCATTTGCCGCCTGTGTGGCCGCCGGCCTCCTGCTGGCCGGCGCCAACCGCAGCTTCCAGCACGAGGAATCGCTCACCGACACGATCGCGCTGCTCCTGGCCTTCACGGCCTTCATGGGGGTCGGCGCCCTGGTCGTGGCGCACCGGCCCGGCAACGCCGTCGGCTGGATCTTCGCGGCCATCGGGCTGCTGGCCGTCACCGGGGCCTCGGCTGAGGAGTACGCGCTGTTCGCCTCGACGACCCGACCCGGCGCCCTGCCTGCCCCGGTCCTGGCCGCCTGGTGGGCCTCCTGGACGTGGTACCCGACCATCGCCCTGGCGCTGGTGTTCACGCCCCTGCTGTTCCCGGACGGGCGGCTCCCGTCGCCCCGCTGGAGGCCGGTTCTCTGGTTGGCGGGGGCCACGACGGCCACCGCCAGCGCCCTCACCGCCGCCCGACCAACCCTCGACCTGGGCGGCGGTCGCCACGTCGACAACCTGATCGGGACGGCCGCGGTCACCAACCCCATGTGGAGCCAGGCCGGCCAAGTGGTCGAGGATCTGCTCGGCGTGCTGGTCGTGGTCGCGGTCGTGTCCCTGGTCGTCCGGTTCCGGCGCTCGCGCGGCGACGAGCGCCTCCAGCTCAAGTGGTTCACCTACGCCGCCGCCCTGCTGCCGCTGGTCTTCGTGGGTGACGTGCTGCCCGGCACGGCCGGCAACCTGCTGTTTGCCGCCGTGGTGGCATTCCTGCCGGTCGCGGTCGGGGTGGCGATCCTGCGCTACCGGCTGTACGAGATCGACCGGCTGATCAACCGTACCCTCGTCTATGGGCTGCTCACCGCCCTGCTGGCCGCCATGTACTCCGGTCTCGTCCTACTCGGCGGACAACTGTTCGGCGACCTCGGCGACCGGCCGCCGAGTTGGGCCGTGGCCGGGGCGACCCTGGCCGTGGCCGCCCTGTTCCAGCCGGCCCGGCGGTGGGTGCAGCAGACGGTGGACCGGCGCTTCAACCGGCGGCGCTACGACGCCGCCCGGACCGTGGAGGCCTTCAGCACCCGCCTGCGCGAGCAGGTCGATCTGGGCAGCCTGTCGTCGGAGCTGCTGGCCGTGGTCGACCAGACCGTGCAGCCCACCACGGCGTCGCTCTGGCTGCGGCCGGGCGGGGCTAGCCGCCGACCTGGTCCACGTTGACGTCGCAGGCGGCGGCCAGGCGCCTGGCCGCCGCCTCGACGTCGGCGAGGGCCTGCTGGGCGTCGGCGGCGTCGGCGTTGCCGGCCGCCTCGCCCAGGCGCCGGACCCGGTCGCGGAGGGCCTCGCCGGCCTGCTTGACGTCGGCGTCGTCGACCTCGCGCAGGCGCTGGTCGAGCCTCTGGGCCGCCTGCTCCGCCTGGGCCGGGGCCTGGCGGACGTCGTTCCAGTCGACCCCGGTCAGCTCGCCCACCAGCCCGGCGCAGTCGGCCGCCTTGTCGACCCCCTGGCTGGCCTGCTGGGCGGCGTCGCAGCCGGCCAGGACGGGGGCGGCCAGCACCAGGGCCAGGGCGGTGGACCGCAGGCCGCCGCGGGCCCCGGTCACCAGCCCCTGGCCTTCCACTCGTCGAGCTGGGGGACCTCCCGCTCGACCAGGGTGTCGTCGCCGTGCCCGGGCGAGATGCGGGTCTCGCCGGGCAGCGACAGCAGGTGCCGCTCGGCCGAGCGGATCGCCTCGGCGAAGGCCTCGGGCCCCTCGGTCCTGCCGACCCCGCCCGGGAACAGGGCGTCGCCGGTCAGGACCTGGGTGGAGGGCAGCTTGAAGGAGATGCTGCCCTCGGTGTGCCCGGGGGTGTGCAGCACGGTGACCGCATGGCGGCCCACGGTCAGGACGTCGCCGTGCTCCAGGACCCGGTCGGGGGTCACGCCGACCTGGTCGGCGATGGCGTCGGCGTCGGCCGGGTGGGCGCCGTTCCAGACGTCGTGGGCCTTGAGCACCCCGGCCAGGGCCTGGATGTGGTCGGGGTGGCGGTGGGTGGTGACGATCCCGACCAGGGTCACCCCCTCCAGCAGCTCGAGCAGCCGCTCGGCCTCGTTGGCCGCGTCGACCAGCAGGGCGTCGTCGGTCTCGGGGTCGCGCAGCAGGTAGGCGTTGTTCTCGTACGGCCCCACGTGGAGCTTGGTCACCTCGAGGGGGCCGCCCGGGTAGCGGTGCGGCGGACCGCCCCGGTCGACATGGGCGGGGTCGAACTGGGACATCGGGGGCCTCCTGCGGAATGTCGGGCCGTCGAGGGACATTGTTGTCACAGGCGTCCATACAATGTTGGGTGCCGATCGAGCTTCCCCCCGAACCGAGGAAGGGAACCTGAGCGTCACCGACCGCCTCGTCATCCGGGGCGCACGCGAGCACAACCTCAAGAACGTCCACCTGGACCTGCCCCGCAACGCCCTGATCGTGTTCACGGGCCTGTCCGGGTCGGGCAAGTCCTCGCTCGCCTTCGACACCATCTACGCCGAGGGCCAGCGCCGCTATGTCGAGTCGCTGTCGGCCTACGCCCGCCAGTTCCTCGGCCTGATGGAGAAGCCGGACGTCGACTTCATCGAGGGCCTGTCGCCGGCCATCTCGATCGACCAGAAGTCCACCTCCAAGAACCCCCGCTCCACCGTCGGCACCATCACCGAGGTCTACGACTACCTGCGGCTGCTGTACGCCCGCATCGGCCAGCCCCACTGCCCGGTGTGCGGCCGGCCCATCTCCCGCCAGACCCCCGACCAGATCGTCGACCAGATCCTGGAGCTGCCCGCCGGCACCCGCTTCCAGCTCCTGGCCCCGGTGGTCAGGGGGCGCAAGGGCGAGTACGAGGCCCTGCTGCGCAGCTTCTCGGCCAAGGGGTTCGCCCGGGCCAGGGTCGACGGCGAGGTCCGCGACCTGTCCGAGCCGATCCGGCTGGCCAAGACCTACAAGCACGACATCGAGATCGTGGTCGACCGGCTGGTCGCCCGCGGCCCCGATGCCGACGAGAAGGCCCGCCGCCGCCTGGCCGACTCGGTCGAGACGGCCGTCGGCCTGTCCGAGGGCCTGGTCCTGGTCGAGCTGGTCGAGGAGGGCCGCGAGCTCCAGTTCTCCACCCACCTGGCCTGCCTCTACGACAACCTGTCGTTCGAGGAGCCGGCCCCGCGCAACTTCTCGTTCAACGCGCCCTACGGGGCCTGCCCGGACTGCACCGGCCTCGGGGTCAAGCAGGAGGTCGATCCCGAGCTGGTCGTGCCCAACCCCAGCCTGCCCGTGACCGGCGGGGCCATCCAGCCCTGGCAGGGCACCCGCGGGTCCAGCGAGTACTTCGACCGGCTGCTGGTCGCGGTGGCCGAGGCGGCCGGCTTCGACCCCCACGCCCCGTGGGAGCAGCTCACCCCCGAGCAGCGGCACGTCGTCCTGTACGGCGCCGGCGAGCAGGTCCACGTCCGCTACAAGAACCGCTACGGCCGCACCCGCGCCTACCACACCACCTTCGAGGGGGTGGTCACCTACCTCAACCGCCGCTACGCCGAGGCCGAGTCCGACAGCGTCCGCGAGCGGGTCGAGTCCTACATGCGCGAGGTGCCCTGCCCGACCTGCAAGGGCACCCGCCTGCGGCCCGAGAGCCTGGCCGTCACCATCGCCGACCGTAACATCGCCCAGGTCGCGGCCATGTCGGTGGGGGACGCGGCCGCCTTCTTCACCGGCCTGGAGCTGTCGGACCGCGACGCCTTCATCGCCGCCCGGGTCCTCAAGGAGATCAACGCCCGGCTCGGGTTCCTGCTCGACGTCGGCCTCGACTACCTGAGCATCGACCGGGCGTCGGCCACCCTGGCCGGCGGGGAGGCCCAGCGGATCCGGCTGGCCACCCAGATCGGCTCGGGGCTGACCGGGGTGCTGTACGTGCTCGACGAGCCCTCCATCGGGCTGCACCAGCGCGACAACCACCGGCTGATCGAGACCCTGGTCCGGCTGCGCGACCTTGGCAACACCCTGATCGTGGTCGAGCACGACGAGGCCACCATCCGCACCGCCGACTATCTGGTCGACATCGGCCCCGGGGCCGGCGAGCACGGCGGCCAGATCGTGGCCGAGGGCGCCCTGGCCGACCTGGAGCGGGTCGAGGCGTCCCTGACCGGCCAGTACATGGCCGGCAAGCGGTCGATCGCGGTCCCGGCCCGCCGGCGCAAGCCGGGGGAGCGGTGGCTGGAGCTGGCCGGGGTGCGCGAGCACAACCTCAAGGACCTCACCGTCCGCCTCCCCCTGGGGGTGTTCATCTGCGTCACCGGGGTCTCCGGGTCGGGCAAGTCGACGCTGGTCAACGACGTGCTGCTGAAGGCGCTGATGCAGGCCGTGTACCGGTCGCGGACCTCGCCGGGGCGCTACCGGTCGCTGGCCGGGGCCGAGCACCTGGACAAGGTGATCGACGTCGACCAGTCGCCGATCGGCCGCACCCCGCGGTCCAACCCGGCCACCTACACCGGGGTGTTCGACCATATCCGGCGGCTGTTCGCGGCCACCAACGAGGCCAAGGTCCGCGGCTACCAGCCCGGCCGGTTCTCCTTCAACGTCCGCGGCGGGCGCTGCGAGGCCTGCGCCGGTGACGGCACGATCAAGATCGACATGCAGTTCCTGCCCGACATCTACGTCCCCTGCGAGGTCTGCAAGGGCAAGCGCTACAACCGCGAGACCCTGGAGGTCCACTACAAGGGGCACACCGTCGCCGACGTGCTCGACATGTCGGTCGAGGAGGCCCTGGGGCTGTTCGAGAACATCCCCCCGATCGCCCGCCACCTGGTCACCCTCAACGACGTCGGCCTGGGCTACATCAAGCTCGGCCAGCCCGCCCCGACCCTGTCCGGCGGCGAGGCCCAGCGGGTCAAGCTGGCCAGCGAGCTGGCCAAGCGGGCCACCGGCCGGACCCTGTACGTGCTCGACGAGCCGACCACCGGGCTCCACTTCGAGGACGTCAGCAAGCTCCTCGGGGTGCTGCACCGGCTGGTCGACGCCGGCAACTCGGTGATCGTGATCGAGCACAACCTGGACGTGGTCAAGACGGCCGACTGGGTGCTCGACCTCGGCCCCGAGGGCGGCGACCGGGGCGGCCAGGTGGTCGCCCAGGGGCCGCCGGAGCGGGTCGCCCGGGCCGAGGGCTCCTACACCGGCCAGTTCCTGGCCGGGGCGCTCGGCCTGGAGTCGGCCGCGGCCGTCAGAGCTTGACCTGGTAGGTCCGCTCCAGCTCCTCGAAGTAGTCCTCCAGGCCGCCGGGGGAGACGACCTCGAGCACCCTGGCCGGCTCGGGCCCGAGGTTCCACATGGCGCGCGGGGTCCCGCGGGGCTTCACCCACAGACGGCCGGGCGGCCGGCGTCGTACCCTGGACCCGACGAGCCTGGCGAGGGAGCACGGCATGGACCCGGAACGGCGGCCCGAGAACCTGCTCGGGGTGCTGCTCGACGCCTACTGGACCTCGCTCGCCCACGACCCGCTGCCCGCGCTGCTGCTGACCGGGCTGCTGTCCCTGGGCGGGGTGCTGGTGGTCCTGCTCGGCCACATCGTCGGGGACCTGGTCGGCCAGGTCCTCCGGTTCCTGTCCTGAGCGGTCAGATCCCGGCCGCTCCCCGGATGGCCACGGCCGCGCCGACCAGCACGATCACCGAGCCGCTGACGGCGGGGAGCAGCCTGCCCAGGCGGGTCAGCAGCGGCCCGGCAGGGAGGTGGAGGCGCCGGTCCATCCTGGTCCGCAGCCGGGCCAGGAGCAGCCCGACCCCGGTGAGCGTGGCCGCCATCCCGAGCCCGTAGGCCAGCACCAGGGCGACCCCGAACCAGGCCTGCCCGAGCGCGATTCCGCCCAGCAGCACCACCACCGCCGAGGGGCTCGGCACCAGCCCCCCGGCCAGCCCGAGCACCACCAGCCCCCGCCGCCCCAGCGGCGGCGCGGCGGCGTGGCGGTCGTGGGGGTGTCCGTGGTCGGGGTCGTGGGGGTGGCCGTGGTCGCGGCCCTGGGAGTGGGAGTGGCCGGTGTGGGCGCGGACGAGCAGGCCCACGCCGACGGCGGCCAGGAGCAGGCCGCTGGCCAGGCCCAGCCAGGGGTAGACGCGCTCGGACGCGACCGCCCGGGTGGTGGACAGGACCACACCCAGGAGCAGGACCCCGGCGGTATGGGTGATCGTGACCGTGGCCCCGATGGTCACCGCCTGGCGCAGGGTTCCCCGCAGGCCCACCAGGTAGGCGGCCATCACCGTCTTGCCATGCCCAGGCGCCAGCGCATGCCCACCCCCCAGGACCACCGCCACCAGGACCGCCAGCACCGCAAACCCGGCCGACCGCGACCGCTCACCGACCAGCCCGGTGAACGCCGCCGTCACCCGGTCCACCCCACCCCTGACCACCGGCGCCGTCCCCCCGGCTCCGGTCCCGGCCCCCGCCGCCGGGGCCGGGGAACCGGCCGCCCCAGAGGCCAGCGGGCCAGCCCGGCCGGCGGGGGCCGGGGGGCCGCCGGGGCGGAAGCGGAGGCTGGCCGTTCGCTGGTCGAGGGGCGAGCTGAGCTGGTCCGACGGGTAGGTGGTGAGGCGGGCGCTGGTGCTGGTGGGGGGGACGTCGGTGGCTTCCAGGGTGGTGTGGTCGCCGACGGCGGTGATCTCCCGCCAGCCGACCCGGCCCTGCAGGTTGGTGTCGGCGTAGGCGAGGGCGCGGGCCGAGGCCCGGCCGGCCGGGAGGGCGGCGGCCAGGGCGCACTCCAGGCGCAGGGTCTCCAGGCCGCCGACGCCCTCGGGGAAGCGCAGGGCCGACCCGGCGACGGTCAGCGGCAGCGGCTGCCCGTCGAGGGTCGCCCGCACGCCGCCGGCCAGCCGGGGGCACTCCTGGTCGCGCCAGCGGGCGGCCTCGGGGCCGCCGACGCGGCCGTCGTGGTCGGCGTCGATCGTCTGGCGGGCCTGGAAGGTTGGGATCTCGGCCATGTCGACCACGTAGTCGACGACCAGCCGGTCGGTCCCGACCCGGAGCCCGCTGTAGGTGTTGACCGTGAAGTTCCCGAGGGGATGGGCCGCCGCCCGGGCCGCCCCGGCCGCCACCAGCAGGGCGACCAGGGCGACCAGGACGGCGCCGCGGCGCGCGACGGGCCTCACCGGCCGCTCGTCCGGCTTGGGGCGGGCAGGCGCAGCCGCCCGGCCAGGGCCAGCGCGGCAGGCTGGTCGCGCACGGTCAGGTACGGGGAGATCGCGAACGCCTCGGCCAGGTGGCGGCGGGCGGCCGCGGCCATGCCAAGGTCGGCCTCGGCGGCGGCCAGGTGGTACCAGAGCAGCGCGTCGCGGGTGCCGAGCCGGACCGAGGCCCGGGCGTGCGGCAGGGCCTCGCGGGGCCGGCCGGCCTGGCGCAGCGCCCAGCCGAGGGTGTCCTGGGCGTAGATGGTTGGCCGCTCGGCCAGGGCGCGCCGGGCCATGGCGACGGCCCGGCCCGGACTGGCGCCGGGGTCCCGGGCATGGTCGGCCTCGAACCGGGCCAGCTCCAGGTCGACGGCCACCCCGTTGGCCCGGTTGAGCCGCTCGATGACCCGGACCAGCCGGTACTGGGTGGCGGCGGCCGCGGTGTCGCCGAGGGCGGCCCGGACGTCGCCGAGCAGGGCCACCGTGGCCGGCAGGGGCAGCCGCGCGGCCGCCGGCTCCAGCAGCCGGGCCGCGCCGGCCAGGTCCCCGCGGGCGGCCGCGACCCTGGCCAGGCCGACCTCGGCCAGCCCATGGCCGCGCGCGCCGTCCAGGGCCCGCCGGTAGGCGGCCTCGGCCGGGGCCAGGCGCCCCGCCCCCAGGTGCAGGCTGCCGATCAGCGTCTGGACATAGGCCTGGTCGCTGGCCGACCCGCCGCTGGCGGCGGCCGCCTGGACCATGGCCGCGACCGCCCCGGCGGGGTCACCGAGCAGCTCGCGGGCGTAGGAGACCCGGGCCAGGCTGCCCTGGGCCGGCTTGCGGTCGACCATCGCCTGGGCGGTGACGACGGCGGCCTGGTAGCGGCCCAGCTCGACCTGGGCGTCGAAGACGACCCCGAGGGCGTCGGGCAGGTCGGGGTTGGCCCTGGCCGCCCTGGTGCCCCAGGCGAGCGCGCTCCGGAAGTCGTGGCGGCCCAGGTCGAGCAGGCCGCGGGCGACCATGGTGTCGGGGTCGCTGGGGGCCAGGCGGGTCGCCCGGGCCAGCACCCCGGATGCCTTGGCGTAGAAGGTCGGGTCGGCGGTCTCCCGGGCCCTGGCCACATAGGCGACGCCCAGGCGGGTGAGCAGGCGGGGCTCGTCGGGGCGGCGGCGCAGGTCGGCCTGGACGCGGGCCACCACGGCCGCGGTGTCGCCGCCGGCGACCGGCGGCGCCGTCCGGGTCCCGCCGCCGTCGCCGGCGACCAGGAACCGGCCCACCAGCAGCCCGGCCAGGAGGGTCACGGCGAGCACGGCGGCCAGGGCGCCGAGCCCCCGCCGGAGGGTGGACCTCGGGGGGGTGCCCCGCCCGGTCGGGGCGGGACGGGAACGAGCAGGCCCGGTGGGGAGGGGCCCGGAGGCCCGGGCCCCTCCCGCCGGCGGCTCGCTACGGAGTCGTGGCGCTACCACGGACGTAGTGCGGGTCGCTGGCGTACCCCTGGTGGGGGGTACCCACGTACGGGAACTGGTTGAGGAACGGGGTGTCGTTGGTGTTCACGCCGTCGCCCAGCTTGTTGTTGGGCGCGATGTTGAAGTCGGGCGTGAACGGGGTGCCCCCGGCCAGGGCGCGCAGCTCGACGTCGGTGGAGTCGTCGGCGAGCCGGCGGCCGTTCGGGAACCCGGCCATGTCGCCGCCGAGCAGCCCGAGCGGGCTGGGGTTCTTGCTGGGCTGGATGCCCATGTTGAGCCGGATCATCTCCGACGGCACCACGTTCCTGGGCTGGTTCAGCCCGGGGATGCCGGTCAGGAAGATGGTGGCGATGTCGTTGCGCGGCGCCGCCGGCACCTTGACCCCCGGGTACAGCACCGGGATCAGCCGGGCCGGCTCGGGGTCGAGGACGAACTTGCCGAACTGGGCGTCGTCGGCCGGCTCGGACGCGTTGAAGCGGTCCTTCTTGGCCAGCGGGATGACGACCTCGTTGACCAGCGGCATGCCGAGGCGCGAGACCTGGACCCACTTGCCGAGGCTGAGCGGGTTGTTGCCGCTGGGCGACAGCACCCTGGTCTGCCGGCGCCAGGAGGCGGCGTACACGCCGATGACCGCGTCAGGGTCGCCGGCCCCGCCGCTGAGCGCCTTCTTGTCCCGGGTGAGCTCCTTGACGGGCACCTGGAGGACGATCGAGTGGGTGTTGTAGCCGCTGACCCCGTCGACCCCGGCCTCGGTGGGCCGTGGGATCAGGTGGGCCTGGTTGAACGGCCGCAGGCCGGCCAGGTCGAAGACCGACCCCAGGTCGACGAAGAACGGGTCGTCGCGGGGACCGGCGAAGACCTTGCTGCCGTCGCTCAGACCGGCGACGGCCGCCGAGGCCAGCTGCTCGTAGTTGGGCGTCGAGCGCGGGCCGATGTTGGCCGGCGGCACGGGCAGCCCGGAGGCGAGGACCGTGCGGCGGCCGTGCTCGACCTTGGCCACCGAGTAGGTCTGGCGGATGTTGAAGTCGGGGTCGTTCAGCGACGTGATCGGACCGGTGTTGTACAGGAAGGTGTTGCCGTTCTGGACCTTGGTGGTGAAGCGGAACTCCCACACGATGTCGTCGACGGCGTCACCGTCGTTGTCGACGTTGAGCGTGTACTTCACGTCGTCGCCGAAGTTGTGGAAGTTGGGGCCGCCGGCCGGCTCCTCCAGCGGGATCCAGTTCCCCACCAGGGTGACCGTGTCGGGCTTGTCGGGGCTGACGAAGGCGTAGGTGTCGGTGTTGTCGGCCACCGGGTCCTGCGCGATCTGCAGGGCCTCGCGGTGGCTGGACGCCCCCGACGGCGCCAGGGTGCCCACGACGGAGACCAGCGCCAGCGTGGCCGCCAGACCCCCCACCGTCATGAGCTTGCGGAACTTGGACAACTGCTGCTCCTCCTCGGGAGTTCGGATCGACAGGACGTCGTGGTGGGCTCTGGGCCTCCTCTCATCGGGCACTGACGGGATCGGTGCCGAGCACCCGCCAGGCGTCGCCGAGCGGGCCGACGACCACCGAGAAGCGCGTGCCCGGGCCCTGGACCGGGACCAGCCGGGCCCAGGAGCCGACCTCGGGGCCGAAGGCGGCCACAAAGGCCTCCGGCTCGACGGCGGCGTCGAAGCCCTGCGGGGCGGCCACCGTCCAGCGGCCCCGCTCCCGGCAGGGCAGCCCGGCCAGGTCGGCCGGCCCGTACAGCTCGGCCCCGGCCTGGAGGGCGGCCGCGCCCTGACGGTCGCAGCCGAGCAGCCGCTGGACCCAGGCGGTCACGGCCTCGGGGGCGCGGCCGTCGCCGGGCAGCTCGGCCCGGACCGACACCGGCTCGGCGGCCACCCGCCAGCGGCCGTCCTGGCGGCTGGCCCGCCACACCTCGACCGTGCGTCCCGGGACCAGCCCGGCGAACGGGTCGATGGCCGGCGGGTGGGCCAGGGTCACGGTCACCTCGGCGCGGCCGTCCCCGGCCCGGCGCTCGGCCCCGACCCGGACGGCCGTGACCGCGGCCCGGTCGGCCTGGGCCCGGGTGAAGCGGGCCAGGGTCGGGTAGCGCGTGTGGCCCGCCCGGTCGAGCAGGCCGTAGGCGACGTCCAGGTCCCCGGCGGCGCCGGCCTGGAGGAACCGCCGCACCGCGGCCCGGGCCGACCCGGCGCGCACGGCCGCGGCCGGGGCGCCCGCGCCCGGGCGCGAGGCCGCCGGGGCGGCGGCGGCCGGCAGGTCGAGGCGCTGGACCGAGGCCCCCCGGTCGCCGCCGCCGCCGGGCCCGTGCAGGGCCAGGGTGGCCCCGACCCCGACGGCGATCCCGACCACGCCGACCCCGACCAGGCGCAGCAGGCGGCGGCGGTCGGGGCGTGCGGCAATCACGGGCACGGCGGAACCTCCTCGGTTCGAGGCAGAACGTTGCGGGAACAGGGAGGCGCCGGGCCCTGGCGCGTCCGCCGGACGGTGATCCTGCCCGGCTGGTTACTTGTCTTCGTGTCCTGTTCGTTCCTCGCGCCCGAACCGTTTGCCCGGCGCCGACGTAATTCGCCCTCATCGCTTCGACGTAGTCCGTCTGGTCGGCGCCTAGAATTGCCGCATGACCATCCCGACCAGCCCAAGACCAAAGCCTGAGGCGATCCCCGACCATCCCGGCGTGTACCTGTTCCGCGACCGGGACGGGCGGGTGATCTACGTCGGCAAGGCGATCTCGCTGCGCAAGCGGACCGCCAGCTACTTCCAGCCGATGCGGAACCTGCACCCGCGCACCGTGGCCATGGTCGAGGCCTCGGCGTCGCTCGAGTGGATGCTCGTGCAGAGCGAGGTCGAGGCCCTCCAGCTCGAGTACAACCTGATCAAACAGCACCGGCCCCGCTACAACGTCCGCTACCGCGACGACAAGTCGTACCCGTGGCTGGCCGTGCCCCTGGCCGACGAGATCCCCCGGCCGCGGGTCGAGCGGGGGCCCAAGCGCAAGGGCACCAGGTACTTCGGGCCGTACGCGCACGCCTACGCGATCCGGGAGACCCTCGACCTGCTCCTGCGCACCTTCCCGATGCGGACCTGCTCCAAGGGGGTGTTCGACCGGCACCGGCGCCTGGGCCGGCCCTGCATCCTGTACGACATCCACAAGTGCTCGGGGCCGTGCGTCGGCAAGGTCTCGCCCGAGGAGCACCGGCGCATCGTCGAGGACTTCGTGGCCTTCATGGACGGGCGCACCCGGCCGACCCTGCAACGCCTGGAGGCCGAGATGCGCCAGGCCGCCGAGCAGCTCAACTTCGAGCTGGCGGCCCGCCTGCGCGACCAGCTGGGCAGCGTCCGCAAGGCCATGGAGCGCCAGCAGATGGTGTCCTCCACCCCCGAGGACTTCGACATCGCCGCCTTCGCCGAGGACGACCTGGAGGCGGCGGTGCAGGTGTTCTTCGTCCGCCGCGGCCGGGTCGTGGGCCGGCGCGGGTTCGCGGTCGACAAGGTCGAGGCCCTCGACACCCCGGCCCTGGCCGCGACCTTCGTGCAGCAGCTCTACGGCGACCGGGCCGACGAGGTCCCCCGCGAGGTCTTCCTGCCGGTCGAGCCCGAGGGGGCCGAGGCGCTGCGGGCCTGGCTGGCCGGGCTGCGCGGCCGGCCGGTCGACTTCCGGGTGCCCCGCCGGGGGGAGAAGCGGGCCCTGCTGGAGACGGTCGCGGCCAACGCCCGCGAGGCCTTCGCCACCCACAAGCTCAAGCGGGCCAGCGACTTCGACGCCAGGGCCCGCGGCCTCAAGGAGCTCCAGGAGGCCCTCGACCTGCCCGAGGCGCCGCTGCGGATCGAGTGCTACGACATCTCCAACCTCCAGGGCAGCCAGGTCGTGGGCTCGATGGTGGTGTTCGAGGACGGCCTGCCCCGCAAGAGCGAGTACCGCCGCTTCGAGATCCGCTCGGTCGAGGGCCAGGACGACGTGGCCTCCCTGCGCGAGGTCCTGACCCGCCGCCTGGCCCGCCTGGCCACCGAGCGCGACCAGCCCGAGGACGAGACGGGCCGCAGGAAGAAGTTCGCCTACCCGCCCAACCTGATCGTGGTCGACGGGGGCCGGCCCCAGCTGGCCGCCGCCCTGGAGGCGGTGCGGGCCTCGGCCAGCCCCGACCTGGCCGTGGTGTCGCTGGCCAAGCGGATGGAGGAGGTGTACCTGCCCGGCTCCCCCGACCCGGTGATCGTGCCCCGGACCAGCGAGGCCCTGTACCTGCTGCAGCGGGTCCGCGACGAGGCCCACCGCTTCGCCATCACCTACCACCGCAAGCTGCGCGACCGGTCCATGACCCGCAGCGTGCTCGACGGCATCCCCGGGGTGGGGGAGACCCGCCGCCGCCAGCTGGTGCGCCACTTCGGCTCGGCCCGCAAGGCCGCCCAGGCCAGCCTGGAGGAGCTGGAGGAGGTCCCCGGCCTCGGCCCCCAGCTTGCTAAGGTGGTGTACGACCATCTGCACGGGGCCGCCGCGGGGGGTCCGGGGGGCGCAACGAGCGGAGCGATCGCTCCCCGGACAACCGGAGGGGTGACCAGGCAATGACCCAGGAGCTGCGGACCGAGGATCGCCTGCGCGCCGCCACGGTGGAGTTCGTGGTCATCACCGGGCTGTCGGGGGCCGGCCGCTCGGAGGCGGCCAAGGTGCTGGAGGACCTCGGCTACTTCGTGATCGACAACCTGCCCCCGTCGCTGATCGGGCGGGTCGCCGAGCTGGCCATGGTCGGCCGCGACCGGACCCGGGTGGCCCTGGTCATGGACGCCCGTGGCGGCGCCTTCACCGCCGACGTGTCCGAGCTGTCGGCCGCCCTCGACCAGCTCCGGGCCCGGGACATCAACCTCCGCGTGGTGTTCCTGGAGGCCTCCGACGAGGTGCTGATCCGCCGCTTCGAGGCCACCCGGCGCCGCCACCCGGTGGCCGGCGAGCGGGTCGCCGAGTCGATCGCCCTGGAGCGCGACCTGCTGCGGGAGCTGCGCGCCGACGCCGACCTGGTGGTCGACACCAGCGACCTGAACGTCCACGAGCTGCGGGCCAAGATCCTGGCCGCGTTCGCCGGCGAGGCCGACGGGATGCTGGTCACCGTGGCCTCCTTCGGCTTCAAGTACGGCCTGCCCCTGGACGCCGACATGGTCCTGGACGTCCGCTTCCTGCCCAACCCGTACTGGGTGCCGGAGCTGCGCCCCCTGCCCGGCACCGACCCGGCGGTGCGCCGCTTCGTGCTCGCCCAGGACGCCACCGGCCTGTTCCTGGCCCGGCTGGAGGCGCTGCTGGAGACCGCCCTGCCCGGCTATGTCCAGGAGGGCAAGCACTACCTGACCGTGGCCATCGGCTGCACCGGCGGCAAGCACCGCAGCGTGGTCCTGGCCGAGGAGCTGGCCGGCTGGCTGACCGACAAGGGCTACCGGGCCCATGTCGCCCACCGGGACGTGGAGCGCGAGTGAGGGTCGTGGCGCTCGGCGGCGGCCGCGGTCTGGCCGTCACCCTGACCGCCTTGCGGCTGGTCGGGGTCGAGCCGACCGCGGTCGTGACCGTGGCCGACGACGGCGGCTCCTCGGGCCGGCTGCGCCGCGACCTGGGCATGCTGGCCCCCGGCGACCTGCGCAAGGCCATGCTCGCCCTGGCCGACCCGGCGGCCGAGGTCCGCGAGCTGTTCGCCTACCGGTTCGAGCGCGGCGACCTGGCCGGCCACAACCTGGGCAACCTGGCCCTGGCCGCCCTCACCGACCTCAAGGGCGGCTTCTCGGAGGCGCTCGAGGAGGCCTCCCGCTGGCTCGGGGTCCACGGGCAGGTGCTGCCGGCGACGCTGGTGCCGGTGCGCCTCTGCGGCCGGGTCGACGGCCGCCAGGTCGAGGGCCAGGTGGCCATCATGACCGCCACCGGCCGGGTCGAGTCGGTGTGGCTGGAGCCGCGCCGGCCGGCGGCGGTGCCGGCCGCGGTCGCGGCCGTCCGCCAGGCCGACCTGGTCCTGCTCGGCCCCGGCTCCACCTTCACCTCGGTGGTCCCCAACCTGCTCGTGCCCGAGCTGGGGGCGGCCCTGGTCGAGGCCTCGCAACGGCTCGTCTACATCTGCAACCTCGAGGCCCAGGCGGGGGAGACCACCGGCTTCGCCCCCGAGAGCCACCTGGCCGCCATCCTCGACCACTGCCCGGGGCTGCGGGTCACCACCGTGCTCTGCCAGCGGCCGGCGGACCCGGCCGCGGTGGCCAGGGAGGCGCGGGTGTTCGCGGAGCTGGGCGCGGCCGTGGTCCACGCCGAGCTGGCCGCCGACGGCCACCCCGGCCGCCACGACGCCGCCCGCCTGGCCACCGCCCTGAAGGAGCTCGCCTAGGGCCGCCGATGGGCAGGGGTGAGTTCACCGTCCGGGTGAAGGAGGAGCTGGCGGCCATGCGGCCGGGCGCCCCGGCCGAGCGCCGGGCCCTGCTGGCCGCCCTGCTCCGCTTCGCCGCCACCCTCCACATCGGCGGCACCCTCGGCCCCCGCTACACCCTGGTCCTGGCCACCGGGTCGGGCGGGGTGACCCGGCTGGCCTTCTGGCTGCTGCACGCCGGCTACGGGGTCCGGCCCGACTTCCGGGTCCGCGAGGCCGGGGCGCTGGCCCCGCGGGCCCGCTACGAGCTGGTCCTGGCCGACCGGGTCGAGCGGGTGCTGACCGACAGCGGCATCCTCGACGGCGCCGGCCGGCTCAGCTTCGGGGTCGCCGGCGGCCTGGTCCGGAGCCGGGAGGCGGCCGCCTGCTTCGCCAGGGGCGCCTTCCTCGGCCGCGGCTCGGTGTCGGCCCCGGCCCGCGAGCCCCACCTGGAGATCGGCGCCCCCGAGGAGCGCACCGCCACCGACCTGGCCGCCGTCCTGGAGCGCCTCGGCCTGCCCGCCCGGACGGGGGTGCGCGGCCCCGACGAGCACCGGGTGGTGGTCAAGGGCGGCGAGGCCATCGGCCGCGCCCTGCTCGTCATGGGGGCCCAGACCGCCTACCTGGCCTGGGAGGACGGCCGCATCCGGCGCGAGGTGCGGCGGGAGGCGGTGCGGCTGGCCAACGCCGACCACGCCAACCTGCGCCGCAGCGTGGCCGCGGCCATGTCCCAGGTCAGCGCCGTCGAGCAGGCGGTGGCCCGGCTGGGCTGGGACGGGCTGCCGGCCGACCTGGCCGAGGTGGCCGCCTTGCGCCTGGCCCATCCGGACGCCACCCTGGCCGAGCTAGGGACTATGCTCGACCCACCCCGTTCCAAGGGGGGCGTGCTGGCGCGTCTGCGACGGATCGAGGCGTTGACGGCACCCGCTGCGGGTAGTGAAGAATGAGCCGGAACGTTCAACCTCCCGGGAGGCTGCCATGACCGTCCGCGTCGGCATCAACGGTTTCGGCCGCATCGGCCGAAACTACTTCAGGGCCGCCAAGGGCAAGGACGTCGAGGTCGTCGCCGTCAACGACCTGACCGACAACAAGACCCTCGCCCACCTGCTCAAGTACGACTCGACGTTCGGCCGGCTGGACGGCGAGGTGACCTACGACGACGAGTCGATCACCGTCGGCGGCCAGCGGGTCCTGGCCAGCGCCCAGAGGGACCCGGCCCAGCTGCCCTGGGGCGACCTCGGGGTCGACGTGGTCATCGAGTCGACCGGCCGCTTCACCAAGCGCGACGACGCCGCCCTGCACCTCAAGAGCGGGGCCAGGAAGGTCATCATCTCGGCCCCGGCCAAGGACGAGGACGTCACCATCGTGATGGGGGTCAACCACGAGAAGTACGACCCGGCCAGCCACGACATCATCTCCAACGCCTCCTGCACGACCAACTCGGTGGTCCCTCTGGCCAAGGTCCTGCTCGACAACTTCGGGATCGAGAAGGGCTTCATGACCACCATCCACGCCTACACCAACGACCAGGTCATCCTGGACTTCCCCCACAAGGACCTGCGCCGGGCCCGCTCGGCGGCGGTCAACACCATCCCCACCTCGACCGGCGCGGCCAAGGCCGCCTCCCTGGTCATCCCCGAGCTCAAGGGCAAGCTGGACGGCATCGCCCTGCGTGTCCCGGTGGAGGACGGCTCCCTGACCGACCTGGCCGTGGTCCTCAGCCGCGACACCACCGTCGAGGAGATCAACGACGCCTACCGCGCCGCCGCCGAGGGCCCGCTCGCGGGCATCATCCGCTACTCCATCGACCCGATCGTGTCCCGCGACATCGTCGGCGACGACGCCTCCTGCATCTTCGACTCGCCCCTGACCCAGGCCAACGGCAACCTGGCCAAGGTGTTCGGCTGGTACGACAACGAGTGGGGCTACTCCAAGCGACTTGTCGACCTGACCGTGCTGGTCGGCCAGCAGCTGTAGTCCGGTGGAGCTGCGCACGGTCGACCGGGCCGAGGTCGCCGGCCGGCGGGTCCTGGTCCGCAACGACTTCAACGTGCCCCTGGAGGACGGCAAGGTCACCGACGACCTGCGCGTCCGGGCCGCCGTCCCCACCCTGCGCTGGCTGCTGGACCACGGGGCCAGGGTGATCTGCTGCTCCCACCTGGGCCGGCCCAAGGGCAGGCGCGACCCCAGGTACTCGCTGGAGCCGGTGCGGCCGGTCCTGGCCGACCGCCTCGGGACCGACGTCGCCTTCGTCGACGACGTCGCCGGCGACCAGGCCCGCCAGGCCGCCGAGGCCCTCGGCGACAGCCAGGTGCTGCTGCTCCAGAACCTCCGCTACGAGCCCGGTGAGGAGAAGAACGACCCCCACCTGGCCGACCAGCTGGCCTCCCTGGCCGAGATCTACGTGGACGACGCCTTCGGGGCCGCCCACCGGGCCCACGCCTCGGTGGTCGGGGTGGCCGAGCGGCTGCCCGCCTACGCCGGCTACCTGCTGGCCGGCGAGGTCAAGGAGCTGTCGCGGCTGCTGGAGGACCCCGAGCGGCCGTTCACCGCCGTGCTCGGCGGCAGCAAGGTCTCCGACAAGCTGGCCGTGCTCGACAACCTCCTGGGCCGGGTCGACAGCCTGGTCGTGGGCGGCGGCATGTGCTTCACCTTCCTGGCCGCCCAGGGCCAGGAGATCGGCGACTCGCTGTTCGAGCCCGACCAGGTCGACGCCGTCCGCCGGCTGCTGGAGACGGCCAGGAGCCAGGGCAAGCCGGTGCTGCTGCCCACCGACGTGGTGGTGGCCCGCGAGGTCAGCGAGGACGCCGAGGCCCGCACCGTGGCGGCGGACGGGATCGAGGCCGGCTGGAAGGGCCTGGACATCGGCCCGGAGACGGCCAAGGCGTTCGCCGCCGCCGTCGCCGAGGCCCGCACCGTGTTCTGGAACGGGCCCATGGGCGTGTTCGAGCTGGCCCCCTTCGCCGCCGGCACCAAGGCCGTCGCCGAGGCGGTGGCCGCCGCCGACGGCTACACGGTGGTCGGCGGCGGCGACTCGGCCGCCGCCCTGGCCGAGCTCGGCCTGGCCGACCGGGTCGACCACCTGTCCACCGGCGGCGGGGCCAGCCTCGAGCTGCTCGAGGGCAAGACCCTGCCCGGCGTCGCCGCCATCCCGACCCCCTAAGGAGGGCATGGCAGTGGCTCGCCGTCCGCTGATCGCCGGCAACTGGAAGATGCACAAGACCCACCTGGAGGGCGTCCAGCTCACCCAGAAGCTGGCCTGGGCGCTGTCCCGCGAGGACACCGACGCCGTCGAGGTCGCCGTGTGCCCGCCGTTCACCGCCCTGCGCAGCGTCGGCACCCTGATCGACGGGGACAAGCTGGCCATCGCCCTCGGCGCCCAGGACTGCCACCCCGAGCCCCAGGGCGCCTACACCGGCGAGGTCTCGGCCCCGATGCTGGCCAAGCTCGGCGTCCAGTACGTGATCGTCGGCCACTCCGAGCGCCGCCAGTACTTCCACGAGGACGACGAGCTGGTCAACCGCAAGGCCAGGGCCGTGCTCGGGGCGGCCATGCGCCCGATCGTCTGCGTCGGCGAGGTCCTCGCCGAACGCGAGGCCGGCCGCACCGCCGAGGTCGTCCAGGGCCAGGTCCGCGGCTCCCTGGCCGGCCTCGGCGGCGACCAGGTGGCCGGCCTGGTCGTGGCCTACGAGCCCGTCTGGGCCATCGGCACCGGCCGGGCCGCCACCGCCGACGACGCCCAGGAGACGATCGCCGTCATCCGCGCGACCGTGGCCGAGCTGGTCGGCCAGGCCGCCGCCGACGAGCTCCGCATCCAGTACGGCGGCAGCGTCAAGTCGAGCAACGCCGAGGAGCTGGCCACCAAGCCCGACATCGACGGCGCCCTGGTCGGCGGGGCCAGCCTGGACGCCGACGAGTTCGCCATGATCGTCAAGGGCTCGGCCCGCCGCGCCCGCTGATACACTCGGTCGGTCCCGATGCTCGCCCTTCCAAGGACTGCCCGATGATCCCGCTGCTGATCGTCATCGACGTGATCGCGTCGCTCACCCTGATCCTGTTCATCCTCCTGCACGCCGGCCGCGGCGGTGGCCTCTCGGACATGTTCGGCGGCGGCATGAACACCCAGCTCGGCGGCTCCACCGTGGTCGAGCGCAACCTCGACCGCCTCACCGTCGCCGCCGCCAGCGTGTTCGGCGTCTGCAGCGTGTTCCTGGCCCTGCTGCTCCAGCCGTAACGGTCCAACTCCCCGTGGCTCCGTGGTCGCCGAGGGCCGGCGGTGCCGGTGGGGTGCCACGGGCCCACCGACCGCCGCTGACGTGGCTGGTGGTCGTGGCCCTCGTCGCCGTGGCCGGGTGCACGGGCGGCGGCGGGCCGGGCGCCTCGGGCGGCTCCGGCGGGGGAGCGGCGACCCAGGGCCGGCGGGGCGGAACCCTGGCCATCGCCCTGCTCGACCCGGGCCCCCTCGACCCGGCCCGGGCCGACAGCCTCGAGGACGAGATCATCCTCGGCAACCTGTTCGACGGCCTGACCGCCATCGACCCGAACGGCGCCGTCCGCCCCGCGGCCGCCGCCTCCTGGAGCAGCGACCCCACCCTCCGCCGCTGGGAGTTCCGCCTCCGCCCCGACGCCCGCTGGTCCGACGGCTCCCCGGTCCGCTCCGCCGACTTCACCCTGGCCTGGCACCGCCTGGCCGACCCCAAGGCCAAGCCCGCCCCGTCCCCGGCCCGCACCCTGCTGTCCGGCGTCGCCGGCTACCGGTCGTTCGTCGCCGGCCGCAGCCGCGCCATCGCCGGCCTGACCACCCCCGACCCGGCCACCCTGGTCGTCCGCCTCGACCACCCCTTCGCCGACCTCCCGGCCCTGGTCGCCGCCCTCCCGCTCTCCCCGCTGCCCGCGACCCTGGTCGGTCCCGACCCGGCCGCCTATCTGACCCGGCCGATCGGCAACGGCCCCTTCCGCCTGGCCGCCCCGGCCCGACCGGGCCGCCCCCTGACCCTGGACCGCAACCCCACCTACCGGGGTGCGCCGGCACTGCTCGACCGGGTCAGCGTCCAGACCGTCCCCGACGAGCAGACCGCCTGGCTGGAGCTCCAGAACGGCCAGGTCAGCTTCGCCCCCGTCCCCCCCGACCAGCTCGCCGCCGCCCGCACCGTCTACGGCCCGTCCCCCGACGGCCGCACCCTCCCCGGCCTCCTCCAGGGCGCGACCCTGACCACCTGGCAGCTCATCTTCAACCTGCGGTCGGAGCCAGGCGAGGATTCCCGCTGGCGCCAGGCCGTCTCCCTCGCCATCGACCGCGACGACCTGGCCGCCGCCCTGGCCGGGACACCGGCGACGGGCCTGGTCCCCCCGGCAACGCCGGGGTGGGGAACTGGGTCGGGAGCCGGCGCCGTCTGCCCGGCCTGCGCCTACGACCCCGCCAAGGCCCGCGCCCTGTTGGACAGGTCCAAGGCCGGCAGCGCCGCGATCACCCTCGCCGTCCCGCCGGGCCCCGAGGCCCGCCAGGCCGCCGACCTGGTTGCCGGCGATCTGGCCGCCGCCGGGGTCGACCTCACCGTCACCCCGGCCCCGACCGGCGAGACGCCGCTGACGCTGGTACGCCGGGTCGCCCCCTACCCCCGCCCGGACCCGTTCCTCACCGGCTCGTTCCCCACCAGCCCCCCCGCCAAGCGCCTCCTCGACCAGGCCCGCGCCACCCCCGACGACCCGGCCCGCATCACCCTCTACCACCAGGCAGAAGCCGCCATCCTGGCCGACCTCCCCGTCACCCCCCTCCTCACCGAACACCACGCCGCCGTCCTCACCCCAGGCCCGCAAGGCTTCAACCTGACCCCCTGGGGCACCCTCGACCTGTCCACCGTCAGCCTCCCCGCCTGACCCCGACGCCGGGTGGCCCCTTTGCTACAATCCGCCCGCACCCAGGTGCACCACGTCGGAGTGGCGGAATAGGCAGACGCGCTAGGTTGAGGGCCTAGTGCCCTCATAGGGCGTGGGGGTTCAAGTCCCCCCTCCGACACCCCACCTGAGCAGGACTTCTGCGCTTCACCTCCTTCCCCACTAAGTCGGCACCGGGGCCGGTTGCCAGCGGTTTGTTAGCGGACAGGTCGGCGATGACCTCGCCATCCCCAGGATCAGGCGGGGCGACCGTCTGGGCGGCCTGCTCGTCCAGGCTCGGGATGACGTGGCTGTAGGTGTCCATCGTGATCGCGATCGTGCCCAAGGCGCTGGCTGATCACCTTGGGCGGGACGCCGGCGGCCAGCGCGGCGGTGGCGTAGCTGTGCCGGATGTCGTGCAGCGCCTTGAGCGCGGCGAGGGTCACCGGGTCAAGCGCCAGCGACCGGCGGCCCTTGGGCGTCTTGGCGTCGGACTCAACGACGGCATAGTCGACCACCACCCGCGGAGGGCGGGGGCGAGACCCTGCCAGCTTCGAGGGTCGACATCCAACGCCCCGGTGGTTTCGCGGTCTCGCGTTCACCGCCGACCCTCATAGGGGCTTCAGCGCCGTCGTTCGGCCCACCGATGAACCCGTCGAGCGAGACCGCGAGCCCGGTGCGGACCTTCCCAA
>Ga0209382_10000910_pt1 | contig 47828 bp, 46 predicted proteins | sample SoiMetdeltSBSDD5_FD_187599 | JGI IMG/M metagenome (GOLD analysis project Ga0209382, IMG submission 187599) | Bulk soil microbial communities from a Populus tree surrounding site in Tennessee, USA - Soil MetaG P. deltoides SBSDD5 (SPAdes) (version 2) | ecosystem: Environmental > Terrestrial >...
CCTCAAGGGCTTCCAGCACACGCTCGGTGCCCCGAACCAATCGAGCGGGGGGACGGCGTACACCTTCGCCTCGTGGTCCGACGGTGGGGCTCAGACCCACGGCATCGTCGTGCCGACCGTCAACCAGCGCTACACGGCTACCTTCCAGGCCAGTTCGGGGCCGGGCGGCCAGGTCGCGGCCTACTCGTTCGACGATGGCGCGGGGACGACGGTGGCCGATGCCTCCGGTAGTGGGAACTCCGGCTCGATCGGGACCGCCACCTGGTCGACCGCGGGCAAGTACGGCAACGCACTGTCGTTCAACGGCGCGGGCGCGCGGGTGACCGTCCCCGACTCGCCCTCGCTACGGCTCAGCACCGGCATGACCCTCGAGGCCTGGGTCTTCCCCACCACGGTCAACGCCGTCTGGCGAGACGTCGTCTACAAGGGCAACGACGACTACTACCTCGAGGCAACTTCCTCGAACGGACGCCCCGTCGGCGGAGGCACCTTCGGCGGCGGCAACGCCGAGGCCTCCGGAACGGCGAACCTCGCGGTCAACACCTGGACCCACCTCGCGACCACCTACGACGGGACGACCCTGCGCTTCTACGTCAACGGCACCCAGGTCTCGAGCACTGCCCGCACGGGTGCCATCGCCGCGGACAACGGACCGCTCACCATCGGCGGTGACCCCCTCTACGGCCAGCACTTCTCCGGTCGCATCGACGACGTCCGCGTCTACAACCGGGCACTCACCGCGACCCAGCTCCAAACCGACATGGCCACACCCGTCGGAGGGGCCGCGCCGCCGGACACGCAGCCCCCGACCGCGCCCACCGGCCTGACCGCGACGGCATCGGGTCAGAACCAGGTCGGCCTGTCCTGGACCGCGGCCACCGACAACATCGGGGTCACCCAGTACAAGGTCGAACGCTGCCAGGGCGCCGGCTGCTTCCAGTTCACCGAGATCGCCAGCATCACCGGCACCACCTACACCAACACCGGGCTCACACCCTCGACCGCCTACTCCTACCGGGTCCGCGCCCAAGACGCCGCCCTCAACCTCGGCCCCTACACGAGCACAGCCTCGGTCACGACGCCCGCGCCCGCCGACACGCAGCCCCCGACCGCGCCCACCGGCCTCACCGCGACGGCATCGGGTCAGAACCAGGTCGGCCTGTCCTGGACCGCGGCCACCGACAACATCGGGGTCACCCAGTACAAGGTCGAACGCTGCCAGGGCGCCGGCTGCTCGCAGTTCACCGAGATCGCCAGCATCACCGGCACCACCTACACCAACACCGGGCTCACACCCTCGACCGCCTACTCCTACCGGGTCCGCGCCCAGGACGCCGCCCTCAACCTCGGCCCGTATTCGACCACGGCCTCGGTCACCACACTCGCGCCCACGGACACGCAGCCCCCGACCGCGCCCACCGGCCTGACCGCGACCGCGTCAGGCCCGAACCAGGTCGGCCTGTCCTGGACCGCGGCCACCGACAACATCGGGGTCACCCAGTACAAGGTCGAACGCTGCCAGGGCACCGGCTGCTTCCAGTTCACCGAGATCGCCAGCATCACCGGCACCACCTACACCAACACCGGGCTCACACCCTCCACCGCCTACTCCTACCGGGTCCGCGCCCAAGACGCCGCCCTCAACCTCGGCCCCTACTCGACCACCGCCACGGTCACCACACCCGCCGCATCGAGCGGGCTCGTGGCCGCGTATTCGTTCAACGAGGGCGCGGGCACCAGTGCGGCGGATGCCTCCGGGACCGGGAACTCGGGCTCGATCGGGACCGCGGCCTGGTCGACCGCGGGCAAGTACGGCAACGCACTGTCGTTCAACGGCGCGGGCGCGCGGGTGACCGTCCCCGACTCGCCCTCCCTGCGGCTGACCACGGGCATGACCCTCGAGGCCTGGGTCTTCCCCACCACGGTCAACGCCGTCTGGCGAGACGTCGTCTACAAGGGCAACGACGACTACTACCTCGAGGCGACCTCCGCCAACGGACGCCCCGTCGGGGGAGGCACCTTCGGCGGCGTCAACGGCGAGGTCTACGGAACGGCCAACCTCGCCGTCAACACCTGGACCCACCTGGCAGTGACCTACGACGGGACGACCCTGCGCTTCTACGTCAACGGCACCCAGGTCTCGAGCAGTCCCCGCACGGGCACCATCGCCGTCGACACCGGACCGCTCACGATCGGCGGTGACCCCCTCTACGGCCAGCACTTCTCCGGTCGCATCGACGACGTCCGCGTCTACAACCGGGCACTCACCGCGACCCAGGTCCAAACCGACATGGCGACACCCATCGGCTAGCGGTCGGTACTACCCCGCGTACCAGGCCACGGTGCGCTTCAAGCCTTCGTCCAGGTCGGTGACCGGGGCCCAGCCGCACACGCGTGTGGTCTCGGCCACATCGGCAACCACTTCGACTTCGGCCTGCCGGTCGGGCAGGCTGCCGAAGCTCGGGGCGACTCCGGTGCCGACGATGCCGGCGATCGTCTCCACCACGTGGCGCACCGTGTGGAGGCGGCCGGAGCCGACGTCGAGGACCCGGCCCACGGCCTCCGGGGCCTCGGCCAGGGCGATGAACGCGTCCACGACGTCGTCGACGTACACCCAGTCGACCGACCGCTGGCCGCTCATCAGCTGCGGGGCCTCGCCCCGGAGCAGTGACGTGATCGTGTAGGGGACCAGCTTGGAACGGTCGGGCTGGTCCGGCCCGTAGACCATGAACGTACGAGCCGTCGTCACCGGAGTGCCGTAGAGCGACCGGAACATGCGGGCGTACCCGCCCAGGGCCCACTTGGCGGCCGCGTACGGCGAGCACGGGGCGGCCCCGTCCTCGGGCTCGTCGCACGAGCCGGTGAGCACCACGCGGTCGCACCCAGCCTCGGTGACGGCCTGGAGCAGGTTGACTCCAGCCGTCAGGTTGGTGGCCAGAGTGGTGGGCACCCACTCGAGCGAGCGGTTCCCCGTGACGGCGCTGGCCAGGTGGTAGACGACGGACGGCCGGGCCTCGGCCACCAGCCGGGTGACGAAGCCCGGGTCGGTGAGGTCACCGGGAATCCAGCGGGCGCCGTCGACCAGGTCCTCGACCGGATGGCGGGCCGTACAGACGGGCCGGTGGCCGTGCGCGGCCAGCCGCCGTACCAGCGCCCGCCCGATGAACCCGCTCGCGCCCGTCACCAGCACGTCGCCCGATCCTGTCCGCATCGCGATCGTCCTTCGCTGCTCAGCTCGCGGTTCCGCCACCGCCGGCGGTCACCCGGCCAGCTTGTCACCGCCGGCGCGGGCCCCGCATCCCCGGCCCACGGCCTGTCCTAGCGGCGCAGCCTCTCAGACAGGCGTCGCTCCGAGTGCCTCCACATCGACCCAGCGTCCTCCGCCCGCCTCGACCTCCGGCAGCGTCGCCCGCAGCTCCCGCAGCAGGTCGGGCAGGAACAGCGCCACCGCTTCCGGGCGGGTCGCCACCAGGTCGCTGGGGGGCACCACCGGGATGTCGGTGGCAGGCATGCGCCGGCCGTGCTTGGCCGGCGAAGCGTCGGCCACTGCCGGCAGAAGGCTGCGGTCGACGCCCGCCCGGCACAGCAGCGCCACCGCCCGCGACGCGGCCCCGTAGCCGAACACCCGGGTCCCCGCAGCCCGCTGTTCGGCCAGCCAGCGGTGAAGCGCCTCGGCGCGGGAGACCGCGCTGTCCTGCAGGGCGCGGACCCGGGCCGGGTCCTCCACCCCCAGGGCGGCCTCCTCAGCCTCCAACTCCGTGACGGTGGCGTCGGGCCCGGGGCCGGCGGCCTCCGCCCGAGTGGCGGCGAGCAGGATCGTCCCGCCGTACAGCTCGAAGCGCCACGCCTGGCGGGCGACGAAGCCGACGGACGCCAGCATGCGACCCAGCGCCGCGGTCGAGTAGTAGGCGTAGTGGCCGTGGCGCAGCGAGTTCCATTGACCGAGCCGCACGATGGTGCCCAGCGAGTGGTACTGGAGCATCAGCACGCCCCCCGGCGCCACCCGCGCCGCCCTTTCGGCCAGCGCCGCCGCCTGGTCGGCGTGGTGCATCAGCCCGAAGCAGTCGAGCACGACCTCGGCCTCCGCGCCGTCGCCCACCACCGTCAGCCCACGCTCGGCCATCAGGTCCAGCCACGAGCCGCCGTGGGGGCTGCCATACTCCGCGACGCGCCCGCCCGCTCGCAGCCAGCCGGCGGCCGCCACCCGGCCGACGGCGTCGACGGCCTGCTCGACGAGGGCTGCCGGCTCGGTGGCCCGGGGCTCCTCGGGCACGGTGGGATCGACCAGCAACTGCGCCAGCCCGCACGCGGCACACAGCCACATCTGCAGCGGGTAGGTGGGGTCCGGGCCGGGGTCGGCGGCGGGCGGGAAGTGGTCCGACGCGGGTTGCTCGCCCAGGTCGAGCACCACCTCTCCGGCGGTGGCGCGGCAGGAGCGGCAGCGATGGGCCTCGGTCACCGGCCGGCCCTTCGCACCGGGCCTGCCATGATGAAGTGATGCAGGTGCGGACGACGTCGCTGCCGGGTGTGCTCGTGTTCGCGCCCGCCCCTCACCGAGACCACCGGGGCTTCTTCACCCGCACCTTCGACGCCGCGGTGGCCGCCGAGCACGGCATCGACCCGGCCGCGTTCGTACAGGATTCCCAGTCGCGCTCGGGCCTCGGCACGCTCCGCGGCCTCCACACCCGGGCGGGCCGGGGCGAGGCGAAGCTGGTCCGCTGCGCCCGCGGTGCGATCCACGACGTCGTGGTCGACGCCCGGCCCGAGTCGCCGGCGTACGGCCGTCATGAGGCCTTCCGCCTGGACGACGAGCAGTTCCTGCACGTGTACATCCCTCCTGGCCTGTTGCACGGCTTCCAGGTGCTGACCGAGCTCGCCGACGTCTGCTATCGGATGGATCGGGAGCACGACCCTAGCGAAGACCGCGCGGTGCGCTACGACGATCCCGACCTGGGGATCGCCTGGCCGCTGGCGCCCGCCGAGATGAGCGCCCGCGACACTGCCGCGGGCTCGTGGGCCGATCTCGTCGGGCGCAGCGACTGGCGGGCCTAGCGTGCGGCGGACTCCAGAGCGGCTGCCACCCGGAACATGAGGGCCTCCTGCAGCGCCGGGGCCATGACCTGCACGCCGACGGGCAGGCCGTCGTCGCCGGTCCCGAACGGCACCGAGATGGCGGGGTGGCCGGCCAGGTTGGACGGGATCGTGCACACGTCGTTCAGGTACATGGTGAGCGGGTCGGCGGTCTTGGCTCCCAGAGGGAAGGCGGTCGAGGGCGACGTGGGGCTGAGCAGCACGTCGAACTCGTCGTAGGCGGCGTCGAAGTCGCGCAGGATGAGCGTGCGCACCCGCTGCGCCTTGCCGTAGAAGGCGTCGTAGTAGCCGGCGGAGAGGGCGTACGTGCCGAGCATGATGCGCCGCTTCACCTCGGCGCCGAAGCCCTCGGTGCGGGTGCGGTCGTACATCTCGCCCGTGGTGGGAGCGTCGACCCGCAGGCCGAAGCGCACGCCGTCGTAGCGGGCCAGGTTGCTGGACGCCTCGGCCGGGGCGATGAGGTAGTAGGCGGACAGGCCGTACACCGCGGCGGGGACGGTGGCGTCGCCGACCTTGGCCCCCGCGTGCTCCAGGGCGGCGGCGGCCTCGGCCACGCGGGCCGACACGTCGGCCTCGATGCCCTCGGCTTCGCACAGCTCGGTGACCAGGCCCACCCGCAGCCCGGCCACGCCGTCGCCCAGGCCGGCGCTCACCGGCGGCACCGCCTCGGGGATGGACGTGGTGTCGAGCGGGTCGTGGCCCGCGATGACCTCGTAGAGGGCGGCGGCGTCGGCCACGGTGCGGGCGAAGGGCCCGATCTGGTCCAGCGAGCTGGCGAAGGCCACCAGCCCGTAGCGGGACACCGCCCCGTAGGTCGGCTTCATGCCCACGACGCCGCACAGCGCGGCCGGCTGGCGGATCGAGCCGCCGGTGTCCGAGCCCAGCGCCAGCGGAGCGAAGCCGGCCGCCACCGCGGCCGCCGACCCGCCCGACGACCCGCCCGGGACCCGGCTGGTGTCGTGCGGGTTGCGGGTGGGCCCGAAGGCCGAGTTCTCCGTGGAGCTGCCCATGGCGAACTCGTCGAGGTTGGTCTTCCCCACGATCACCGCGCCGGCGTCGGTGAGGCGGCGGACCACGGTGGCGTCGTAGGGCGGGCGCCAGCCCTCCAGGATGCGGGACGAGCAGGTGGTGGCCACACCGGTGGTGGCCAAGTTGTCCTTGAGAGCCACCGGCACGCCCGCGAGGGGGCCCGGGTCCTCGCCCGCGGCGATGCGGCGGTCGAGGGCCAGGGCGGCCTGGCGGGCCTCCTCGGCGGTCACCAGGTTGAAGGCGTGGATCTCGCCGTCCCGGGCCGCGATGGCGGTGAGGTGCTCCTCGACCACCTCCACCGCGCGGCGGGTGCCGGAGCGGACGGCGGCGGCGATGCCCAGCGCGCTGTCGGCGTTCACGGGGCCTCCCCCAACACCGGCGGGACCCGGAACCGGCCGTCCTCGGTGGCCGGCGCCGCGGCCAGCACCTCGTCGCGGTCGAGCGTGGGGCGCAGCTCGTCGGGGCGCAGCACGTTCTGCAGCGGGTAGGGGTGCGAGGTCGGCGGCACGTCCCCCACGTCGAGCGCCTCCACATCGCGGGCGTGGTCGAGCACCTTGGCCAGCTGGCCGGTGAACGTGTCCAGCTCGTCCTCGGTGAGCTGGAGGCGGGCCAGCCGGGCCACGTGCGCGACGTCCTCGCGGGTGATCTGGGCCATAGGCACTCGATGCTATTGGGTGACGCGGCGGGCGAACCCCACGGCTTTCTCGTTGATCAGGTCCTTGTCGTAATCGAGGGTGGCGACGTGGTAGCTGCGCTCCAGGGTGACCCGCTCGACCGGGCCGCCGATGCGCTCGGCCAGGAGGTCGCTGTCGCCCGGCGAGACCACGTGATCCTGGGTGCTGGTGAGGATCAGGGCCGGGCAGGTGATCTTGGCCAGGTCCTCGCGCACGGCGGCGGCCGCCGCCGCCAGGCTCAGCAGGGGGCGCAGCGGGGTGGCGTCGTAGGCCTTCTCGCGGGCCGCGGGGTCGGCCACGTCGTTGCCCACCGCCGGGATGCGGTCGGTGCCCGCCGCCACCAGGTCCTCCAAGGCCTTCACCATCTCCTCGGGGACGTCCATGGCCGGGTTGACGAACACCAGCCCCGCGATCTCGGGATGCCGGGTGCCCAGCCACGCGGTCAGGGTGCCGCCCATGGACAGCCCCGCCACCACCACCCGCTCGCAGCGGGCGGCCAGCGACTCGTAGGCGGCTTCGGCCGTGGCCGACCAGTCCCGCCAATCGGTGCCCAGCATGTCGTCGACCGACGTGCCATGTCCGGGCAGCAGCGGCAGGTCGACCGTGAACCCGGCCGCGGCGAACGCCTCCGCCAGCCCCCGCAGCCCCTGCGGGTTGCCGGTGAACCCGTGGAGCACGAGCGCCCCGTGGGTGCCGCCCTCGGCGGACCACGGCTCGCAGCCGGGGATGATGTCCTTGCCGTCACTGGTCTGCACGGCCGTCGAGCGTACGCTGGTAATTGACCCCTGGGTCAAGCCCCGACACACTGTTCCACCACAGTCAGACTGATCCCACGCACATGAACGATCGCCAGCTCACCTCACAGGGTGCCGAACGCAAGCAGCAACTCCTGGACGCCGCCGCCCGGCTCTTCGCCGAGCAGGGCTACGAGGCCACGCGCGTGGTCGACATCGTGGAAGCGGCGGGCGTGGCCAAGGGCCTCTTCTACTGGTACTTCGAGAACAAGGAAGCGCTGTTCCGGGAGCTGGCGGCCGAGACCCGCTACCGGCTGCGGCGCCAGCAGGCCCAGGCCATCGACGCCGGCGCGCCCGCCCTCGTGCGCATCCTCCAGGGCACCGTCGCCAGCCTGGCGTTCATGGCCGAGAACGCGCCCTTCTTCTCGCTGCTCGACGTCGAGGGCCGCAACGTCGCCGACGTCCTGCGCCAGGGCACCGAGCAGCACCTGCACGACGTGACCGTGCTCATCCTCGACGGCGTGCGGGACGGCACGGTCACCGACACCGACCCGGCCGAGCTGCTGGCCCTGGGTGTGGTCGGGGCCGTGGGCCAGTTCAGCCATTTCCACCGCACCGGGCGCATCGACCTCTCGCTGGCCGAGCTGTCCGGCTACGTGGCCCGCCAGGTGGCCCGCATGCTGGCCAGCGACGAGGCCACCGCCCGAGCCGCGATCGCGTCCCTGCGCCACAACCGCTCGACCGCGCCCGCGTTCTGAGCCGGCCCGCTCCTGTGTGGGATTGCCGCGCGGCGCGCCGCTAGCCTTGCCCGGTCTGTTTACCCAACGAGGTGTTCCGTCCCATGATCCGTCGCCGTCCGCTGATCGCGCTGGCCGCGATCGCCATGCTCGCCCTGTCTGCGTGCAGCCAAAACGACGCCAAGGAGAGCGACGTCGTGGACGCCATGCGCGACGCCGGCCTCACCCAGCAACAGGCCGAGTGCGTCGGCGAGGGCTTCCAGGATGAGTTCGGCGACGACCAGGATCTGTTCAACAAGGTCGCCGCGGCGGCCAGCACCGAGGACTTCCCCGAGGGCACGGAGGAGCCGATCCGCCAGATCCTCGACCGCTGCGTCAACGGCGAGGGCTCGTCCGACAGCACCGACACCAGCGACACCAGCGACACGACCGGCGCGGACGAGACGACCACCACCACCGCCGGCTGAGCCCCCGGCGACTGTTGCATTCTCGCTGCAACTACCGCGCTAGCATGCGGCGTTCGCCCGGCGAGAAGGGGAGAATCCCGTGCCTTACAAGTTCTTGTCCGACGAGTGGGTAGAGGAAGCGCGGAAGATCCGGGCGGAGCTGGACTCCCCCGCGGCCGCTCCCCAGCCCGTCAAGATGAACCTGGTGATCACCGAAGTCCCCTTCGGTGAGGGCACGGTGGACGCCCACATGGACACGACCAGCGGCGAGCTGGAGCTCGAGACCGGGCACCTCGACGGGCCCGACGTGACGGCGACCCTCGACTACGAGACAGCCAAGGCGATGATGGTCGACGCCAACCCCCAGGCCGCCATGCAGGCGTTCATGGCCGGGAAGATCAAGCTCCAGGGCGACATGACCAAGGCCATGGCGCTCCAGAGCGGCCCGCCCAACCCCGAGCTCACCCAGCGGATCCAAGAGATCACCGAGTAGCGGGGCGCCGGCACCACGCCGGCTCGACATCGAAGGAAGGGCGCCCTGCGGGGCGCCCTTCTCATTCAGGTCCGAAACGAAGAAGTGTGCCGAGCCTGCTGGGGCGGCAGCCTCATCGCGGCGGCTGGGGAACACCGCGTCCGGCATACCGCCCCAACGGGCCCGGCACGCTCCGTAGTTTAGTCGCTGCTAACAGCTATGTCAGCTTTCGCCGCACAGCCGAAACGAAAAACCTCAGAGGCGAGGTCCTGTATTCGGCCGAACGGGGAGAGGCCGATGCGCCAGAGGGGGTCTCTGGGCTAGGGGAAGCGTCCCCCGAACGGGGGTCCCTGGTCAAGACCCAGTTTTGGAATTTTTCAGTCGCGACAGCGGCGGGCCCCCTCCATGACGACGAGGACCTCGGTGCCCACGTCGACCTGGCTGCCGGCCCCGGGAACGATGAACGCAATCGTGCCGTCATCGGACCCGCATACCCGGCCCACGTCCAAGCCAGTCGCCTGCAACGCGGCCCGGGCCTCGTCCAGCGACATCCCCTGCACCGAGGGGACCCTCACCTCGTCGATGGCCACGAGCACGTGGACGGTCTCGCCCTGCTCCACCTCGGTGCCCGCTTCGGGGTCGGTGCTCACCACGGTGCCCGGCTGCTCGCCGCGGCGGGGCTCCCGGGCTTCGAGCTGGGGGGTGAGCCCCAGGCTCTGCAGCTGAGCCACCGCGTCCTCGTAGGGCACACCCACCAGGTCGGGGACCTCAGGCTCGTCGTCGCTGGCCACCAGCAACCGCACGGCGTCGCCCTTGGGGTAGCCCTCCGGCTTCGGGCCGTTGTCGGCAAAGCCGAGGACCGTGCCCTCGGGGGCGTTGTCGTCCTGCTGGGGCACGAACTCGACGCCCAGCTCGACGGCCGCCAGCATGGCCGTAGCCTCCTCCTGGGTGACGCCCACCAGCCCCTCGGGCGGCTGCACCAGGGTCGGGCCCTCCGAGACGACGAGGGTGAGCTTGGCGCCCTCCTTGAGCTTGGCTCCCGCGTCCGGCTTCGAGGCGAGCACCTGGCCCGCCACCGTGCCGTCCTGGCGCGTTCGCTCGGCCTCCACGTGCCAGCCGAAGGGCTCGACGGTCTTGAGGGCATCGTCGTACTGGGCGCCCACCAGCGTGTTCGGCACCGTGTGCGACGGGATGGACGCCTGCATGTAGGCGGCGGCTCCGACCACGCCGACGACCACGGCCATGGCGACCACCAAGGCGCCGAGCATGAGCCGGCGGACGCTGCGGTCGCCCGCGGACAGGCCGCGGCGAGGCTCGAGATGGCCGGTGTCCCACGGGCGGGGAGCCGGGGGCGCCTCGAGCGGCGGGCGGGGCGGCACCGGGCCCATGACGTCGGTCGCATCCGGGGCGAGCTCGGCGGCCGGCACCCGCTCGACCACGGTGGTGGCGCCACCCGGCCCGGGGCCCGACACGCTCGCCGCGGTGGTGACGGGCGGAGGGGTCACCGCCGCGACCGCGGCGGCCACCGCAGGCCGCCGGGCGGACGGGCCCATCAGTGTGGTGTCGCGCTCGTCGGACGGGGCGACCTCGGGCTCGTCGCTGCCCGTGAGCGGGAGCGGCTCGGGCCGGCGGAGCTGGGTCGCCGCGCCCACCAGGCCCTTGCCCAGGCTGGCGGCGTCCAGCCGGTCGGCGGGATCGAGCCGCCCGGCACCGGCCACGATCGGCGCCAGCGGTCCCAGCTCGTCGGGAACCTCGAGCGAGTGGTCGAGCCGGGCCATCAGCGTGCCGATGGTGGTGTCGGCCGTGAACGGCACCTCGCCCGTCACCGACTCCACCAGGACCAGCGCCAGCGAGTAGACGTCGCTGCGGCCGTCGATCGACTCGCCCCGGGCCTGTTCGGGCGACGCATAGCGGGCCGTGCCCAGCACGGCCCCGGCCGGTTCGGTCCAGCCGGCCTCGGCGATGGCCCGGGCCAGCCCGAAGTCCGCCACCCGCAACCGGCCGTCGGAGCCGAACAGCAGGTTGGCGGGCTTGATGTCCCGGTGGACGAAGCCCTGCCGGTGGGCGTAGTCGAGCGCGCGTGCCGTCTCCAGCCCCACCACCAGGGCCTGGGCCGGCGCCAGGCGATTGCCCTTGTCGAGCATCGACCGCAGGCTGCCGCCGCCCAGGTACTCGGTGACCAGGTAGGGCACCTCGTCGTCGCTCCAGTCGTACACCGCCAGCAGGTGGGGATGGGACAGGGCCGCGGTCGCCTGAGCCTCCGCCCGGAAGCGGCGGAGGAAGGACTCGTCGTCGGCCAGGCCGGGATGCAGGAGCTTTACCGCCACCCGGCGCCGGAGGCGCACGTCCTCCGCCAGGTACACCTGAGCGGAGGCACCCGACCCGAGCGGGGAAAGAAGCCTGTAGCGCCCGCCTAGCACACGACCGATCTGGTCGGTCATGCGGGTCATGGCCACGGGAGACAGATTACTGGTTTCACCGGCACCGACCGGATCACGACGGGTTGGGGTGCCGCCGCGCAGGCGTGGCAGGATTGCCGGTTGTCATGGCCGTGACCTCGCCCTACAGCACCCGGTTCAAGGTGATCGCCAGCGCCGTGCTGGCCGTGGCGATCTCGTTGTTCGTCGTGGCGTTCCTGACGCTGAGCGAGAACAAGGACCAGGGCCTGTCGGCCGACAACGCCGAGGTGGTCGACGCCCTCATCCCCGCGGCCAACACCCAGGTCCCCCAGCAGTCCAGCGTCGGCATCGACCTCGCCCCCGGCTGGGACGGGGTGCTCCAGATCAACGGTGTCGAGATCCCCGAGGACGAGCTGGTCGTGACCCCGCAGACCGGCCTCATCATGTTCACGCCGGGCGACGGCAAGACGGTGGAACAGTTCGAGACCGGGCGGAACTGCGTGGTCGCGGTCATCTGGCGCATCCAGGATGGCCGCGGCACCGCGGACCGCCAGGTCCCCTGGTGCTTCCAAGTCGTCTAACCGGGTAGCTCGCCCGTCTCCAGGAGGCTGAGGAAGGCGGCCTCATCCAGGACCGGGACGCCCAGCTCCTCGGCCTTGGTGACCTTCGACGCGCCCGGGCCCTCCCCCACCACCACCGCGGTGGTCTTGCCCGACACGCTCCCGGGGGACTTGCCGCCCCGCTCCTTGATGGCGGCCTCGGCCTCCTCGCGGCTGAACCCTTCCAGCGTGCCGGTGACGACCACGCTCATCCCCGCGAGCACCTTGGGCCGGGCGTCGCCGCCGGTCGGTCCCTGGAAGTTGAGGCCCGCAGCCCTGAGCCGCTCGATCAGCTCGCGGTTGGCGGGATCGGCGAACCAGGTGTGGAGCGACTCGGCGATGATCGTGCCCACGCCGTCGGCCGCGGCCAGCGCCTCCACCGAGGCGCCCATGATGCGGTCGAGGTCGCCGAACGCCGCGGTCAGGGCTTCGGCCGCGGCCGGGCCCAGGTGGCGGACGTTCAGGCCCACCAGCAGTCGGGGCAGGGGCCGGCTGCGGGAAGCCTCGATCGAGGCCCGCAGGTTGGCCGCCGACAGCGCGCCCATCCGTTCCAGCTGCTCGACCCGGTCCCAGTCGAGCTGGTACAGGTCGGCCACGCTGGACACCATGCCCGCGTCGATGAGCTGGGCGATGCGCTTGCCCCCGAGCGCATCGATGTCCAGGGCGCCGCGGCTGGCGAAGTGCTCGATGGCGCCGTGGCGCTGGATCGGGCACTCCGGATGGATGCAGCGGTGCTCGGCCTCGCCCTCCGGTCGCACGAGCGTCGAGCCCACCGGGCACGGGCACACGGTCGGGAACACCCAGGTCTCGCTGTCCTCGGGCCGCTCGGCCACCACCGCGCCCAGGACCTCGGGGATGACGTCGCCCGCCCGGCGCACGATCACCTTGTCGCCCGGGCGCACGTCCTTGATCCGCACCTGGTCCTCGTTGTGCAGCGTGGCCTGGCCCACGGTCACGCCGCCCACGAACACCGGCTCCAGCACCGCGAAGGGGGTGGCCCGGCCGGTGCGGCCGATGGAGACCTGGATGTCCTCGAGCCGGGTCGTGCGCTCCTCGGGGGGGAACTTGTAAGCCAGCGCCCAGCGCGGCGCCTTGGAGGTGGCGCCCAGCAGCTCGCGGCGGGCCAGGTCGTCCACCTTGACCACGGCCCCGTCGATCTCGTAGTCGAGGTCGTGGCGGTGGTGCTGCCAGTGGAGGCTGTAGTCGAGGACGTCCTCCGGGCCGCTCACCCGGCGGATCTCGGGGTTGACCGGGAACCCGAGCGAGGACAGCCAGTCCAGCGTCTCGTGGTGGGTGGTGAAGTCGGGGCCGCCGTCGACCTCGCCCAACTGGTAGGACCACAGCGCCAGCTCGCGCTCGGCCGTGACGCGGGGGTCCTTCTGGCGTAGCGCCCCGGCCGCGGCGTTGCGAGGGTTGACGAAGGGGCGCAGCTCGGCGGCTTCCTGGCGTTCGTTGAGCGCCCGGAAGGCCGACAGCGCCATGTAGATCTCGCCCCTCACCTCCAGCACCCGGGGGGCATCCCGACCGAGGGACTTGGGGATCTGCGCCACCGTCCGGACGTTCTCGGTGACGTCCTCGCCGGTGCGCCCGTCGCCGCGGGTGGCGGCCCGGGCGAAGCGGCCGTCCTCATAGCGGATGGAGATGGCCAGCCCGTCGATCTTGAGCTCGCACACGTAGCCGACCTCGTCCGAGCCGGTCTCCTCCTCCGAGGCGGCGGGCGCACCGGCCAGGCGCCGGTGGAGCCGCTCGACCCAGGCCCGCAGCTCGGCCTCGTCGAAGGCGTTGTCCAGGCTCATCATCGGGACCGTGTGGGTGACCGGCGCGAACAGGGTGACCGCGGGAGCCCCACCCACGCGGCCGGTGGGCGAGTCGGGTGTGATGAGCTCGGGGAACTCCTCCTCGAGCGCGCGCAGCTCCCGCACCAGAGCGTCGAAGTCCCCGTCGCTGATGATGGGGTCGTCGAGCTCGTGGTAGCGCCGGTTGTGCTCGGTGATCTCGGCGCGCAGCTGCTCCACTCGCTGCTCGATCTTTCGGTCGGCCATGGGCCGAGACTACGGGCCTAAGCCCCCAAGGTGAGACCGAGCTCCACCGCGCGGGCCTCGACCCGCTGGCCCAGGTGGGTGGCCAGCTCCACCACGTGGGCCGCTTGGGCGACGTCCATGCCCACCAGCCCGCAGGCCGGGGTGATCAGGGCCTGCTCGACCAGCAGCTCGGGCTCGCAGCCGCCCTCGGCCAGGGCGTCCCACTCGGCCACCAGGCGGCGCCACAGGATCTCGGGGCCCTCACCCAGCGGCCGGTCGGTGGGGACCGCGCCCCAGGCGAGCCAGCCGCCCCGCTCCAGGTAGTCGGCGAACGCCCCCGGATGGTCGGCGGCCCCGGCGTCGACGGGCAGCGACAACATCTGGGGGCCGGCCTGCAGCACCACCGGCCAGTCGGCCCGGCCGCAGCAGTGGAGCCCGCCGATGGCCCGCTCCTCGATGGCCGCCAGGGCCGCCGACACCAGGTCGAGGGTGTCGCCCAGGTCGAGCGGGAAGTCGGGCTCCAGCGCCGCGGTGAGGCCGGGCTCGTCGAGGAACATGAGCGGCGTCGCCCCCGGGGCCGCCTCCCGGGCAGCCTGCAGCACGGCCTGGGTGCGCGCGCTCACGGCCTGTGCTGCCACCGCAAAGGCCCGGTCGCGGGACACCCCCACCGCGTGCAGAACCAAGCCCAGCGTGACCGGCCCGGTCAGCTGGACCTTGAACGGCGCCACCCGGCCGGCGATCGCCTCCAGGAAGGCCCGCAGTCCCACGAACGGCTCGCCGTCGACCCCGCCGGCGAGCGGCCGGTCGGGATCGACCGCCGCCTCGTCCACCAGCAGGGAGCCGTCCGGCAGGACCTGCACGCCTTCGATGCCCCACGCGGCCTGGGGGATCATCCCCTCGACCGCGGAGCGACGGGGTAGGGACGGCGCGGCCGGCAGCCGGGGCTGGCTGCCGAGCACGAACGCGACGGCCTCGCCCACCGCCTCGTGCGGCAGGCTCCCGATGGTGGACGCGAGCCCGACAGGGAGGAGCACCTCCCTCATGGTTCCGCCACCCGCGGCTCCACGCTGTTGGTCACTGAGCGCCACCCTCTTGACTGTTCCCACGTCTGAAATAGCGACCCAGCGGCACCATCGGCAAATCTCCGGGCGGTGGAACCCCGCTCAGCACCCGCGACGCGGCCCGGCCGGGACGCCGGGATCGGCGCCCGCGCCTCGCTCCTCGCCCACTCCGCGTGGCCCGCGCGCGTCGCCTGGCTGGTGCTCCCGCTGCTGGTCGCGCCGGTGATCGACCGGGCCGTGGCGGACGCGAGCGACCCCGTGCGCTGGGTCGTCGGGACCGGCTGCCTCGCCGTCTGGCTGGCGACGTTGGTGGCGACGTTCGTGCCCTCGACGCTGAGCCTCACCGTGCTGCGGGTGGCCGCCCCCGCGGTGCCGCTGGCCGTGGCCGTGGCCATCGCGGCGGGCGGGGGTGCGGTGGCGGGGGGCGTCGGGATGGTCGCCGGCCTGGTGGCGGCGCTGGTGGCGCTGGCCCCCGCGACGGCCGAGGCGTTCGTGGACGGCTCGTCGTACGGCGACGAGCGCCGGCTGCCGCTCCGCACCCCGACGCCGCTCCTGGCGGGCCCGGTGGAGCTGGTCTGGCTGGTGGTGGTGGCCGTCCCTGCGCTCGGCGTGCTGTGGGTGGCGGCGGGCCGCTGGCTTCCCGGCCTGGCGGTCCTGGTGCTGGGCGCGCCGCTCGTGGCGTGGGGCGCCCGCTCGCTCCACGGCCTGTCCCGGCGCTGGGTGGTGTTCGTGCCGCGGGGCGTCGTCCTGCACGACGCGCTGGCCCTCGCCGAGCCGATCCTGCTGCGCCGCACGTCGGTCCGGTCCCTGGCCGCCGCCCCTGCCGGCAGCGATGCCGTCGACCTCACCGTCGGCGCCGCCGGCCTGGCGCTGGAGGCCCGCATGCTCGAACCGCTCGAGCTGGTCCCCGCGGCGGCCCGCGGCCAGGTGGCCGAGCTCGTCACCGTCGACGCCGTCCTGTTCACCCCGAGCCGCCCCGGCCGCGTCCTCGACGAGGCCCGCCGGCGTCGGATCGGCTAGCCCGCGTCCAGTCCGGCGAGCACGATGTCGACCACGCGCCGGACGTCGCGCTCGTCCAGCGGCTGGCCGCTCACCAGCTCGCGGTAGAAGGGCACGGCGCCGATCATGTCCAGGACCAGCTCGACGTCGGTGTCGGGGGCGAGCTCGCCCCGGGCGATGGCCCGCTCGACCACCTCGCGGGGGCGCTCGCGCCGGTCGCGGATGAAGGCGGACAGCACCTGGCGCATCTCGGGATTGACCGAGGCCTCGGCGATGACACCCGGCATGATGCGGCCCGCGGGGGTGTCCCGCAGCTTGGCGGCCAGCTGGCTGATCAGGCGGACCAGGTCGTCGTGCACCGATCCGGTGTCCACCCGCTCGGGCTCCAGGCCCATGCTGTGGGCGGTGTCGAGCAGCAGGTTGGCCCGGGACGGCCAGCGGCGGTAGATCGTCGCCTTGCCGCAGCCGGCCCGCGCCGCCACCTCGTCGACCGTGAACCCGCCCGGCCCCTTGTCCGCCAGGACCTCGATCGCGGCCCGGCGGATGGCGGCGTCGGCCCGGGCGTCGCGGGGACGTCCGGGCCGGCGCTCGGCGATCGACGGCACCGCGTCGTCGCGGGCGTCATCGGGGGACACGGCGGCGGTCATCGCACCTTGGCCGGAGCTTCGCCGGGATCGGCGGCCGGAGCGGGAGCGTCGACCGGCTCGGACCGGTGCCCGTCGGAGCCGCCGGCCGCGGCGACCGGTTCGGCGCCGTCACCGTCGACCGGGACCGGCTCGGGCTCGGGACCGGCGGCCGGGACCTCGGACTCGTGGTCGTGGGCCCGGGCCGGGAGGTACAGGGCCACGATGACGGCGCCCACCAGCAGGGCGACGGCGCCGATCAGGAAGGCGACGGCCATGCCGTCGGTGAAGCCGTTGGAGGCCGCCTCCACCAGCCCCGCACCCTGCGGGCCCAGGGACTCGCCGATGCGGAGGGCGGCGCCCACCTGGTCGGTCACCGCGTGGGCCGCTTCGGCGGGCAGCGGCAGGCCGGCGATGGCGTCGGAGACCCGGGGCCGGTAGGTCGACATCATCACCGAGCCCAGGACGGCCACACCCAGGGCCCCGCCCACCTGGCGCGTGGTGTCGTTCACGGCCGAGCCGACGCCCGCCTTGGCCAGTGGCAGCGAGCCCATGATCGACTCGGTGGCCGGCGGCATGACCAGGGCTATGCCGATGGCCAGCACGATCAGCGACACCGCGACCTCGGGATAGGTGGAGCCCGGCGTCAGCTGGCTGGCGATCCCCAGCCCGACGGCCCCGATGAGCAGGCCCGCGGCGACCACGACCTTGCTGCCCACCCGCTCGACGATCTTGGCGGACAGCGGGGCCACCACTATCTGGGTGGCCGCCATGGGGATCAGCCGCACGCCCGCCTGGAGGGCGGTGTAGCCGAGCACCGACTGCAGGTACTGGGTGAGCAGGAACAGCGAGCCGAACATGGCGAAGAACGTGAGCATCAGGGACACGCTCGCCGCGCTGAACCGCGGGTTGCGGAAGAAGTTGATGTCGAGCATCGGCGTGCGCGTGTGCCGCTCCCAGGCCACGAACGAGCCGAGCAGCACGGCCGCCAGGGCGAAGGCACCGATGACGGCCGGGTCGGTCCAGCCGTTGGGGCCCTCGATGATGGCCCACACCAGGGCCACCAGGCCGGTGATCGACAGGACCGCGCCGGGGGCGTCGACCGGCGGAGCCGCGGGGTCCCGCGAGGTGGGCACGAAGATCTGGCCCAGGATCAGGGCCAGGACCACGACCGGCACGTTGACCAGGAAGACCGAGCCCCACCAGAAGTGCTCGATCAGGAAGCCGCCGGTCACCGGGCCGATGGCGACGGCCACACCGGCGGTCGCGGCCCACATGGCGATGGCCTGGGCGCGCTCCTTCCGGACGGTGAACACGTTGGTGATGATCGACAGCGTCGCCGGCATGATCAGCGCGCCGCCGATGCCCATGATCGCCCGGGTGACGATGAGCTGGTTGGCGCTGCCGGCGAAGGCGGACAGGATCGAGGCGCTGCCCATGATGGCGAGGCCGAGGGCCAGCGCTCCTCGCCGGCCGAAGCGGTCGCCCAGGCTGCCCATGGTGAGCAGCAGGCCGGCGAAGACCAGCACGTAGGCGTCGACCACCCACTGGAGCTGGCTGGTGGAGGCGCCGAGGTCCTTCTGCAGGGTGGGGATGGCCACGTTGACGATCGTGTTGTCCATCACGATCAGCAACAGGCTGAGGCACATGACCGCGAGCACGATCCAGCGACGGGGATCGGCCTCGCGTGCGTCGGGGGCGAGGGCAGCGGATGCAGCGGGCATGGAACCCAGGATGCGCCGCCAATTTCCGAAACGCAAGAGTTTCGGAACGATTCAGTCCGTGACCTGCGCCACCACCCCGCCGCCCACCACCTCGTCGCCGTGGTAGAGCACGACGGACTGGCCGGGGGCGACGCGCCGCTGCGGCCGGTCGAAGCGGACGATCGCCCGCTCGCCGCTGGAGCCCGTGGGCGCGACCCGGGCCGGGCGGGGAACGCCGTGGGCACTGCACTGCGCCTCGGCCGGCCCCGTGACCGGGCCGCCGGCCCACACCAGTGTGTCCAGCGTGACCGCCTCGACCTGGAGGTCGGCCTCGGGCCCGACCCGTACGGTGGCGGCCGGGACGTCCACCTCGGTGACGTAACGAGGGGCGCTGCCCCCCGGCAGCCCCAAGCCCCGGCGCTGCCCCACCGTGACCAGCTCGACGGCGTCGACCGCACCCACGTCGCGGCCGGTCTCGTCCACGATGCGGCCCGGCCGCAGCCGGATGCGCCGGCCGAGGAAGTCGCCGCGGCCGTGGGCCGCGGTCACGAAGCACACGTCCTGGCTGTCGGGCTTGTCCGCGGTCCGCAGGCCCAGCGCGACGGCCTCGGCCCGCACGGCGTCCTTCGACGTCTCCCCCACCGGCAACAGCGTGCGGGCCAGCGTGGCCTGGTCGAGCACGTAGAGGACGTAGCTCTGGTCCTTGGCCGGGTCCGCGCCGCGGGCGAGGCGCCGGGTCCCGTCGGGCCGGGCGACGATGCGGGCGTGGTGCCCGGTGGCGACGGCGTCGAAGCCGACCGCCCAGGCGCGCCGGGTGAGCCGGTCGAACTTGAGGTGGCGGTTGCACTCCACGCAGGGGTTCGGGGTGACGCCCTGGCGGTGGGCAGCGACGTACGGCTCGACGACGTGGTGCTCGAAGTCGTCGCTGAAGGTCCACGTGTGGTGGGGGATGCCCAGCTGCTGGGCCACGCGGCGAGCGTCGTCCACGTCGCTGACCGAGCAGCAGCCGGTGTCCGACTCGCCGCCCCACAGCTTCATGGTCACGCCCACCACCTCGTGCCCGGCCGCGAGCAGCCGGGCCGCGGCCACCGACGAGTCCACGCCCCCGGACATGGCCACCAGCACCTTCATGCCGCCGCCTCCCGCAGGCGGCCCACGGCCGCGGGGATGACCGCCAGGGCGTGGTCGACGTCCGCGTCCGTGGAGGGCCAGCCGAGCGACAGCCGCAGCGTCCCCGCGGCCCGGTCCGGCGGCACGCCCATGGCCGCCAGCACGTGCGAGCGCTGCTGGGCGCCGCTGGCGCAGGCGGACGCGGCCGAGGCGCACACGCCCGCCTCGTCCAGCAGGAACAGCAAGGGCTCGCTCTCGATCCCCGGGAGGCACAGGTGGACCAGCCCCGGCAGCCGCCCCGACCGCTCGACCCCGGTCTCGCCGGCCCCGGGGATGGCGGTCAGCAGCCCGTCGGCCAGCCGGTCGCGCAGGGCGCTCACCCTCGCCGCGGTCGCGTCCCGCTGGGCCCGCGTGGCGATGAGGGCGGCAGCGAAGCCGGCGATGCCGGCCACGTTGTGCGTGCCGCTGCGCAGCTCGCGCTCCTGGCCGCCGCCGAGGGCCCGCGCCCGCAGCGGGGTGCCGGGCCGCGCCACCAGCGCGCCCACGCCCTGCGGGCCGCCCAGCTTGTGCGAGCTCAGGCTGATCAGGTCGGCTCCGGCCACCAGGTCCGGGAGGTCGAGCCACGGGGCGGCCTGCACCGCGTCGGTGTGGAGCGCGGCGGACGGCACCCGGCGCCGCACGACCTCGGCGACGTCGGGCACCGGCTGGATGGCGCCCACCTCGTTGTTGGCCGCCATGACCGAGACCAGCGTCGTCTCCGGCGGCAAGGCCGCGGCCAGGGCGTCGAGGTCGATGACCCCGCGCCGGTCCACCGCCACCGTCCGCCCCCAGACCAGGCCCACCGCGGCCAGGACCGCTTCGTGCTCGACCGCGCTGCACAGCACCGGCCCGGGCCGGGCCGCGTGGACCCCGAGGACCGCCAGGTTGTCGGCCTCGGTGCCCCCGCCGGTGAAGATCACGTCTCCCGGCCGGCACCCCACCGCCGCGGCCACCGCGTCGCGGGCCTCGTCCACCACCTGGCGGGCGGCTCGGGCCACGCGGTGCGCGCCGGACGGGTTGCCGAAGCGGTCGCCCAGCCACGGCGCCATGGCGGCGGCCGCCTCCGGGCGCAGCGCGGTCGTGGCCGCGTGATCGAGGTAGGTGAGCCGGTCGGGCACTGAGCCAGTGTCGCACCCGAAGGTGCGCTCAGCGCCAGGCGGGGGGTGCCGGCGCCGGCGCGCCGTGGGTCCGCTGCCAGGCCGCCGCCAGGCACACCAGGAACATGTAGGGGTGCAGCCAGCGCGGCGGCGAGTGGTCCATGCGGACCGCCAGCGGGTTGGCCAGGCGCAACGCCAGGTGCTCGCGGGCCCCGGGGGTCAGCTGGGCGTAGCGCATGAGGAACGTGCGCACGAGGCCGTAGGCGTCGTCGTCCAGGGCGCTCACGTCGAGCGAGGCCACGTACCCCTCGTACCCCGGGGGCGGGGAGAACCAGGCGGGCACGACCAGGGACTGGGCCGACCGCTCCCGCACCACCAGGGTGCCGGCCGCCATGTCGCCGAGGCGCTGGTCCCGGGGGGACAGCAGGGCGGACACGACCGCGGTGAACCCCACCGGCGGGATGAAGATGTCGATGAGCCCCACCGCCGCCCGCACGAACGCCTGCTGGAACCGGATGGTGGTGCCGTCCTGGCTCACCGCCCGCAGGCCCAGCGCGGCCTTGCCCGGGGTGCGCCCCCGCCACAGCGTCTCCCACGCGCAGAACCACACCACCACCACGCCCGCGCTGGTGAGGACGGCGGCCACCGCCCCGCCGATGCCCTCGATGTTGCCCACGGTCTGGGTCACCACGAAGGCGATGGCCACCAGCACGGCCCCGAGGGCGAGGATGTCGATGGTGAACGCCAGCGTGCGGGAGGCCACGCCCGCCCGCTCGAGGTCGAGGATGACCGCCTCGGGGGTGACGATGCGCTGGGACGCGGCCGTCGCCCCGGTCACCGCTGGCTCCATGCGCGCACGTTACTGCTGCGCCCACCGCTAGCGTCCCGAAGGCGCTGCGCCGCCTCCACCGATGGACATCGACCGCTTCATCGCCCGCAACCGGCCCGCCTGGGACCGGCTCGACGAGCTCTCGCGACGCGCGGGCCGCGGCACCAGGCGCCTCACCCCGGCCGAGGTGGAGGAGCTGATCGACCTCTACCAGCGGGTGTCGTCCCACCTCTCGCACGCCCGGGTGGCCTACGACGACCCCGGCCTGGTGCGCTGGCTGACCCGGCTGGTGGGCCAGGCCAACGGCGTCATCTACGCCAGCCGCACCCGCACCGCCCGCGCCGTGGCCGACTTCTTCGCCTGGCGCTTCCCGGCCGCGGTCTGGCAGAGCGGCCGCTTCGTGGCCGTGTCGGCGGCGCTGCTGCTGATCCCGGCGCTGGCCCTCGGCATCTGGGTGAGCACCAGCGAGGCGGCCCTCGAAGCCACGGCCCCCGACGCCGTGCGCGAGGCCTACCTCAACGAGGACTTCGAGGACTACTACTCGTCCGAGCCGGCCTCGCAGTTCGCCACGGAGGTGACGGTCAACAACATCCGGGTGGCGGTCATGGCCTTCGCCGGCGGGATCCTGCTGTGCCTGCCCACCGTGGCGGCGCTGGTGGCCAACGGCGCGCTGCTGGGCCTCGCCGGCGGCCTGTTCGCCGACGCCGGGGAGCTGCCGAAGTTCTTCGGGCTGATCCTGCCCCATGGGCTGCTGGAGCTGACCGCCATCGTGATCGCGGGCGCCGCCGGCCTGCGGTTGGGCTGGGCCGTCATCGCGCCTGGTGACCGCCCGCGGGGCCGGGCGGTCGGTGAGGAGGCCCGGCGGGCAGGCGTCATCGCCCTCGGGCTGGTACTGGCCTTCGCCACCGCGGGGATCATCGAGGGCTTCGTCACCGGCCGCGGCGTGGCCACCGCCCTGCGGGTCGGGCTGGGGGTGGGGGCCTGGACGGTGTTCGTGACCTGGATCGTGGTCCAGGGGCGGGCGGCCGCCGCCCGCGGCGTGACCGGCGAGCTGGGCGAGCTCGACCGGGGCTGGGCCGAGCTGGCCGCGGCCCGCGAGCGGGCCTGGGCCGGCTGAGCTACAGGCGGCCGGTGGCCTTGACCCGCAGGTAGGTGTCCGCCAGCGCCGGCGCCAGCCGTCCGGGCCGGGCGTCGATGACGGTGGCCCCCAGGCCCCGCAACCGGATCACCGTGCGCCGCCGCGCCTCGAGGGCGCTCAACGCCGCGGCCCGCCGGTACACCGTCGTCGGCTCGTCCCCCGGCGCCTCGGACCACCGCGCCACGTCCGGGTCGCTGACCCCGGCCACCACCACCACGTGCTCGCGCAGGATCAGCGGCAGCGCCGGGACGAGCCACTCGTCCACCGCCGGGGCCACGAGGTCGGTCAGCACCACCAGCATCGTGCGCCGCCGGAAGCGCGCCAGCGTCTCGCTGAAAGCACCCGCATAGTCGCTCTCCGCCAGCACTGGCTCCAGGTCGTAGAGCGCCTCCACCACCCGCCCGAGCTGGGCCCGCCCGCTGCCGGGGGGCACCGCGGCCCGCACCTCCCGGTCGAAGGCGACCACGCCGCACCGGTCCCCGAGCCCGGTCGCGACCGCGGTCATCATCATCACCGCGTCCACCGCGTGCTCGACCCGCGGCACCCCGTCGACCCGCCCGGCCATGACCCGGCCGTTGTCCAGCAGCACGAGCACCGTCTGGTTGCGCTCGGCCCGGTAGGTGCGCACGATCGGGCGGCCCGCCCGGGCGGTGGCGGACCAGTCCATGCGGCGGAACTCGTCGTCCACGTTGTACTCGCGCAGCTGATCGAACTCGGTGCCGCCGCCCCGGCCCTGGGCCGAGCGCAGGCCCACCTCCAGGATGCGGGCCTTGCGGATGCGCAGCTCGGCCTCGTCCTTCGAGCGGAACGACGGGTACACCCGCAGCACGCCCGGCACGCTGAGCGCCGCCTGCCGTGCCGCCAGGCCGAGCGGCCCCTCCACCCGCACCACCAGCTCCCGCACCACGAAACGGCCCCGCCGGGCCGGGCGGATCGGGGTCGACGCCTGCAAGGTGCCGTGCCCGGGGATGCGGGCCGCGGCCCGGCGGGTGTCGGCCCGCAGCGAGGGCGCCAGCTCGTCGGCCAGGGCCACCCGCAGGGACCCGCGCCGCGGGTTGCGCACCGTCCAGGCCACCTCCGCCGGCCGGTCCAACGTGACGGCGCCCGGCAGGGTCCGGCGCACGTCCAGCTGGGCGGGCGAGGGCGCCGCCAGGGCGTCGAGCAGCGCCACCGCCACCAGGACCAGGTTGACCACCAGGAGGTTCCGCCCGATCGGGCCGGGCACGACCAGCACAACGGCCGAGGCGAGGGCGGCCACCAGCGCCGCCCGCCGCGTGGGCACGACGGCCCGCCGCCGGCGGAGCGGGCGAGCCGTCAACGCGGCACCGGCACCGAGGCCAGGATGCCGTCGAGCAGGCCGTCCACGGTCGTGCCCTCCAGCTCCAGCTCGGGGCGGAGCTGGACGCGGTGGCGCACGCACGGCTTGACCACGGCCTTGACCTCGTCGGGCGTCACGAACTGGCGCCCCGCCAGCCACGCCCACGCCTTGGCCGCGTGCAGCACCATGGCCGCCCCCCGGGGCGAGACGCCCAGCGTGACCGCGGGCGCCGACCGGGTGGCCCGGACCAGCCCCACGATGTAGGCGAGGATGGCCGGATCCACCCGGATCTGCTGGATCTGGGCCCGGGCCGCCGCGATGTCCTCGGCCCCGGCCACCGGCTTCACGCCCGCAGCCGCGATGTCGTGCGGGTCGAGCCCGCGGTCGTGGCGGGCCAGGACCTCCTGCTCCTGCTCCGGCGTCGGGTAGGCCACCGCCAGCTTGAACAGGAAGCGGTCGAGCTGGGCCTCGGGCAGCGGGTAGGTCCCCTCGTACTCGATGGGGTTCTGGGTCGCCACCACGATGAAGGGCTCGGGCAGCGGGTGGGCCACGCCCTCGGACGTGACCTGGCGCTCTTCCATCGACTCCAGCAGCGCGGCCTGCGTCTTGGGCGGGGTGCGGTTGATCTCGTCCGCCAGCAGCACGTTGGTGAACACCGGGCCCGGCCGGAACCGGAACCGGTTCTCCCCCGCGCCCTCGCCGTCCAGGATGAGCTGGCCGGTCACGTCCGACGGCATCAGGTCCGGCGTGAACTGGACCCGTTTGACGTCGAGGTCCAGCGCCGCGGCCAGCGCCTTCACGATCAGCGTCTTGGCGACACCCGGGACGCCCTCCAGCAGCACGTGACCGCGGGCCAGCAGGGCGGCCACCAGGCCTGACAGCGTGCCGTCCTGGCCGACGACCACTTTTGCCACCTCGTCGCGCACGGCGAGGATGGCCGTGCGCGGGTCGCGCCCGTCGGGCGCGTCGGTGGGCTCGTCATACATGGGTGAGGACCTCCTCACGGATGCGGTCGATGGTGCGGGCCAGGGTGACGAGCTGGGCGTCCTCGAGCACGGGGTCGGCCCCCAGCGCCCAGCTCAGCATGGATTCGTCCAGGCCCGTGCGTTCGGCGGTCACGGCCGCCAGCACGCCCAGCTCGGCCTGCCGGGGCACACCCAGGCGATCGCACAGGAAGGCCCGGAGGTCGCGCCGCAACTGCTCGGCGGCATGCTGCGGCGAGCGGGTGCGGTCGAGCAGGCTGCCGGTCGCCGCCACCAGCTCGGAGCCGGCCACCGCCACGGGCTGGGGCTCGAGCACCGGGCGACCGAGGCGCCGCGCCCGCCACAGCACGTACACGCCGAAGGCGAGCGCCAGCTGGATCAGCGCGGCCTTCACCCCGGGGGCGATCAGGTCCAGCAGCGTGCGACCGCCGCCGGGAGTGGCCAGCGGGCCGGGCTCCAACACCACCAGGTCCGTGCCCGGCTGGGGGGCCAGCAGGGCCGCCGCCACCGGGGCGTTCTCACCGTCGGCCAGGGCCGCGTTGACCAGCACACCGGCGCCGCCGAACGCGACCACGGTGCCGTCGCCCTCCCCCGTGGCCACCACGAAGGCGGAGCCGTCCGGGCCGGCGATGCACGAGTCCGAGCCCACCGGCGGGCGGTACAGCACGCCACCGTGGCGAGGCCGGATCCCGGCGACGTCGATGCCGGCCAGCGGGTCGATCTCGCAGTCCTGCCGCAAGCGCGCCGGGGCCCCCAGATCGGCCGTCCGGTCGAAGCTGCCGGTGCGCTCGGGCGAGAACGACGAGGCCGGGTCGGTGACGACCAGCGTGCCGCCCGCGTCGACGAAGTTCTCCACGACGGCCGTCTGGTCCTCGTCGAGCAGGTCCTGCAGCAGGAGCACGACGTCGGGTGCGTGCTCGCCGTAGAGATCGGGGAACCCGTCCACCACGTCCACGTTCGTGCCCAGCTCGCCGGCCAGCGCGACGAGCGCGCTGGTGCCGAGCCGGTCGTCCGAGGACGGTGACAGGGCAGGGCCGCGGCGGCTCCCGGACGACAGTCCCAGCAGCCAGAAGGTGAGGAGCGTCACCACCACCACGGACGCGGCGATTCCCACGTTGCGGGCGCCGCCGTTCACCGCACCCTCGCCGGGCTCGTCCGCCGTAGAACCTGGTCGGCCCGGGCCACGAAGCGGTCGCGGACCTCCGGACCGGCCGGGTCGCCGCCGTACCACACGGCCTCGAACACCTCGGTGGCGGCCGCGAAGTCCGCGGCGACGTCGGGGGCGGTCCGCCGTACGTCGGCCACGAGCTCGCCCGCGGTGCGCCCCACCAGGTCGGTGATGACCTCGCGGGCGGCCAGCTCCGCCACCAGCACGCGGTAGCGGGCGCGCAGGGCGTCGCGCCAGCGGCCCTCGGCCTCGGCCCGCACCACCTCGGCGGGCCAGTCCACGTCGTCCTCGCCCGGCGCCACCACCACCCGGCTGCCGTCGCGGGCTGCAGGCCGTCCGCCGAGGGACCACCCGGCCCGGCTGCGGTAGACCAGCCACACCACCAGGCCCGCGAGCGCGAACAGCACCAGCCAGCCCACCCACACCGGCACCCCCCCGATGCCGAACGGCGACACCAGGCGCGAGAGCTGCCGGGCGATCCAGTCCCCCGCCCGGTCGATCAGCGTCGGGTCGTCGCGCCAGTTGTACCGGGCCCGGGACAGGATCTCGTCCGCCGCCTCGCGGGCCTCGGCGGGCTCGTGCGCCGGGTCGGGCAGGTCGAGCGGCAGCCAGTGCCGCGCCAGTGGCAGCAGCACGTCAGGGGCGCCGATCGAGCACGTGGCCGGCGGCCATCTCGATGTCGAGGCCCTCGGTCCGCACCCGTAGGTCGAGGTAGAGCAGCACGGTGGACGCCGCCACGAACGGCACGACGATGACCTCGGCCGCGATGTTGCCGACAGCCAGGATGGGCCACGCCCGGCCCAGCCCGGCCCAGGCGGCCAGCACCTGCGGCAGGGCGCTGAGCGCGGTGCTCAGCAGCCAGCTCGTCAGCCCCATGAGCAGGGCGATCCCCAGCGTGGGCATGTAGCGGGCCCGGGCGAGGCGGCTGGCGCGGCCCAGGCTGGCGAAGGGGCCCTGACCCTCGACCGCCACGACCGGGGCCACCGGCACGAACAGCGCCATGACGAAGGGCAGGCCGATGTAGCAGGCGAGGAAGCCGCCGACCTCGGCGACCTTCACCACCACGAAGGTCACGAGCAGGGGCCAGGAGCGTCGGGCGATCACCCCGAACAGCTCGCCGATCCGCGGATCGCGCCCCATGGTCCACTGGGTGACGAGGTGGGCGAGGGCGGCGGCCACGCACACCAGGGCGAGCGTGGACAGCAGGATGACGCCGATGCCCGCCACGATCTCGGCGCCCTGGGTCCCGGACGACTCGTTGAGGACCGTGGGGTCGTCGGTGATGAGGTCGGCGATGGGCACCCCGCCCAGATAGTCACGCTGGAGATAGGCCGCGACCACTTGGAGGGGGACGACGAAGGCCGCGGTGAGCCCGATGATTCGGGCGGGGCGGGCCTTCAGCACCGCGAAGCCGCCATCCAGGATGTCGGCCGTGGTGCGGGGCATGAGCGGGATGGAGGGCACCGCGTCCGCTCCCGGCCGGGCCCGCTCGCCGTCGGGCGAGACGAGTGGCGGTTCGGACGGCGCCACCGGGGTGGGAGCTTCGGGGACCGGCTGATCGACGACCGAGCCGGGCACCGCCCAGCCCTGCCGCGTCACCCCGGGATCGTCCATCGGGCCATCATCGCCCATGATGGGCAGGGCTGCTGCACGCCAACGCCCCGGAGGCGCATGTGGAGGGCTACGGACCCGGCACCTACGGCGATCGCCTCGCCGACGTCTACGACGGCTGGTACCAGGACGTCACCGACGTCGAGGCCACCGTCGATCGGGTGGCCGCGCTGGCGGGCGACCCGCCCGGTCCGGTGCTGGAGCTGGGGGCGGGCAGCGGGCGGCTGGCGGTGCCGCTGGCGGCTCGTGGCCTCGAGGTGTGGGCGCTGGACGCCTCGGCCGCCATGGTCGAGCGGCTGCGGGCCAAGCCGGGCGGTGCGGCCGTGCACACGGTGGTGGGCGACATGGCCGCCCTTGACCTCGGCCCGGGGGCGCCGGCCGCCTTCGCGGTCGTGCTGTGCGCATACAACACGCTTTTCAACCTCACCGACACGGAATCCCAGCGCCGCTGCCTGGCCCGGGTGGCCGGCGTCCTGGCGCCCGGGGGCCGCGTGCTGGTCGAGGCGTTCGTGCCTCCGCCCGCGGGCGGGCCGGACGCGGTGACCAGCGCGGTCGAGCCCCGCCACATCGGCCTGGACGAGGTCGTGCTGACCGTGAGCCGGATCGATCCGGACGCCCGCACCGTCACCGGCCAGCACGTCCAGATCCGGGAGGAAGGCATTCGCCTGCGCCCGTTCGTGCTCCACTACGCGGGGCCCGAGGAGATCGACGCGTTGGCCGCGGAAGCAGGGCTTGTGCTCGTGGACCGCCACGCAGGGTGGCGGGGTGAGCCGTACTCGCTGTCCTCCGAGAGCCATGTGAGCAGCTATGCCCGGGACGAGTGACCACGACGGTGACAACACGGTCCGTGCGTCCGGGCCGAAGGCGATACTTTGACGCGGTGTTCACGTTCGTGGATAGCCGCCGCCTGATTTCGCTGCCTCGATGAGCCAGCTCCGCCTCAACCCCCTCACCGGCCGCTGGGTCGCCGTCGCCGTCGATCGCGAGAACCGCCCCGGTGATCTCGTGTCCCGCCAGCTCCCTGTCGAAGCCGACCCCGAGCGCCCCTGCCCGTTCTGCCCCGGCAACGAAGAGGCCACCCCACCGGCCCTCGAGACCTACGGCAAGCACGGCGACTGGGTGGTGCGGGTCGTGCCCAACCGCTACCCCGCCTTCGATGGCGACGAGCCCCTGCGCGTCCAGAACATGGGCCCGGTGTTCACGCAGGCGGCGGCGAGCGGCATCCACGAGGTGCTGGTGTTCTCGCCGGACCACGACTCGGGCTGGGCCGACCTGGACGACGCCCAGGCCGCGGTCACCATGGCGGCCATCCGGGACCGCATGGAAGACCACGCCCGCCGGCCCTCGATCCGCTACACGCAGGTGATCGTGAACCACGGCCGCGAGGCGGGCGCCAGCCTGGTGCACCCGCACGGCCAGCTGCTGGGCATCCCCTTCGTCCCCGGCGAGATCGCCGAGGAGGAGGCCGGCTTCCGGCGGTTCGAGGGCTCGTGCCTGCTGTGCACCACCCTCGAGGCGGAGGAGGCCGCCGACCACCGGCTGGTGTACGCCGACGACCGGGTCGTGGTGGTGTGCCCGTTCTGGTCCGGCACCCCGTACGAGATGCTCGTGCTCCCCCGGCAGCACGCCGTCCAGGTCATCGACGCCGCCCCCGCGGATGTGGCCGCGGTGGGCCGGGCCATCCGCACCGTCCTGGCCCGGCTCCGGGGCAGCCTCGGGGGCGTCGCCTACAACCTGGTGTTCCACACCGCACCCCACCGCCACGCCGGCCCGTTCCACTGGCACGTGCATGTGCTGCCGCGGGTCACCAGCGTGGCCGGCTTCGAGCAGGGCACCGGCGTGATGATCGACATCGTGGCCCCCGAGATCGCGGCCAAGCACCTCAACGTCGTGGGCTGAGCCCCCGGCGGTTCAGTCGCGGTCGTGGCTGGCGGTGACGGCCAGGTCGTAGGCCCGCCGGCGCGGGACCGACAGCCGGTCGGCGACGGCCCGGGCCGCGTCGCGGGCGGTGGCTCCGGCCGCCAGCTCGTCCCGGAGGGCGGCCAGCACGTCCTCGTCGTCCGGGGGGGCGGCCGCGGGGGCCCCGGCCAGCACTATGACCATCTCCCCCCGGGGCTGGCGGTCCTCGGCCCAGGCGACGGCGCCCCCCAGCGTGCCTCGCCACACCTCCTCGTGCAGCTTGGTGAGCTCGCGGGCCACGACCACCGGCCGGCCGTCTCCGCAGGCCGCAGCCAGGTCCGCCAGGGTGCGGGCCAGACGGTGGGGCGCCTCGTAGAGCACGGTGGTGCGGAGCTCGCGGGCCACCGCGCCCAGCCGCTCGGTGCGGCCCGCGCCCTTGCGGGGCAGGAAGCCCTCGAACACGAAGCGGCCCGCGGGCAGCCCGCTGACCACCAGAGCCGCCAGCGACGCCGACGGCCCCGGGACGACCTCGACCGCATGGCCGGCGGCCACGACCGCCGCCACCAGCCGTTCGCCGGGGTCGGAGATGCCCGGCATGCCCGCGTCCGACACCAGGGCGACGCGCTCGCCCCGGGCCAGGCGGGCCAGCACCTGGGGGATCTCGCGGGCCTCGCTGTGCTCGTTCACCACCACCAGCGGCCGGCGCTCGATGCCCGCCAAGCTGAGCAGCTTGCCGGTCCGGCGGGTGTCCTCGCAGCAGACCGCGTCCGCGCCCGCCAGAGCTTCGGCCGCCCGCGGCGCGAGGTCGCCGAGGTTGCCGATGGGCGTGCCCACCAGCACCAGGCTGCCCGCCTGGGTCATCCCTTGACCTCGAGCTGGTCGCCGGGCCGCAGGTTCCAGCGGGAGAACGCCCCGGCCTCGGCCTCGATGACCGAGCGGGCCCGCCACACGGGCCGGGACAGGCGGTGGCGGCGCATGGTCACCACCCGCAGCACCTTGAGGTCGCCGTCGCAGAAGGCGACATCGATGGCGAAGCGCATGCCGAGCGTGTGCACCGACCGGGAGGGCGACAGCAGCAGCGCACCGTCGATGCCGTCCCGGGCCAGGAGCCCCTTTGCCCGGGCGCGCCACGTGGGCGCCACTTCGAGGCTGGCCAGGACCTCACCTTCTCTCAGTAACCAGGCCACGGCACTTCATCATGCCGACACCGCGCCCCAGATACGCAGTCAACCGGCCTTGGCCGCCTCGACGAACGCGGTGACCAACGGGTGAGGGTGGATGATCGTGCTGCGAGCCTGGGGCACGAACAGGGTGCCGAGGAAGAACGGGTGGTCGGCGAGCTCGACGATCCGCACCTCGCCGTCCTGGTCGGTGCCGCTCACCTGCAGGCCCGCCGCCACCAGGTCGTCGACGTAGGTGGGGTTGAGCCCGAACCGGCAGTAGTACCGCTCGGTGACGCTCGCCTCCCCGTACGCCGAACCCGCCCGCGTGCCCTCGCGCACCTCGACCGCCATCACCTCGCCCACCAGTGAGCAGACCAGCGGGGTGACCATCAGCTGGGGCGCGTCGGGGTGGGACTCGGCGTGCTGCGCGCCGGCGATCCCCGCCACGTTCCGGGCGATCTCGATCACCAGGTGCTGGAAGCCGCCGCACGTCCCCAGCAACGGCACGCCCTCGGTGCGGGCGTGGGTGATGGCGGCCAGCGCCCCGTCCTGGCTGCGGTAGGGGCTGCCGGGGGCGATGAGCAGGCCCTCGAACGAGCCCAGGCGGTCCGCCGCGTCGCCGACATCGGCGGTGGACACCCACTCGACGTCCACCTGCGTCCCCAACCTCAGGGCCGAATGACCCAGGGCGTCGTCGGTCGCCACGTGGGTCTCGTTGCCGGGGTCGTACTCGCCGATCACACCGATGCTGGGCACATCGCACTGTGCCGTGCCCCGCGCCCGGCTGCCAGTCGGTTTCGGTCGCCCGGTCGATCCGACGGGCGAACTGCGGTCGGTCCGTGGTAGGGAAGGCCTCGTCGACGCCCTCGCCCACGGAGGTCAGCCCGCCAGTGCAATGGACGAGTGATACTGACTTTGTCCTGGACGACACGGTCTTCCGCGCCTTGTGGTGGTTCGAATTCGAGTCGACCAGCGACCGCTTCTTGCTCGCCAAAGAGCGGAAGCAAGTCGAGTATTACTGTGGGCTGGTTGCCGGCCTGGGTCCCCGTAACGTCGTGGAGCTGGGCATCTACCAGGGTGGGAGCACTGCATTCTTCGCCGCCCTGGCGAAGCCGCGCCGGCTGGTCGGGATCGAGCTGGAGGAGAATTCCGCGCCCGCGTTGCAGCAGTACATCGCCGACAAAGGACTCGATGACGTGGTCAGCGTTCACTACGGCGTTGACCAGAGTGATGCCGCCGCCGTACGCCGCATTGTCGAGACCGAGTTCACAGGCGAGGGGATCGACCTGGTTGTCGACGATGCGTCGCATCGGCTGACTCCCAGCCGAATCTCCTTCAATACGTTGTTCCCGTACGTTCGGCCGGGCGGTATCTACGTCATCGAGGATTGGGCGCTTCTCCACATAGGCTGGTGTGAGCCTGACCAAAGGGCAGAGACCCTTTCCTCGCTTGGCTTCGAGCTGCTCATGGCCGTCGGTGGTCGAGGTGGCGTGATCGAGAGCGTCGAGATCAACCAGTACGTGATCGCCGTCAAGCGCGGCAGCGCGGAAATCGATCCCGACACCTTCGACATCGGGCGTTGCTACAACGACGAGTCCCGAGAGCTCCTACCACGTCTGTGACCACGCTCAGACGTTGAAGCGGATCTCCAGGGTGTCGCCGTCGGCCACCTCGTAGTCCTTGCCCTCGACCCGCAGCTTGCCGACGTCACGGGCCTTGGACCACGAGCCGATCTCGACCAGCTCGTCCCACGCGATGACCTCGGCCCGGATGAAGCCCTTCTCGAAGTCGGTGTGGATGACGCCCGCGCAGCGGGGGGCCTTCCAGCCCGCCTTGAACGTCCAGGCCCGGGACTCCTTCTCGCCGGTCGTGAAGAAGGTGCGCAGCCCCAGCAGGTGGTAGGCGCTGTGGACGAACCGCACCAGCGCGCCCTCGCCCAGGCCGAGGGCCTCCAGCATCTCGCCCCGCTCCTCCAGGCTGAGCTGGGCGGCCTCGGCCTCCAGCTGGACGCACATGCCCAGCACTTCGGCCCGACCGGCGAGCTCGGCCTCCACCGGGGCGAGGATCGACGCCGCGTCGTCGAGCTGGTCCTCGCCCAGGTTGACCACCGCCAGGACCGGGCGGTTGGTGAGCAGGAAGTAGGGCTTCAGCAGCGCCGCCGCCTCGGGAGCGAGGTCGGCCCGGTACAGCGGGGTGCCCTCGCCGAGCGCCGCCTCGGCCGCCTCCAGTGCCGCCACCTCGTCGGCCAGGGCCCGGTCGGCCTTGGCCGCCTTGCGCCGCTTGGCCACCTGGTTCTCGACCGACTCCAGGTCGGCCAGCGTGAGCTCGAGCTCCACCACCCGCAGGTGCTCCAACGGGTCGGAGGGACCGGGCACGTCGCCGTCGGCGAAGGCTCGCAGCACGTAGACCACCGCGTCGACCTCGCGGATGCTGGCCAGGAAGCGGTTGCCGAGGCCCTCGCCCTTGCTGGCCCCCTCGACCAGGCCGCCGATGTCCACGAACTGCACGCTCGCGGGCACCACGTTGCGGCTGGCGGACATGGCCGCCAGGGCGTCGAGCCGCTGATCGACCACCTTGGCCACCCCGACGTTGGGGTCGCGGGTGGCGAAGGCGTAGGGCGCGGCCAGGGCGCCCCCGCCGGCGAGGGCGTTGTACAGCGATGACTTGCCGGCGTTGGGGAGGCCGACGAACCCGAACCGTTCCACCCTGCGAGGCTAACGACCGCGCCGGCTGGAGATAACTTGCCGAACCATGGAGCGCGAGATCGTGGTGCGAGGGACGGGCGAGGTCCGAACCCTGCCCGACCTGGCGGGTCTACGCGTCGAGGTCACCGCCGAGCACCGCGACCAGGACCAGGCCTACCGGGATCGCGCCGAGCTGGCGGCGGCGGTCGACGCGGTCCTCCGCGAGCACGCCGGCGACATCTCCCGTTCCACCATCGCGTCGCTGTCCGTGCAGCCCAAGTTCCGCTGGCAGCACGACAAGCAGGTGCGCGACGGCTGGCGGGCCGGCCGCACCAACCTCGTCGAGGTGTCCGGCCTCGACGCCCTCGGCCCGCTGATGGCCGGCCTGGTCGAGGCGGGCGCGGCGGTCACCGGGCCGTCCTGGAGCCTGAACCCGACCAACCCGGCCTACGGCGAGGCCCGCCGGGCCGCGGCCGAGGACGCCCGGCTACGGGCCCAGGCCTACGCGGAGGCACTGGACGTCGGGCTGGGGCCGATCGCCTGGATCGCCGAGCCGGGCCTGCGGGGTGGGGGCTCCCAGCCCTTCGAGCCGGTGGCCCGCCCGATGATGGCCGCCGCTCGGGGCTTCGCCGCGGCCGAGGCCGAGCCGCCGGTCGAGGACCTCGGCGCCGCCGAGCTGACCGTGCAGGCGGCCGTCGAGATCGGGTTCGAGATCCTGTGATGGTGATCCTGTGAGCATGAGCCCCGCCGACGCCCTCGACCGCATCGTGTACCTGCTCGACCGCGCCCTGGCCGAGGGCCAGAAGGTGCGGGCCTTCGCCCGGGCCCGGGACGTGGTGGAGGCCGAGGGCGACGAGGCCATCGCCGGCCTCCACGCCCAGGGCAAGCTCACCGAGCTGGCCGGCATCGGGCCCACCACCGGCAAGGTGATCGCCGAGGCGCTGGACGGTCGGGTGCCCGGCTACCTGGCCACCTTGGAGACCGAGACGCTCATCGATCCCGGGGAGGGGGCGGACCTGCGGGCCGCGCTGAAGGGCGACTGCCACACCCACTCGCTCTGGTCCGACGGTGGGGCGCCGATCGAGAAGATGGCCCGCACGGCCATCGCCCTCGGCCACGACTACATGGTCCTCACCGACCACTCGCCCCGGTTGACCGTGGCCCACGGGCTCAACGCCGAGCGCCTCCTGGCCCAGCTCGACGAAGTGGCCGGCCTCAACGAGCAGCTGGCCCCGTTCCGGATCCTCACCGGCATCGAGGTCGACATCCTGGAGGACGGGAAGCTCGACCAGACCGAGGAGCTGCTCGCCCGCCTGGACGTGGTGGTGGCCAGCGTCCACTCCAAGCTGCGGATGGAGCGCCTGGAGATGACCCGGCGGATGGTGTCGGCCGTGGCCAGCCCGCACGTGGACATCCTGGGGCACTGCACCGGGCGCAAGCTGGTCGGCCGCGGGCGCCCGCCCTCGGTCTTCGACCCCGAGATCGTGTTCGCCGCCTGCGCCCAGTTCGACACCGCCCTGGAGATCAACTGCCGCCCCGAGCGCCAGGACCCGCCCGACGAGCTGGTGGACCTCGCCCTCGACTGGGACCTGCACTTCGCCATCGACACCGACGCCCACGCCCCCGGCCAGATGGAGTGGCAGGCCTACGGCTGCGACAAGGCCGCCCGCCACGGCATCGAGCCCGACCGGATCGTGAACACGTGGCCGGCCGACGATCTGCTGGCGTGGTCCGGCTCCCACGCGGGCTAGACCCTTGACGGGGTTGCCTTGACGCCCTTGCATCCCTAGCCTGAAGGCATGAGCAAGCGGGCACCCCGGGCATCGAACATGGCAGCGGCCGCGGCGGCGATGACCGATCCGTACGTCGAGCGCGTCTCACACCGGGTGACCGAGGGCCTGGCGCAGCGGCTGGTCGCCCTGCGCGAGCTGGGCCACGACGCCGAGGACCTGGGCGACCCCGACGACCTGGCCGCCCGCATGCTGGCCACGGTGCCCGAGCCCTCCCCCTGGGCCGAGCTGGGGCCGTACTACAGCACCTCCGGGATCGCCCGGGTGCTGGGCGGCGTGTCCCGCCAGGCGGTCGAGGAGCGGCGCCGGAGGCGCACCATCCTGGCCCTGCGCACGGCAGACGACGTCTGGGTCTATCCCGCGTTCCAGCTCGACGAACACAACCAGGTCCTCCGGGGCCTCGCCGATGTGCTGGGCCGGTTCCGCCCGCAGACCGACAGCGACTGGATGGTCGCCTCATTCCTGGCCGCTCCCCAACCGGGGTTGGGCGGGCTCAGCATCGTCGACCACCTTCGGGACGGGGGCGACCTCGACCCCGTGGTCGCCCTCGCGCGCGAGCGCGCCGCCCGCTGGTCCGCGGCGTAACCTCGGCGCCGGCGGAGCACGAACCAGCGATCGCTGCCCCGCGCCCGGAGGCCGCCCGAGGCCATGGTCCAAGACGCCAAGCGCCATCCCGACACCCGCCAGATCCCCAGCATCGGGGCACCGCCCGACCCCGACGACCTGGCCGGCTTCCCCGTGTGGCACGTGCACGCGGGCACCACCCTGTGCCGGGTCACCACGTCGGGCTTCGGACCCTGGTGGTTCTCCAGCGACGGCCAGGGCCGCTTCGACCTGGAGCCGCCCCGCGGCACCTGCTACCTGGCCGACGACGAGATCGGGGCACTGCTGGAGGTGCTGGGCCCCATCGTGGTGGTCAGCTCCGGGTGGGCCCGGCGGCTCGCGCTGTGGCACCTGGACCTGCCCGAGCAGTGCTCCGCCGCCGACACCAGCGTGCGGGCGGCCCGGGGCTACGGCGTCACCGCCGAGCTGGCCAGCATGACGCCGTACGACCTGCCCCAGCGCTGGGCCGCGGCGTTCGCGGCCGCCGGCTACCAGGGTGTCCGCTACCGGGTGCGCCACGACCCCGGCGGCAGCCGGGCGCTGGCCCTGTTCGGGACGGCGGGCGAGCGCCACCGCTGGCCTCTGGGCCGGCGCCGCGCGATCGACGACGCGCTGCTCGACCGCCTGTGGGACGAGACCGGCATCCCGGTCGCCGCGGTGCCGCGCACCACCGACCTCGGCGAGATCCTGGACTAGGTAACCTCGCCGCCATGTCGAAGAAGACGGCCAAGCGCCGGGCCAAGGCCCGCCGCAAGAAGGCCAACCACCGGCGCAAGCCCAACGCCCGCTGAGCCTCCGCTGGCCATCCTGCCCCCGCTGCCGCCCGCCCGCCGGGACGACGTCGTGGACGTCTACCACGGCGTGGAGGTCCCCGACCCCTACCGCTGGCTGGAGGACGGCGACGCCGCCGACACCCGCGCCTGGGTGGCGGCCCACAACGCCCGCACCCGGGCCGTGCTCGACGCCCGGCCCGACCGGCCCGGCCTCGTCGCACGCTTCGGCGCCCTGTACGCCGCGGGCCGGGCCGGTGCCCCCTCGATCCGCGGCGGACGGCTGTTCTCCGTCGACCGGTGGGCCGGCCACGAGCAGGCCGTGCTGGTGGTGCGCGACGTCCACGGCGACCGCGTGCCGGCGAGCCGCACGCTGCTCGACCCCCACGAGCTGACCGGCGACCCCACCGCCGCGCTCGACTGGTACTCGCCCTCGAACGACGGGCGGCTGGTCGCCTTCGGGACGTCCCTCGGCGGCGACGAGCGCAGCACCCTCGGCGTGGTCGACGTGGCCACCGGCGAGGTGCTGAGCGATCGCATCCCGCGCACCCGGGCCTGCACGGTGGCCTGGGCCCCGGACGGCCGGGCGTTCGCCTACACCCGCTACCCCGACCCGGCGTCCGTGGGCGAGGACGAGGCCAACTACCACCGCACCGTCTGGTGGCATGCGCTCGGCGACGACCCCGGCCACGACGAGCTGGTGTTCGGCGACCTCCCTGACAAGCGGGCCTGGGCCTCGGTCGAACTGTCCCGCGACGGCCGCTGGCTGGTGGTGGAGCTGACGCTGGGCTGGACGCGGTGCGACGTCCACGTGATCGACCGCAGCACCGGCGAACGCACCACGGTGATCGAGGGTGTGGATGCCATGTCGTCGTTCACCGTGGTGGACGACCTGCTGGTCGGCACCACCACGCTCGACGCCCCGCGGGGGCGGGTGGTAACGGGGCCGCTGGCGTCGCCCGAGCCCGAGCACTGGCGCACCGTGGTGGCCGAGTCCGGCGACGTCATCGAGGGCATGGCCGTCACCGCCGCGTCGCTCCTGGTCGCGTCCACCCGACGGGCCACCGCCCGCCTGTCTTTGGTCCCCCGAGCCGCGCTCGCGGCGTCCGAGCCCGTCGCCCCGGTCGAGATCACCCTCCCCGAGCCGGGATCGCTGGCGGGGCTGGCCGGCGACCGGGACAGCGACACCGCGGTGGTGGCCTTCACCTCGTGGGCGCGCCCGTCGGAGCTGTGGCGCTGGTCGCCGGACGAGGGCGGGGCCGAGCTGGAGCGCTGGAGCGACCTGGGATCCCCGGTCGACCCCGGCGACTACACCGTCGGCGTCGACCGCTATCCGTCGACCGACGGCACCGAGATCACCCTGTTCACCGTGCGCCGGAGTGGCACCGCACCCGGTCCGGGCACCTCGACGCTGCTCACCGGGTACGGCGGCTTCGCGGTGACGATGAGCCCGGGATACAGCCCGCGGGCGGTGGCGGTGGCCGACGACGGCGGGGTCTACGCGGTCGCCTGCATCCGCGGTGGCTCGGAGGAGGGCGAGGACTGGCACCGGGCGGGCATGCGGGAGCACCGCCAGCAGGTGCTCGACGACTTCGCGGCCGCGGCCCGGTGGTTGGTGGACGAAGGCCGCACCACACCGGAGCACCTGGCAGTCGAGGGCGGCAGCAACGGCGGGCTGCTGGTCGCGGCCACGCTCACACAGCTCCCGGACCTGTGCCGGGCAGTGGTGTGCGCGGTCCCGCTGACCGACATGGTCCGCTTTCCCCGATTCCTCATCGCCCAGCTGTGGACGCCCGAGTACGGCGACCCGGAGGTGGCCGAGGAGTTCGCCTGGCTGTGGGGCTACTCGCCGTACCACCACGTGGCCGAGGGCACCTGTTACCCGGCCACGCTGATCCTCACGGGCGAGGAGGACAGCCGGGTGGACCCCGCCCACGCCCGCAAGTTCGGTGCCGCCCTGGGCTGGGCCACCGGCTGCCCCGAGGACCATCCCGTGCTGGTGCGCATCGAGGCGCGGGCCGGCCACGGCCAGGGCAAGCCGGCGACCAAGCAGGCCGACGAGGCCGCCGACGTCCAGGTCTTCCTACGGTCCCAGATCGGCCTCGGGCCCGGAGGGTGAACGTCCTCGACCAGGTGCGCGCCGCGTGCGCGACGGTCGCGGGCCGCGCGGAGCATGTGACCGTGCACGAGGAGGCGATCACCGTCCTGGCCGCGACGCTCGACCCTGTCGAGCCCCCGCTGCTGCCCGAGGAGCAGCCGGCGGGCGACGACGACGCGGTGGCGGCCACAGTGCTGGCCTGGAACGCAGTCAACTTCGGCTCGGGCTGGTTCCCCGACCTGCGCAAACGCCCCCACCTCTCGGGCGCTCGCAGCCTGGCCGCGGCTTGGGCCGGCCACGTGGACCGGCACGGCCCTCCGACTGCAGCATGGCTCGCCGAGGCGGATGCGGCCCGCTGCGCCCGCCTGTTCGACCAGCCTCACCCGGGCCCGGTCGACGACCTGCTGGAGCTGTTCGCCCGGGCCTGGCGCGACCTGGGGGCGCTGCTGGAGGGCTTCGGGGGCTCGGCCGCCTCGCTGGTCCGCTCGGCCGGCGGGTCGGCGGCCGCGCTCGTGGACATCCTGGGCGCCATGCCCCTGGCCCACGACGTGGCCCGCCACCGCGGCGTGGAGGTCCCGCTGTACAAGCGCGCCCAGATCACCGCCTCCCACCTGGCCCGGGCCACCGGCGGTACCGGGCTCGGAGCCTTCGCCGACGGCCACCGGCTGACCGCCTTCGCCGACAACCTCGTGCCCCACGTGCTGCGCATGGCCGGCGTGCTCGGCTACGACGGCGGGCTGGCAGCCCGCATCCAGGCGGGCACGCTGCTGGCGCCGGGCAGCCCCGAGGAGGTGGAGATCCGGGCCTGTGGCTTGCACGCGGTCGAATTGCTCTCGGCGGACACCGGGCTCCCGGCGGCGGCCCTCGACCACCAGTTGTGGCAGCGGGGCCAGGACCCCGCCATCAAGGCGGTGCCGCGGCATCGCTGCCGCTGCCCGTGGTACTGACGGCCGACTAGCGTCCGCTCGCGTGGGCACCCCGCCACCGCCGCTGGTCGAGATCACCGTGGGCGACGAGCCCGCGGCGTGGGCTTCGGTCGGGTTCGCCGTCGGCGACGATGGCACCACCGGCGTCGGCACGGTGGGGCTGCGCCTCGCCGGTCCGGCCGCCGGCCGCGGCATCACCGGCTGGGCGCTGGCGGACGGGGGCGGCGACATCGACGGCCTGCCCACCGCTACGGCCGACCTCGATGCCTTCCCCGCCGGCGCGCCGCACCACGCCAACGGTGTGCTGTCCATCGACCACCTGGTGGTGGCCACCCCGGACCTGGAGCGCACCACCGCCGCCCTCGAGGACCGAGGCATCCTGGCGCGGCGCACCCGCGAGGCCGGGCGCGGCCGGGCCCAGCGCTTCTTCCGCCTGGGCGAGGTCATCGTCGAGCTGATCGGGCCGACCGAGCCCGCGGGCGACGGGCCCGCCTCGTTCTGGGGTCTGGCCTTCACCGTGGCCGACCTCGACGCCACCGCCGCCCAGCTGAACGGGCGGATCGGTGAGACCAAGGCGGCAGTCCAGCCCGGGCGGCACATCGCCACCCTCCACGCGGGTGACGAGATCTCGGTGCCCGTGGCCTTCATGTCGCAAGCCCGCCGCTAGCCTGCCGACGCCATGCTCGACCACGTCTTCACCGATGCCATCGGGGCCCTGCGGGACTCGCTCGAGGGCGCCCTGCTCGAACGCCAGGCGTTCGAGGAGCGGTTCCAGGTCGACGTGCTGCTGGGCGACGTGACCTGGGAGACGTCCTACGGGCTGCCGGGCGAGGGGCTGCCGCCCCGGGTCCAGGCCGACCTGACGCTCGACTGGCCGACGTGGGCGCAGACGGCGTACCGGTCGTGGTACATCGGCGAGCCGTTCCACGATCCGCCCCGCATCGAGATCGAGCTGGTGCTGCGGGTCCAGCGCCTGGCCGAGTCGCCCGAGCCGAGCGTGGTGCTGGCGGTGCTGCCCGAGTCGAGCGCCCCCATCGGGAGCGAGCACCTCGAGCGGTCCGGCCCCACCATCGAGACGGTCTGCTCGGCCGACCTCAACGAGCGCGAGTTCGCCATCGAGGTGTCCTACGAGGGCAGCTACGAACTCGACGAGGAGACCCTGGCCGACGGCACCATCCTCGATGACCACCTGAGCGCCATGGGCGGCTGGATCGCCTCCACGCTGGTCAAGCTGGGCGACCTGACGCTGCCCTTCCTGCCCCCGGTCGACGAGCACGAATAACTACTCCGCGCCGTGGTTCGACCACTGAGCGCTTGACCTTCGGCGGTCGCTGCGGAATCGTTCCCCCGGCGATTCACCCCCATCGTCGAGCGGAGAGGTTCGTCATGGCGATGCGCCCCACGCGCTGGCTGGCAACGGTGCTCTGCGCGGCAGCCATCGGCTCTGCCGCCGGCTGCCACAAGCCCCCGGCCTACGAGACGAACAGCTTCTACATGGGGCGCACCAGCGAGGCCGACTCGGTGTCCCTGGGCTGCGCCAACTCCGGCAAGGCCGGCCGGATGACGCTGTTCTTCGGGGCGCCGACCACGGTCAACGGCGTCCCCGGCGCCACGGTGTGGGGGGCGCCCGACATCGACGTGAACCAGATCGGCAAGAGCGTCACCGACTTCGTGCGGGGCTATGCCTACTGCCGCCAGGATCCCAGCTTCCGGATCCTCATCGGCATCGGCACCAGCAACAGCGCCATCGACGGCCGGACGGACGACTGGCTCTACCAGCACGGCCAGGCGTGGGCGACGATGGTCCGCCAGGTGGCGGACGTGGTCAACGCCAACTGGTCGTGGGCCGCACAGATCTACGCCGCCTGGGACGCCGAACCGTCGTGGTCGCAGTTCACCAAGGCCAACGCCTGGATGGCTGGCTACGACTCGGTTCCCGGCCGCCTGGCCCTCTACTACAACGGCTCCGCCGATGGCTGCCCGACCACCGAGGCGGGCATCGCCGGGCCCTGGGGCGGGCCTTGCAACAACGCCTGGAACCAGAATGCCGTCTGGTACCTGAGCTGGGCCTACGACCCGGCTCTGCCGTTCCCCCAGATCTACGCCACCAGCGGGGTGAACGCCCGCCAGTGGCAGCTCATCGACCTGTTCGCCACCACGGTCAGAGGCGACGGCATGTTCTTCTTCGGGACCATGAGCCAGTCCGGGGCGTGCCAGCAGAACGGCGGGTGCCCCGGCACGGACAACACCGTCCACCAGGCCTGGGACTTCATGACCTCGTGGCTGAAGAGCGATGCCCGCACCCAGCAGGGCGAGATCGACGGCATGACCGACGTCCGCTGGAACACGTGATCGGAGCGATGCGATGAGCGACAAGCCCAGGCGCTTCCGGCTGCGGAGCTCCGTGCTGTTGGCCGCGGTGATCCTGGCCGGCGTGGGCGCGTCGGCCGCGGCCAGCGCCAGCTTGAGCAGCACCAGCTCGTCCGCCCCCACAGGCGTCGAGCAGCAGCTCCAGGACGAGATCGACGCCCTGAGGGCCGCGGGCCTGCCGGCCAGCGACCCCAAGGTGCGGATGCTCCAGCGCAGCCTCGACCGGCTGCGGGCGCCCGTGCCCGCCAACCTGCGACGCGACCCGCGAGGCGACGTGCCCGCGCTGCTGTCCGAAGCGAGCGAGCAGCAGGCCGACCCCCGGGCCGCCGCAACCGAGGCCGCGGCCGAGGGTGAACCGCTGTGGGAGTCGGGCACCGTCGACTGCGAGCCCGTGCCCGGTCTGCTGTCCGCGGCCGAGGTGGCCGGGGCGACGTGCGTGAGCGTCCCCCAGCCCGACGGCACGAGCCGCTACGTGGCGCTGGGCGCCGACGGGGTGGCCCGCACCGTGATGTTCGGCATCGCCGGCCAGGTCCAGCGCCTCCCGGACACCCAGGTGCCCGCCGGCCTCGCCCCCGGCACCGCGGTGACCCCCACACCCGACGGCGACCTCCAGCTCGCCCCGCCGGGCCGGCAACCCACCGTCGTCGACGTCGGCTGACCGCGGCCGGTAGGCCAGACTGCGGGCGTGGACCCGCGGCTGCTGATCCTGGCTGCGGCCACGCTCTGGGGGACGACGGGCACGGCTCGGGCGCTCGGCCCGGACGATGCCTCGCCCGCGGCGGTGGGCGCGGCCCGGCTGATCGTGGGCGGGGTGTTGCTGCTGGGCATCGTGGCACTGCGCCGCGGGCCGGGGCTCGGTGGCGCGCCCGGGCGCCCGCTGGCGGCGGCCGACCTGGCCGGTCTGGGCGCGGCGGCGCTGGCCATGGCCGCCTACCAGCCCTTGTTCTTCGGGGGCGTCGCCCGGACCGGCGTGGCCATCGGCACCGTGGTGGGCATCGGCAGCTCGCCGGTGTTCGCCGGGATCCTCGGCCGGGTGGTGCGGGGCGAGCGTCCCGGGCGGCGCTGGCTGGTCGCCACCACGCTGGCGCTGGCCGGCACCGCCCTGCTGCTCGGCACCGGTGACCGCGACGACGTCGACCCGCTGGGCGTCGGGCTGGCGCTGGGCGCAGGCCTGGCCTACGCCTGCTACGTCCTCGCCTCCAAGCTGGTGCTGGACCGGGGCTGGCCGCCCGACGCGGTGACGGCCCGCGTGTTCACCGCCGCCGCGGTGCTGCTGGTGCCGGTGGCACTGGTGGCCGGCGTGGGCCCGCTGGCCTCGCCGGGCGGCCTGGCCGTCGTCGTCTGGCTGGGGGTCGCCACGGTCGCGCTCGCCTACGTGCTGTTCGGCCGCGGCCTGCTGGGCGTGGGCGTGGCCACGGCCGGCACGCTCACGCTGGCCGAGCCGGCCACCGCCGCCGTGCTCGGCGTCGTGGTGGTGGGCGAGCGCTTCGGGGGCACCACCCTCGCGGGCATCGCCCTCATCGTCGCCGGCCTGATCGCGCTGGCCGGCCGCCGTTAGCCGTCGAGCAGGCTCGCCAGGCTGATCTCGGGGCGGGCGCCGATGTGGCTGATGACCTCGGCCGCGGCCAGCGAGCCCAGCTCGCCACACCGGGGCAGCGGCAGGCCGGCGGTGTAGCCGTACAGGAACCCGGCGGCGTACAGGTCACCCGCGCCGGTGGTGTCCACGACGTCCACGGGGTGGGCGGGGACCTCGTGGGTCTCGGCGCCCGACACCACCACCGAGCCCTTCTCCGACAGGGTGATGCAGGCCACGGCCACCTCGGCCCGGGCCCGCTCGACGGCGGCGCCGACCTCGTCGCAGCCCCACAGGGCGCACGCCTCGGCCTCGTTGGCGAAGAGGATGTCGACCCGCTCGCGCACCAGGGGCAGGAAGCCGTCGCGGTGGCGCTCGACGCAGAACAGGTCCGACAGGGTGAGGGCGACCCTGCGGCCCGCGTCGCTGGCGTACTTGGAGGCCGTCCAGTAGGCGTCCTGGGACTCCGGCCGGTCGAACAGGTAGCCCTCCAGGATCGTGACCTGGGCGCTGCGGATGATCTCGGCGTCGACGTCGTCGGGGCAGAAGAAGGCCGACGCCCCCAGGTAGGTGTTCATCGTGCGGTGGGCGTCGGGGGTGACCACGATGAGGCTGCGCCCGGTGGGCGGGCCGTCGTGCACGGGCGGGTTGACGAAGTGGACGCCCTGGGCCTTCATGTCATGGGCGAACACCGCGCCGAGCTGGTCGTCGTAGACCCGGCCCAGGTAGGCGGTACGGCCCCCGAAGCTCGCCACCCCGGCGGCCGTGTTGGCGACCGAGCCGCCGGACGTCTCGATCGCCACCCCCATGGCGGCGTAGAGCTCCTCCGCCCGGTCGGTCTCGATGAGGGTCATGGCGCTCTTCACCAGGCCGTGGGCGGCGATGAACTCGTCGGTCTCGTGGGAGATGACGTCGACGAGAGCGTTGCCGATCCCCACGACGTCGAGGCTGGCGTCGGTGGTCATCCGGGCGAGGCTAGCAACCACGACAACCCAGGAACGCAGCGGGCGGAGCGGTCGCTACGGTGGGCGACCGTGCCTGACAACCCGTACCGGCTCCCCCGTACCGTCGTCCCCAGCCGCTACGACCTCACGCTGGCGCCCGACCTCGACGCGGCGACCTTCGCCGGCGAGGAGACCGTCACCGTCGAGGTGGTGACGCCCACGGCCGAGGTCGTGCTCAACGCGCTCGAGATCGAGATCGACGCGGCCACCATCCACGTGGAGGGCGAGGACCGCCCGCTCGCCGCCACCGTGACGCTCGACCCGAAGACCGAGCGCGCCACCCTCGCGTTCCCGGCCGAGCTGCCCGCCGGGCCGGCCTCGCTCCACCTCCGGTTCCGCGGCATCCTCAATGACAAGCTGGTCGGCTTCTACCGCTCGACCTACACCGACGACCGCGGCGCCCCGCGTGTCCTCGCCACCACCCAGATGGAGGCCACCGACGCCCGCCGGGCCTTCCCCTGCTGGGACGAGCCCGACGCCAAGGCCGTGTTCGGCGTCACCCTGGTGGTCCCCGGCGACCTGCTGGCCATCGCCAACGCGGGCGAGATCGGACGCGAGCCGGCGGGTGAGGGCAAGGTCGCCGTGCGCTTCGCCGACACCATGCCCATGTCCACCTACCTGGTGGCGTTCGTGGTGGGGCCGCTGGTGGCGACCGACCCGGTCGACGTCGACGGTAAGCCCCTGCGCGTGGTGCATCCCCCGGGCAAGGAGCACCTGGCGCAGTTCGCCCTGGAGGTCGGCGCCTTCGCCCTGCGCTACTTCACCGACTGGTTCGGCATGGCCTACGCGGGCGACAAGCTCGACCTGGTCGCCATCCCCGACTTCGCCTTCGGGGCCATGGAGAACGTGGGCTGCGTGACCTTCCGGGAGCGTCTCGTGCTGGTCGACCCGGCGCTGGCCACCCAGGCCGAGCTGCAGGTCGTGGTGGACGTGATCGCCCACGAGATCGCCCACATGTGGTTCGGCGACCTCGTGACCATGAAGTGGTGGAACGGCATCTGGCTCAACGAGGCCTTCGCCACGTTCATGGAGATGACCTGCACCGACGCCTTCCGCCCCGAATGGCAGCGCTGGGTCGACTTCGGGCTGGCCCGCTCGGCCGCGTTCGACACGGACGCCCTGGCGTCGACCCGGCCCGTCGAGTACCCGGTGGTGTCGCCCGAGGACGCGGACGGCATGTTCGACGTGCTGACCTACGAGAAGGGCGCCTCGGTCGTCCGCATGCTGGAGCAGTACCTGGGCGCCGACCGGTTCCGGGCCGGCATCCGCCGCTACATGGCGCGCCACCAGTTCGGCAACACCGAGACGTCGGACCTGTGGGACGCCCTGGAGGCCGAGACCGGCGAGCCGGTCCGGCGCATCGCCGAGAGCTGGATCTTCCAGGGCGGCTTTCCGGAGGTCACCGTCGGCCTCGACGGCGGCTCGGGCGTCACCCTGACCCAGCGCCGCTTCGCCTACGACGGCGGCGGCGTTGCCGGCGGGGAGGACGAGCGCTGGTCGGTGCCGGTGGTCGTGCGGCACGACGGCGACGAAACTGCGACGCAGCGGGTCCTCCTCGACGGGCCGAGCGCCAGCCTGCCGCTCGACGGTGGCAGCCCCCGGTGGGTCAACGCCAACGCGGGCGCCCACGGCTTCTACCGGGTGCGCTACACCGGCGCCCTGCTCGACGGTCTGCTCGCCAACCTCGACGCGCTGAGCCCGCTGGAGCGCTACACGATGGTGGACGACGCCTTCGCCGCGGTCCTGTCCGGATCGATCGGTGCGGCCGACTTCGTCGGGCTGGTCGAGCGCTACGGCGACGAACGCGACCTGTCGGTGTGGGAGCGCATCGTGGGCGGCCTGGGCCAGATCGACCGGCTGGCGGTGGCCGACGCCGCTACCGCCCTGCACACCCGGGTGGCGGCGCTGATCGGCCCGGTGCGGGTCGAGCTGGGCGCGGCAGCCCGGCCCGGCGACGACGACCGCACCCGGACCCTGCGGGGCCTGCTGCTGCAGGCGGCCGCCCTGCTGGCCGAGGACGAGGCAGCCGTGGAACGGGCCGGAGCCCTGCTCGAGCAGTTCCTGGCCCACGCACCCAGCCTCGACCCCAGCCTGGCGTCACCCGCGCTCGTGGTGACGGCCACGCTCGGCGACGTGGGCCTGCACAACCGGTTGAGCGACCGGTTCCGGACGGCCGACAACCCGCAGGATCGCGAGCGGCTGCGGGTGGCCCTGGCCCACTTCCGGGACCCCGAGGCCCTGGGCCGGACCCTCGCCCTCAGCCTGTCGGGCGACGTCCGCACCCAGGACGCGCCCTTCCTGCTGCGCGACACCATCGTCAACCGGGACAACGGCCCCGCGGCCTGGGCCTTCGTGACCGAGAACTGGCCCGAGATCGAGAAGCGGTTCCCGGCCAACAGCCTGTCCCGACTGGTGGGCGGCATCCGCACCTTCAGCGACCGGGCCGTGGCCGAGCACGCCGAGGCCTTCCTCGCCGACCACCCGATCCCGCAGGGCACGCTGCAGGTCCGCCAGCACATCGAGCGCATGTGGGTCAGCGTGGCCCTGGCCGAGCGCGAGGCCGCCCGCCTGGCCGCCTCGCTCGCCTAGCTGTCCCGCTCCCAGGGGCAGCGTCGCCCATCTTGGCGTATCTCCTAGGGGATGTCGGCGACACCTGCCAGGATGCTGAGGAGGTCGGTCGCGGTCAGCCCTCCGTCGACCGTCAGCGACTCGGCCCAGTGCCGGAGGGCCTCGGCCTCGTCCGGGCTCAGGTCGGGCTTGATCGCCCCGGTCTCGTCGACGAACGGCTGGCCCAGGGCCGACGCTCGGACCGCGGCGTCGGACTCGTAGCGGTCGAGTGCCACCCACACCGAAAAGCTGGTCCTGTCCTCGGACCTGCGCCGGGAGTCGGCCGCGAGGGCCGTGTCGGGGTCGTCGCCCTCGCCGCGCTCCGCGTCGTGCCACGCGCTCGGCGGCCCCGTCGCACCACGCCCGGAACTCGTCGAGCTTCTCGGGCACCGCGGCCGAGGCGCCGTGCTCGACGGTGACGGCGAGGCGCGCCGAGGCGGCGTCCTCCTCGCCGAAGCGG
>Ga0209382_10000911_pt1 | contig 47813 bp, 41 predicted proteins | sample SoiMetdeltSBSDD5_FD_187599 | JGI IMG/M metagenome (GOLD analysis project Ga0209382, IMG submission 187599) | Bulk soil microbial communities from a Populus tree surrounding site in Tennessee, USA - Soil MetaG P. deltoides SBSDD5 (SPAdes) (version 2) | ecosystem: Environmental > Terrestrial >...
GTACACCACGCCGGCCTGGATTGAAGCCAATGGCCGCGCCGAGCTGATCATCACGGGCGGCGACGTCGTCTCTGGGCACGATCCGTCGACGGGTAAGGAGTACTGGCGCGCCGATGTCCTCAATCCCCAGCGGGGGAGTGCCTACCGGATCATCGCGTCCCCGACGATTGTCGGCGACTTGATCATTGCGCCGACCCGGAACAACCCGCTCGTCGCGATGCGTCCCGGCGGTAGTGGCGACGTGGCGGCCACGCACGTTGCGTGGACGTTCGCGCAGGGGCCCGATGTGCCGACGCCGGTCAGCGACGGCAAGCTTCTCTACGTGGTTCGCGATGGCGGTGTCGTCTTTGCGCTCGACGTGAAGACCGGCGCAACTGTCTACGGACCCGTGCGCTTGCCGCCGGGGACATACAGTGCATCGCCAATTCTGGCCGATGGAAAGATCTACGTGACAACGGAAGAGGAGGGGCTGACCACGGTGTTCCGCGCCGGGCCGAACTTCGAGATTCTCGCGTCGAACCGGCTGCTCAACGATTGTTCACCGTATTGCCTCAGCACCGTCGCGATTTCGGAGGGGCAGCTCTTTATCCGCACCTCGTCGTACCTTTGGGCAGTTGGCGAGCGCAAGCCGAAGTAGAAATTCCTTGGCTACTGCACGATCCACTGAACGGCATCCGTCGAGGCACCAGCCGAAACGGATGCCGATCGATCGAACTCCTTCCAGGTGAGCGGCCCGCGAACGCCCCACGGCTTGATCGTGATGCGATGGGCGTCGGGCTCGACCGTCACGACAACGAAACTCTGAAAGAACGGCGCGACGTTGTAGTCGAACATCGCCGACAGCCATTCGGCAGAGGATGGCCACGCCCCGAAGCTGCGCGTCCACACCCAGGCCGGCCACTTCCACCATGGCGTGTTGGTGCGAATTTTCTCAACGACGTCTTGCTGGTTCGGGTAGTACGCCCAGTGTGAGAGATCCGGTTGCGCAGGCCAGGCCAGCGCCGATCCAAAACTCAAGTACGCGCCGCCCCCGCCGTTGACCCAGTGGTGCATCGTGAACGAGTCGCTGGTTCCGCGCAACGGCTCCTGGTAATACTCGAGATCGTGCGTGTCGCCAGCCATGACGATGCGGACGCCGTGTGCGCGCAGGAGCTCGCGGATCTGCAGGAATTCCCGATCGTCCTGAGAGACGTCATGGCCACCGGCGAAGAACGGATGTCCAAGAACCGCCATCACCATCTTGCCGCGCGACGCCTCGAGCGCTCCGCGAAGCCACGCCATTTGCTCGGAATCGATACCGCGAAGAACACCGGTGTCCACGCCTATCAACGCGAAGGCCGGGGTTTGGAGTTGAAAGAAAGGAGCCTGCTGTGTGCCGGTCGGAACGCCGTACTGCCGGCGCCAGAAAGCGGCGCGCTGAATGAACTGTTCGATTCTCTCGTCGGTGGTGCTCGATACGCCGTTATCTGCCGCGATACGGGCCCGCATGGCGAGGCGCGCAGCCTCGGGTTCGAAGAATGTCGCAACGAATCCTTCCAGCGCATCGTACCAATCGTGATTGCCCGGGATCGCGTACACCGGCTTGGTGACGCCTTTGAAGGGAAGCCAGAAGCGAGACTCGTAGTCTTTCATCGCTCCGGTGGGATACACGACGTCCGACGAGACTACGACGAACCGCACATCGTCGGCGCTGGCAGCGCGGAGCAGCGAATCGCGCAGCACATGCTGGCTCGCGTCGCCTTCGCCAGTGTCGCCGATGACGATGAACGAAAAGGGCGCGGTGCCGGCAACTCCATCCGGCGAGATTGTGAAGCCATTGCCGTCCAAGGTTGTGCGGCCTGAGGACACAACGGCGCGAACCATTGCCGCGCGCCAGGTGTCCGTGCGGGAGGCGGCCCATGAATTCCAGATCCCTGCGGCCCAGTTCTCCGTGTCGAAGTACCAGCTCATGCCCCAGACCGGTACCGACGCGACGATGATCGCGGTCAGTGGCAAGCCAATCTGCAGGCCTCGACCGAACGCGGATGCGAGCGAGTAGCGCGCCGAGCGAAGCCGGATCGCGAATCGCATACGTGACTCGAGCCACCAGCGAAGCGCGCGGCGCAGCCAGGCGGCCGGCCAGGCTCGTCCATCTGCACCAAGCACGCGCTCCCAACCGGCCCGCTCCAGAACGCGCGTCGTGCGGCGCGTAAAGAGCCGGAGTGGAACAATCACGAAGTAGGTCAACGCGAACGCGACAGCGATGTCGCCGGCCACCGCGACGAGCGGAGAGAGAATGCCGAGCGCGGATCGGTCAAACCCCATGCGGCTGACATGAATCGCGAACAGGACGGCAACGAGCGCGGCAATCCATTCGCGATCGGCTGACAGGCGCTCGCGTTCCTCCGTCTGCAGACGCGCTGCGGTTTCGAAGAGCCTTTCGGGGCGGTCGAGGCCAATGTCGGCGATAACGCTATCGTCAACATCGTCGGCCGAGTACGACGGACGACTGGCCACGTTGGCGGCGATCGTGAGAAGCCGCTGGGCAGCGGCGACGCCAACGATCCAGCTAAAGGCATATCGTCCGACCAGGATCACGCTGATGACACCGGCGAAGTTTCCGAAGGCAGCCGCCGTTTCGTTGGTGAACGGCTTTCCAGCGACCGCGAATCGGACCGCGGTGACGGTTCGCCGGATCGCATCCAGCGCGAACGGCACGGCGAGGAAGACAGCCAGCGCGGTCACTGCGAGCCATGCCGTGTTCAGCAGCACGAGCGCGAGCAGCAGTGTGACGCCCGCGCTCCACCAGGCGCTGTGCTGTGCCGCCGCGGTTTTGCTACGGAAGCTGTAGACGAGCTCGGCGATCACGCCTGCCAGCAGGAGCAAGCCCGACGCTCGATCCGGTTCGCCGGCCCACAGGGGCGTGACGAGGGCCGCGGCAGCCAGCAGCCCTATGAAGCTCGCGAGCGCAGGCCTCCGCTCGAGGCCCGTGGAAGGCGCGTGGACGGTCGTTTTGATCATGCTGCTGCCAGAGACTAGCATCTCTCCCGCATTCCCGAAGCCGTGGATCAGCTAGCCGAGTTGCTTCACCTTCGCTCGGCATCCGGATAGAATCACGGCCTGTTGCGTGGAGCCTGCCTATGACCGTGGACATCTTTGCCAAGCTCGGGGACATCAAAGGAGAGTCGGTCGACGTCAAGCACAAGGACGAGATCGAAGTTCTCTCGTTCTCGTGGGGCGTATCGAATCCACCCCCACCTGTCGGCAGCGGCGGCGGGGCCGGCAAGGCGACCTTTCAGGACCTCGTCATCGTCCACCGAATTGACAAGGCCTCGCCAGTGCTCATGGAAGCGTGCGCGACCGGCAAGCACCTCAAGGACGCAACGATCACCCATCGCAAAGCTGGCAAGGGACAGCACGAATATCTCATTTTCAAACTGGACGATGTCCTGATCACGGCCGTCTCGCACAGCGGCAACATCGAGCAACCTGAATCCGCATCAGAAACGGTGAGTCTGACGTTTGGGAAAGTCGATTTCGAGTATCGGCCGCAGCGGCCCGACGGTTCGCCCGACGCTGGCATCCATTTCAAGTACGACCTCAAGAACAACAAAACGTTCTAGACACGTCCGGCTGATGCGGTCCCGTTTGGACCGCTTCGGACAGCCATGGATCCGACAAACACGCCGCGCGAGTTGACCGTCGACGAGGCGGTCATGCTCGCGATCTTGCTGCAAAAAAACGAGCAGCTCGCCGAGGCAGCGGACCTCTATCAACGAGTGCTCGCGGCTGCACCGAACCACCCCCAGGCGTTGCACTACTCTGGAGTGTTGGCGCATCAGCAAGGCAGGCACGACGAAGCAATCGCGCTCGTCGAAAAGAGCCTGGCGCTCAACCCGGATTGCGCTGATGGCTACAACAATCTCGGCATCATCCTGCAGTCGACCGGCAACGTCGACCGGGCGATCGACGCGTACAGGCGTGCGATTGCCATCGACTCTCGCCATGCCAACGCCTACAGCAACCTGGGCGTGCTCCTACGAGCGACGGGGAAGCCATCAGAGGCCGAAGCCGCGTATCGCACCGCGATCGAGTTGGATCCCGCTCATATCGACGCGTACACAAACCTCGGCATCCTGCTCAACGGAATGAACAGGACCGACGAAGCCGCAGCCTGCTATTGCACGGTGATTACCCTCAGGCCGAAACACCGCGAAGCGCGCCGCCTTCTGGCGCTGGCGCATTGCGTTCTTGGCGACGTCGCTGAGGCCGTGAAGATTTTCGAGGAATGGCTCGGCGAAGAACCGGACGATCCAATCGCTCGACACATGATGGCCGCCTGTACCGGACGAGATGTGCCGGCCCGCGCGTCGGATGACTTCGTCGAGAACACGTTCGACAGCTTCGCTGGCAGCTTTGAGTCGAAGCTCGCCAAGCTCTCATATCGGGCGCCGGCACTGATCGCGGCAATGGTGCAAGACGCTGGCCTCGAGCCGCGCCATGCGCTCGACGTGCTCGATGCAGGCTGCGGGACCGGACTGTGCGGTGTGCTCATCGCCCCTTATGCCCGTCGTCTTACAGGTGTCGACCTGTCCGAAGGCATGCTGGCCCAGGCACGAGAGAAGCGGATCTACGACGCGTTGCTGAAGACCGAGTTGACCGCGTACCTCACACGCACCCGCGCCGCGTTCGACTTGATCGTCTCTGCCGACACGCTCGTCTACTTTGGCGACCTTACGAGTGTCCTCGCCGCCGCCGCAGCGGCGCTTCGTCCCAACGGCCTGCTCGTGTTCACTCTTGAACACGCCGTCGCTTGCTCCACTGGTTTTGAGCACAGACTGGAGCTTCACGGACGGTACAGTCACGGCCGGCCGTATGTCGAGCGGTTGCTCGACACGCTTCAATTGCGGTCACGCATTGCCGAGGCGGAGTTGCGAATGGAGTCGGGCAAGCCAGTCGCCGGGCTAGTCGTTCGCGCGAAGAAGCCCGCTTGAGCCACGGAGCACTACACCCACCTGAGCGACCGTCGGAGCAGAAGCACCGGCTTCGTTCGGGTCGGTCGAAGCAGTGCGGCTGCGCTGCCTGTCGAGAACGCGACGACGTATCCGATGGCAGAGTGCTCGTTGAGCAGGACATTAGAGGCGGCAATAGCGAGCACTCCCCACGCCAGACTTTCATTGATCGTTGCAATCCATGGCCTTCTAAGGACGGGGGAGCGAAGGGGCAGGCGTTTGAGAACGGCACCGTGCCAAGCGGGAGACGGCACCTCGCGGAGGGCACGTGTCAAAAGCCGGTCGTCATCTGCGGCTGCGTGATAGGCCGCTTGGCAACTCCGACAGTCGAGCATGTGAGAGGCCATGTCTGGTGGAACAGCGCTCTCGCCACGAAACGCTGCTCGGACGGGGTCATCGTACAAACGGTCGAGGAAATGGTTGCAGGTCACGATTCACCTAGCTCGTTTCGTAACAAGCGGCGTCCGCGGTGAAGGCGTGTTTTGACGGTGCCTTCAGGGATCTTGAAAATGCGCGCGATTTCCAGCACAGACAACTCGCCAAGGTAGTACGCGAGAACCACGCCGCGCTCAGGTTCTGGCAGTCGAGCAACGGCTCGGGCGACGCGGCGATCTTCGTCACATTTGATTGCCTGCTCGTCTGGCGCGAGAGCTTCACTTCTAACCTGCGGGACGGGGAAGCTATCGTCCCCAGGCGACCCAAGCGGCACCTCGCGCCGTTGTGGCGCGCGAAAGTGATCCGCCACGCGCCGCAGTGCCAGCGAATACACCCATGTGGTGAGACGCGACCTGCCACGGTAGGCAGGCAGCGCTCTGAACGCGTCCAGCATGATCTGTTGAGATACGTCGTCGCAATCGGCTCCCCCCAGCCCGCTGCGGCGGCAGACTGAATAGGCCAGAGCGCCAAACCGATGGACGAAGCTTCGCTGGGCGTCTTCCTCTCCGCGCTGGCAGCGTTGCGCAAGGTCCACATCTTCTGCATTCGCCTGTGCGCCAGTCTCATCAGGCTTGGTGGGCATCGCCAGTCCGCAACGCACCTGCACGAGCTTTCAAGTAATCCACGTAAGCTCCGTGCATCTCTTCATACATCGCGTGTTGTCGCTTCCAATCCGAGCGACCGACCACCAGCCAATGGACCAGGCCGGCAACACCAAATGCCGTCACGACCATCCCCCACACCCGATGGTCCGGGGCGAGCCCAATCCACAGGGCGATGCCCACAGCGAGAGCCGCAAACGTCGACTTCAGTGGGTGACCGGGGGACTCGGGAGGCGCCGGCAACGGCTCGGCCGGTGCCGGGGGCGTGATCCCCCTCTCAATGGCGGCCACGACTTCGCGGCTGCGCGCTTCGCGTTCGACCATTGCCGCCCGGACGTGAAGGTAAGAAAACGCCACCAGCATGGCGAAGACCCCGAGAGGGATCAGAACACCGGCGTCCACGAGCACCTCCAATGCAGCCGTCGTTTGCTGCTGGGTATATGTCGGAGTTCCCGCCCATCTGGTTCTCGCGGCACCGAGATGTCGAGAATCGGGCCTCGGCTCCGACTTACCTACAAAGCGGGTAGTGGGCTCGCACAACGTGAATGGAGTCAGTCAAATGCCGACGATTACGCCATTTCTGTGGTTCAACACCGAAGCTGAAGAGGCCATGAATTACTACGGCTCAATCTTCAAGAAATCGAAAGTGGTGGTCAACCGGGCGAACGGAAAAGTGATGTCCGTGCAGTTCGAGCTCGAGGGCCAGCCGTTCATGGCCCTGAACGGAGGACCGCAGTTCAAGTTCACTGAGGCGATTTCCTTCTTTGTGGGATGTGAGACCCAAAAAGAGATCGATGAATTGTGGACGAAGCTGACGGCGGATGGCGGCGCGCCCAGCCGATGTGGATGGCTCAAGGACAAGTTCGGCCTGTCCTGGCAGATCATTCCGAGTTCGCTGGGGCGCATGCTGGGCGACAAGGATCCTGCGCGCGCCGGCCGGGTCATGAACGCGATGCTCCAGATGGACAAGCTGGACGTGAAGACACTGCAGGACGCGTACGACAGGAAGTAGGCACTCCTATTCCTGTGGACGAGTCGTCTTCGCAGACTTCGTGAGGTTCTCCGACAAAAACAGGCCGGTCTTGCCGGCCGTTACGATGTCCAGGTCGCCGTCGGCGTCGAGATCGTCAACGACCATCTGCAGACCGCCGCCGGCGCGACCGCCGTAATCGACGATGTGCCGGATCCATTCGGTGGTGCCCTTGGGCCCTGGGCGGAACTGATACCAGTAGACGCCCATCGGCTCCCGCTCGGCAGGATCGTTCCCGGTGCGGCCGAAGTAGCGCTTCGCCGCGATCAAGTCGGGTTGCCCGTCGCGATTCAGATCGGCCATGGCTGACGAGTGAGCGTTCGCCCACGTGGCGTCGATCACCCGCCGTGCCCACTGACCGTCAGGCAGCTGCTCGAACCACAGAACGCCATACGCGTGTGCCATCGTCGTCAGCACGTCGTTGCGGCCATCCTTATTGATGTCGACGACGAACATGAAGGCGTACTCGGCGGGACGTGGGGCCGGTTGCGTGGCGTCGCTTTGCGCCGGAGAGGCCGGGACGGCAGGCGGCACGGGCGGCGGCGGGGCTTCCCACGTCGTTTGATGGAACGTCCACTCTCCAGCCGCACTAACGTCGGCAGGTGCTTCCAACCACCCCTGTGGCGTGATGATGTCGTTCCGCTTGTCGCCGTTGAGATCTCCAGCGCCGATTCCATGTCCGTAGCTGCGAGAGCTGACGACATGCTTGATCCACTTGCCTTGCTGGACTTCGTACCACGTGAGCGGCGCCTTCGCGGCGCCGGTGAACTGGGGCAGGATCTCCTGCGTCTTGCCGTCGTTATTGAGATCGACGAGGAATGCAAACTCGGTCGGGCCGACAGCGTCGATCTCGGTCTCAACCCACGGGCCGCGAGTCTTGCCCGGATTCTTCAGCCAGACGATCCGTCGCGCGAAATAAGCGATCTGGACGATGTCGGTGAAGCCGTCGCCGTCAACGTCTACCGCCAGGTCGCTGAAGTTGTCGATGTAGCTGCCGTTGAACGGGATCTCCCGGATGCGGTGCTTCGTCCAGGCTGGCGCCTCGTACCAGTACTCAGCCGAGAGAATGTCGAGGCGGCCGTCTTTATTAAAGTCGGCGACGGCAACGCTCTCGCTGAATCCTGGATCGATCATCCGCACGTTGAAGGCGATGTCGGCTGGCCGGCTGCTTCCTCCGGCGGACTGACCGGCCGTCGCTGACAGGATGGCGCTGAGGATCGTCACAACGAGTCCGACCATTGGGAGCTCCTTTTACGGCGTTTTCGATGATTTTGCGTATGGAGGTTCACCCTCGCGTGCCAGGATCCAGTCACCTGGCGATAATTGGACGCCGGAAATCAGCTCTGAGCCGAGGAATATCTGGCCCGTGTCCTTCATGTCTGCGCGGCGCAGACGGTAGAGGTAGTTCTCGTCGACCGTATACCACTCCGGAAACTCGTTCAGCCTCACATAGTTTTTTGCGAAGTTCAGCATGCGGCGATGTCTCGCGTAGTCGAACTGCACGCGCAGAGCAGCTGGCGCCGCGAGGTGAACACGCAGTTGCTCGCCGTCGCGAACCGCTCCAACTCGAACGCCAGGCCGCCACCGTTCGGGTCGTACGCCCTGGCTCTTCATGTACGCATACAAGAGCGCCGTCCTGTTGAAGTTGCCTTCGCCGTACCAATCCTCGATGTGGCCGTCCGCGCGCTGCATTTTCAGCATCACGTCCATCTCGGAGTCGATCCAGGTGAAGGCTTCAGGAACCGGTTCGCGGCTGACGAGATAAATTGCGCTCTCAATCGTGTCGGCGTAGCCATCGAAGGATCCAAGCGGAAGCGCCGGATCGTCTCGCGGTTCCCAGACGTAGCGGCGATACTTCGGTAAATTGCGCAGCACCTGAACGACCGCATCGCGATAGCGCGCTTCGCCAGTCACCATGTAGTAGGTGTACATCGCGCCATACACGTAGCCCCAGTTGTCCGAGAGGCCCGTGTTGAGCGGAGCCAACGTGTCGACGCTCACCTCGTTGTAGAGCAGGCCGTCGGGGTTCGCCGACTTCAGGACGCGATCGAGCATGCGTTCGATCGTTGGGCGATACGACTGCGCGCGCGGCGATCCCAGCTGATGCTCGAGGGCGAAGAGCATCAACAGCCCAACGATCGTTTCGTTGCCGTGATCGCGCAGGCGCAGTCGCGGCGCGCCCGCGTGCGTTTGAAAGTTCCAGGTGAAGCCAGGCACGCCGCCGGATCCAGGAAGGACTTCCTCGATGTAGGCATCTGCGATGCGGCGGGCCCACACCAGGTACCGCTCGTCCCCCGTCATTGTCGCGAGCCGGACCAGAGCCTGCAGATAATCGCCATTCGTCTCCGCATCGTCGGCCGGCAGCATGCCGAAGCGGGACGCAACTGTGGCGTCGGTCATCGCGTCCGCAATCATGTCGGCCATGCGGTAAAACCACGGCGTCCGCCCGAGATACTCGGTCACCGCGATCAGTCCGTCCTTCGCGTACTCCGCAGCGCCGAAGAAACTGGCGGGACCGAGCGTACCAGTGGCCAAGGTCAGATTCGCAGGGATCGAGCGCTGGACGGTCGTGTAGCGAACCTCGTTGCGCAGCATTTCGATCAGCCGTCCGTGGTACAAGTCTGGATCGGTCAAGTGTGCCGTGAGGATCAAATAAGGATAGAGATCGGCGCCGGAGTTGTGCGGAGTGTAGACGCGACTGGAGGGTTCCGCACGCGGACGATCGGGAAGGAGCAACGTTCGCTTGTCGGCGTGCTGAAGCCAGGCACGCATCAGGCGATCGGCGGCCTGGACGGCGCGCTCGAATTGCGCGGCGTTTGCCCGGGCCTGCTGCATCGCCGAATCCTGCGGCGCACTGTTCGGGCTCGGTCCAGTCAGGACCACGGCGACAACCACGAGACCCGTGACGAATGGCAAGACCATGCCGGAGTTTACCCCGACGAGGGCACCCGAACGACCGTATACTCAGTCCGCGAAAGGCTCTTCCTATGCGCATCACGAGTCGACTCCTGGTTGCGTCGGCGTGTCTTGTTACCGCGCTGGCCCTTTATGCACAAACCCAGAAGCCGGAGCCTCTCCCGCCGGTATTGGACGAGGATCGAGAGTTTGCCGGCGGGTCGGGAATTGTGATGAAGGAACTCACGCCTGTCCAGGTTGCCAACCTCGTGATGTTGGGCAAGGTGTGGGGCTTCCTCAAGTACCACCACCCCGTCATCACGGAGGGCAAGAAGCACTGGGACTACGAGCTCTTTCGGATCCTGCCGAAAGTGTTGAGCGCGCCTGACGCGCGTGCCGCCAGATCCGCGGTGCATCAGTGGATCAGCACGCTGGGACCGGTGTCCGCGTGCAAGCCGTGCGCGAGCCTCGACGATCGCGAGTTGCACCTGCGTCCTCCGGTCACCTGGCTGACCGACGATGTGCTTGGAGCCGAGCTTGCCGCCGCGCTCCGCAACGTGCATCGCAATCGCCCTGCCGGTCCACGACAGTTCTATGTGTCGCTGACGCCGAACGTCGGCAACCCGTCATTCGATCATGAGTTGGCCTACGACAAGCTGACGCTGCCAGATCCGGGCTTTCAGCTGCTCGCGCTGTATCGCTTCTGGAACGTGATCGAGTACTGGTTTCCATATCGCGACTTGCTCGAGGGCAGTTGGGACAGCGAGCTGAAGGCGTTCATTCCACGAATCGCGCTGGCGAAGGACCCTGATAGCTACAAGCGTGAGCTGATGGCGTTCATCGCCAGAGTGCACGACACGCACGCGAATCTCTGGAGCTCGCTCGACGTGCGGCCGCCTGTGGGACCGTGCTGGATCCCGGTGGTCATTCGCTTCATCGAAAACCAGGCGGTTGTGACAGGCCACGTGTCACCAGAGTCCGGGGCAGCGACAACCCTGCAGGCTGGTGACATCGTGACATCCCTTGACGGCGTGGCTGTCACAGACCTCGTAAAGCAATGGTCTCCCTACTACGCCGCCTCGAATCAGCCAACCCGCATGCGTGACATCGCTCGATTCATGACGAGGGGCAAGTGCGGGCCTGTGACGGTTGGCGTGGCGCGCGACAAGGGTAAGGCGCAGCTGAGTGTTGAGCGCGTCACAGAACCAGCGCCGACGGCAACGGGCTCAATGGTCAGGCGCACCAACGATCGCCCTGGCGAGACCTTCCAGAAACTGTCGCCTGAAGTCGCGTACCTGAAACTGTCGTCGGTGAAGTCCGCAGACCTCCCCGGATATATTCAATCGGCTGCCGGCACGAAGGGACTGATCATCGACATTCGGAACTATCCATCCGAATTCGTCGTGTTCTCGCTCGGCACGCGGCTCGTCGACAAGATGTCGCCGTTCGCGCAATTCACGATCGGTGATCTGGCTAATCCGGGTGCCTTCCGCTGGAGGTCGACGATTTCGCTCCAGCCGGCAGAACCGCGCTACACCGGCAAGATTGTGATCCTCATCGACGAGGTCTCGCAGAGCCAGTCCGAGTACACGACGATGGCGTTTCGGGCAGCATCGACCGCAACGGTTGTGGGAAGCACGACGGCCGGCGCTGATGGGAATGTGTCACCTGTTCCTCTACCCGGCGGATTGCGCTCGATGATCAGTGGGATTGGCGTGTTCTATCCTGACAAGAAGCCCACGCAGCGAATCGGGATCATCCCTGACGTGGAGGCGAAACCGACCATCCAGGGTATTCGCGCAGGTCGCGACGAGGTTCTGGAAGTGGGGATCCGGCAGATCCTTGGTCTGGCCGCCGCTGCTGCAGACATCGAACACATGGCGAAGCGCTGACGCGCTCGTCCCGGCCATTTGCGTCGCGTCAACGTCTGAACTGCGCAGGAGAGGCGCAGGTGCCCTCCGCAGAAAGGACCGAGACAATGAAGACGCTCGCAGTACTGGCTGGCCTGCTCTTCCTTCCGGGTGTGGCACTCGCGCAGACGCCCACCGCATATTACCGGTTCGGGTCCTTCAGTCCGCAGCGGGCGTTCTCGGAGTCAGCCGAGGGCAAGGCAGGCATCGCCCGGCTGAATGCGCTTCAGCAAAAGAAGGCGAGCGAGATCGCCGAGAAGAACAAGGCCCTGCAGGCTCAGGAGCAGGCGCTCGAGGCGTCGGCGTCGGTGCTGCGGGAAGAAGATCGCATTCGGCGAACGAAGGATCTCGACAAGTTCCGGATCGACGTCCAACGCTTCATCCAGGATGCTCAGGCGGAAGTGGCGGGCGTTCAGCGCGAAGTCGAGGCGGCATTCCTGGTTCGGCTTCGTCCCGCCGTCGAGCAGGTCGCAAAGGAAAAAGGCCTTCAACTCATCGTGAATCTCGACGACGGGACGGTGGTGTGGTCCGATCCGGGGATCGACATTACTCGCGAGGTCGTCGAGCGGCTGGCGCGAGCCGAGACGCCGAAGCAGCCGTAGCGCCATTGCTCTCTTTGACAGCTTAGGAGAGCGAGGTTTATGCTGCACGCATGGCTGCGCCTGAGGGCGTGCTTCCCGGCACGCTCGACCTTTTGATTCTCAAGGCTGTCTCGCTCGGCAAGCTGCACGGCTACGGTGTGCTGCTGCGCATTGAACAGATCTCCGGCGGCGCACTGCAGATTCAGCAGGGCGCGCTCTATCCAGCGCTCTATCGCCTGGAGCACCAGGGGCTCATCGACAGCGAGTGGGGCACCTCCGAGAACAACCGTCGAGCGAAGTATTACCGCTTGACCGCGGCCGGCCGCCGGCGGCTTGGGGAAGAGACCGCCAGTTGGAACCGCGTCGCCGGCGCGATCGCCCGATCGCTGGCGGCGCGGCCGGAAGAAGTGTAATAGTCGTTAGTCGCTAGTCGCTAGTCGTTAGTCACGACTAACGATTAACGACTAACGACTAACGACTATCACATGCCAGCTCATGAGTGCTATCACTGCAAGCAATGGGTCGAGGCAGGCGAGGCGCACGACTGCTGGACGACGACCGAAGCGGCGCTGACGCGCGAGTTGAGCGAGGACCTGCAGGACGCGTACGAGCGGTTGCGTGACACGGCGGCCGGCTTTGGCGAGCAGCGAATCTACGCGTCGCACAACTCGATCATGTTCGCGCGGAAGTCGTGCTACTTCTTCGTACGCCCGAAGAAGACTGCGCTTGAAGTGTGGGTGTTTCTCGGGCGTCCGCTGAAAGCGGCGCAAGTGCGACGCAGCACCATCGTATCGCGCGCGAAGATCGCGCACATGATTCATGTGCGGCACCGCGACGAGGTCGAATCGCCCGTGACGGACTGGCTGAAGGAAGCCTACGACACCCAGCCGACGCTCGTGGCACGAGCCGCCGCGAAACCGGCCTCGCGAGAGAAGAAGCCGCCGGCGCCGCGCGCCAAAAAAGTCGCCCCGAAACGTCCTACAAAGAAAGGTTCTTCCGCGCGTAAGCGATCGAGCGGTTAATCATCTCGTCTTCGAGCTTCAGCCCATCCGCCGGACTCAAATTCGCGGTCCGCGTCAACGGCGTCTTCGGCGGGGTGGTGCGGACGATTTCCAGGATCCGCGCCAGATCGCGTCCGGGGAGCGGGCTGTAGCTGTCGTCGAAGGTCGCCCAGTACTTCTTCGTAAAGACCGGGATCTTCAGCGGTTCGCGCGTAATCATCTCGAGCGCGAAGATCATGTTCGGATCCTTCTGCTGGAGCGTCTTCACCATGCCCGGCAGATCGAGCATGCCCTCGCCAAGCGCCATCTCCGACAGCAGGAATCCTTCGTCGTACGGAGCGACCGCCATGTCCTTGAAGCTGACGAAGATCGTGACGGGCGCGAGCAGGCGCAAGGTTTCGGCCGGATCTTCGCAGAGTGCGATGTTATTGCCGAAGTCGTAGCAGGCGCCGACCCACTCGCTGCCGAGCCGCTTGATCCACGCGACGTGCTCGGCGGCGCGCCATCCTTTGTGGTTCTCGATGGCCAGCTTCACCTTGTGCTTCCGCAGAATCGGTTCGGCCAGTTCAACCGAGCGCTGATGGCGCTCGAAGCTGGCTTTGAACGCGTCGAACGTATCGAACTCCTCGTAGCGTCTCGCGGTGAACGATGCGTGCGTGGTGACTGCGCCGATCTCCGCGACAGCTCGCACCGCTGCCTCGTACTGCGGCACCGCCGCTGCTTCTTTCGGCGGCGCCAGGCCGATGATGACGCGCATGCCGTAACTGTCGACCTTTTTGCGAAATTGCCGCGCGGCTTCGAGATCCGCAGAGGGCAGGCTCAACCGTGCCGCGCCGAGCCCCAGGCTGCGGCAGTGCTCGAGGATGTCGAACCCGCCGGCGCGCGAACGGTGGCCGAAGCCAGGAGGTTCGCCTCCCATGTTCTTCAGCATCTTCGTGTCCGCCTGTTCCGCGCTGACTCCCGCCACGGAGAGCCAGGCCAGCGTGGCGCCGCTTCCGGCGAGCATCTCTCGTCGTGTCATGGCGTCCTCTTTTTTGCGAATCGGCAGCGTACTCGCCGATCAACTCCAGCGTCAATATTAATGCGCGATCGCGTCGGCGAGATAATCTGGATCAACCTGACGATTCTTCGCGCATGCATGCCTACGACCTGATCCTCACCCTGACCGGTGGCCTGACCGCGGCGCTGGTGTTCGGCTACGTAACGCAGCGCATCGGCTTGTCGCCGATTGTCGGATACCTGCTGGCGGGGATCCTCGTCGGCCCGCACACACCCGGGTTCGTTGCTGACTCCAAACTCGCCGAGCAGCTCGCCGAGATCGGCGTCATCCTCCTGATGTTTGGCGTCGGGTTGCAGTTCCATGTCGAGGAACTGCTCGCGGTCCGTCGCGTGGCGATTCCAGGAGCCATTGCGCAGAGCCTCGTCGCAACAGTGCTCGGTGCGCTACTGGCGCGAGCATTTGGATGGGACTGGTCCGCGGGTCTCATCCTGGGGATGGCGCTCGCCGTTGCCAGCACGGTGGTTCTCATCCGCGTACTCGCCGACAACAACGACCTTCATACGCAAGCCGGGCACATCGCCGTCGGCTGGCTCGTCGTCGAGGACGTGTTCACTGTCGTTGCCCTCGTCATTCTTCCGGCCTTGTTTGGATCGGAGGGTGCGGGCGGCTCGCTGTGGTGGGCGCTGCTCGTCACCGCCTTCAAAGTCTCCGCGCTGATGGCATTCACGGCCATCGTTGGAACGCGCGTGATTCCGCGCGTGCTGGATCATGTAGCCAACACCAGGTCGCGAGAACTCTTCACGCTGACCGTGCTCGTGACGGCGCTCGGGATTGCCGTCGGGTCGGCGCTGGTCTTCGGCGTGTCCATGGCGCTCGGCGCCTTTCTCGCCGGTTTGGTCGTCGGCCGATCCGAATACAGCCTGCGAGCCGCCTCAGAAGCGTTGCCGATGCGCGACGCGTTTGCCGTACTGTTTTTTGTCTCGGTGGGGATGCTGCTCGATCCGGGCTATCTGACCGAGGCGCCGGGACTCGTGGCCGGTGCGCTTGCCGTCGTGCTGCTCGGCAAGCCGATGGTCGCCCTGCTCATTGTCTGGGCGATGCGTTATCCCTTCAAGGTGTCGCTGACCGTGGCGATTGCGCTCGCTCAGATCGGCGAGTTCTCGTTCATTCTTGCCACGCTTGGCCGGGAGCTGGGCATCCTCACCACAGGCGCGACCAACACGCTCGTGGCAACGTCGATTGCCTCCATCGTGCTGAATCCAATCCTGTACCGGGGCATCCGTCCAACCGAACGCTGGCTCTCGACCAGGCCCGCATTGTCCCGCCTGTTGAATCGAACAGTCGCGGAGGAGGATGGTCAGACACATGGTGCGGCGCCGGTCGTCAGCGATCCCGCGCACCGCGCCGTCGTTGTTGGCTATGGACCGACGGGTCGGACGCTCGTTCGCCTCTTGCGTGACAACGGCATTACGCCCACAGTCGTTGACTTGAACATGGACGCTGTCCGCGAGCTTCGCGAGGAGGGAACACACGCTGTTTACGGCGATGCCACGCGTCCGGAAACACTGGAGGCCGCGGGCGTGCAACAGGCCAGCATCCTGATCTTAGGGTCGGCAGGGATGGCGGACAGCTCCGAGGTCATCCGCAACGCCCGTCAGTTGAATCCGTCGACGGTGGTGCTCGCGCGCGCGACGTACCTGCGCGACATCCCCACGCTCAAGCAGGCCGGCGCCGATAGGGTCTATTCGGGTGAAGGAGAAGTGGCCCTCGCATTCACTGAGGACATCCTCGACCGCCTGGGGGCCATACCAGAACAGATCGATCGAGAGCGCGAGCGCGCGCATCGTGAGCTGGGTGAGACGTGAAGGCGTTCAGCTCTGCTTCAACGTCACGAGCGGATCGACGCGTGTCGCGCGTCGCGTCGGAATCCAGCACGCCAACACCGTCGCGACGCTCATGCCCAGTGCGACGGTGATGTACGTGATCGGATCGAGCGGGCTGATGCCGTACAGCTCGTTCGCGAGGAGTCGTGACGCGACGATGGCACCCGCGATGCCTACCCCGATGCCGACGGCTGACAACTTCAACCCCTCGCGAAGCATCAGCCACAGCACGTGCGTGCGGTCCGCGCCAAGCGCCAGTCGAACGCCAATTTCATGCGTGCGCTTCGAAACCAGGTACGAGAGTACCCCGTAAATCCCGACAATGCCGAGCACAAGCGCAAGGGCAGCGAAGACAGCAAACAGCGTGGCGATCGATGCGGGCGTTGCCGCGGCCGCGAGCTTACGCGCTCCCATCGTCGAAATCTCACCGACAGGGACATTGGCATTCAGGCCCGAGACGACGCGACGGATCGTGGCTTCAACGGTTGACGGTTCGGACTGAGTCCAAACGACCAGCGTCATCGCCACAGGGATTCGGTCGTTCTCCATCGTGACTCGCGCCGAGTAGGGCGCGTAGACCGTTCCGCCAATCCACGCCGGCTCGTTTTGCTGCAAGTTAAACGCGCGAACGTCGTCCACCACGCCGACGACCGTGAACCAGTCCGCCGTGTTGACGATGCGCAGGCGTTTACCGAGAGGATTCTCGCCGGGCCAGTAACGACGCGCGGTGGCGGCGCTCACCGCGGCAACGAGCGGCCCTCCGGTTCGATCCGATTCAGCAATGCCTCTGCCCCCGAGCACAGGGATGCCCATGACTTGGAAGTAGTCCGGCGTGACCGTGTTCATCCAGAACAGCGGCGCCGGCTCGCCTGACGGTACGGTGAACCCTTCAACGTCAAACGAGCGTTTGGCGACGCGTCCGCCGAGCGGCGGCGTGTTCACGAGGGCGGCGCCCGTGATCGATGGTGACTGCTGAATGGATTCGAGGACCTGGTTGTAGAACGTCACGCAGCGCTGGCCGTCTGCGCAGAACGAATCGTTCGGCGTAATGCGCGCCGTGATGAGCTGCTCGCCGCGAAAGCCGGGACTCGCGCCGGCAAGCTTCCAGAAGCTGCGGACCAGCAGACCGGCGGCTGACACCAGCAGGACAGCGAGCGCAACTTCGGCAACGACCAGCGAGCTCCGCAGCCGACGCGATCCCGTGGTGCTCACACGGCCGCCCGATCGCAGGCTGTCGGAGCTAGCAGTACGAGCGGCTTGCCATGCGGGCGCGAGGCCGAACAACAGTCCGGTGAGCACGGTTACAGCGAACGCGAACAGCAGCGTGGTCAGGTCAACTTGAACTTCGGCGAGGCGCGGGGTGTGTGACGGCAATGTGGCCTTCAAGAAGGTCAGCACGTACGTGCTCGAGGCGACGCCAGCAGCGCCTCCAACCGTCGCGAGGAGGACGCTTTCCGTCAGGAGTTGCCGCGAGATCCGACCGATGCCCGCGCCAAGTGCCGAGCGAATCGCGATCTCCTGGTGGCGCGTGGTCGCCCGCGCGAGCGTGAGGTTCGCGACGTTGGCGCACGCGATCAGCAGAATCAATCCGACGGCGCCAAGCAAAAGAATCATCCGCCCGCGGACGTCGCCAACTGTCGCCCTGTGAAGACTGATCACGTTTACGTCGGCGTTCCAGCTGTCGGGCATTTTCCACGGGAACATCGTCCTGACGCGAGCCTGAAATGCCTGGCTCTCGTCGTGTGCTTGCTGGAGCGTGACGCCCGGACGGAGCCGGCCGATGATCGGCATGAAATCACCAGCCCAATATGCCGAAACGTTGCGGGCATCCGCGTTCACGGGTACCCAGAGCTGCGCCGTTGACGTTCCCAGTTGAAATCCAGGTGGCATCACGCCGACCACCTCTCGCGGGATTCCGTCCAGCTGAATGATGCGGCCGACGATCGTTGTCGCGCGCCCGAACCGCTGCTCCCACAACGCGTAGCTAATCAGAACGTAGCTGCTGTTGCCGGCCGCATCTTCACCTGGTCGAAACAGGCGGCCGGCAATCGGACTGACGCCGAGGATCGAAAAGAGTTCTGCGGTGACGCGAGCGCCGGTGAGCCTGACTGCCTCGCCGGAGCCGGTGAGATTGAGTTCGTGACCGTCGGAATAGGCGCCGACGTCCATGGTGCGGATTTCGTTGCGCATCGCCACGAAGCCGCCGACAGGATAGGTAGCCTCGACGCTGACGAGTCGATCGGGGTGATGGTAGGGAAGCGGAGAGAGAAGAACGCCGTTGACCAAGCTGAAGACAGCCGCGTTTGCGCCGATTCCGAGGGCCAGCGTCAACGAGGCCATCAGCGTGAACCGCGGGCTCTTCAAGAGAACCCGGACTCCATAGCGAATGTCCCGCAGCAGCTCAGTCATTGGCGTAGGCTCCTGATAAACAGGATCAACGATTCAATCTGCGACTCTGACAAGACCCCAGCGTAGCTTGGCATCCCCATCCCCGTGCGATTGAACCCCGAGACGACTTTCGCCGACGGCTCGAGGATCGACTCGCGCAAATACGCCTCATCGGCGGTCACGCGCACGACGCCGCTATTGAAAGTGCGATCCGATCCGTACAACCCCTTGAATGTCGGACCGAGCCTCGCGATTGCGGGGTCCATCGAGTGGCACGCGGCACAGCCGTAACGCTCGTACACGCGGCGGCCTTCGTCGACCGTCACGGGACCGGCCGCGTCGGCTGTGGACGTCACCTTTGGCGTCAAGTCAATGGTGATGTCGCCGAAGCCCTCGCGCCTCGGATCGAATGTCGGCAACGCGTACGGCGTGAAGTACGCACTCTCCTGAAATGGCGCGCCGGCTGCGGTCGCTAAAGACCAGCCGACGCGCATCTGCATGACCGGCTTCATGCCGGGCACACCGACGAACACGCTGTGGCCATCGTTGGACACGTACGCACTGCTTGGTGCGAGTCGATCGGTGCCGGTCGTCCCATCCGACTTGAGCTGCGGCGAACCGTAGCGATACGTCCGCACGTAGTGCCACGTCGTGATCGAGTACTTGCTCGCGTCCGCCGCGGTCTTGCGATCGAGATCGACGTCGAATCGCAGCAGCACGCCCTTGTCCATCGGCACCACTTCGCGAGGAACCGTGAATGGTGCTCCGGTGTACCGCACTCGGCCCAGTCCGGCCAGCCGTGGTGCCGTCGTCCCCCAGCTCAGGATCTGAAACCCGGCGATGTACAACTGGCCATCGGCGGGATTAACCGAACCGTGGAGCGGCGGGAATTCGAACGCTCGCGTAATACTTACGACCGCGGCTTGAGGTGTGGTTCCTCGATGGTTCGGCAGGACACGAAACAGCTCGGGAGTGTTGAAGCCGATGTGCACCAGGCCATCGTTGAGCGGTCCCATCTGCGCGCCGAACAACCAGACTTGTGACATCGCCGAGGCGTTCACCGCGTGCGGAATCCAGGTGAGCGGTTCGGCAATCGGTGCGGGATAGACCTCCCGCGGCAGCTTGTCGCTCAAGAACCCATAGAACTGCTTGTCGCGGACGATGTGCAGTGGCGTGCTGGGGATGTAGTGTCCTTGTTGATCGCTAGCGGTGACGAGACCCGTCCGCACGTTGACGCCGATGTTGGGCTGGCGGAATCCGTAGCCGAGCACCGTTGCGCGACGTCCATCCGCAGAGATACGCAATACGCTTCCATTGTGCTTGCCGATGGTGGTGGCTTCCTGTCCGCCCTTCGCGATCACGAATTCCCCGCCAGGTGCGAGGCGGATCATGCTGGGGAACTCGCGCATGTCGGCTGTTTGCCCGAACGCGTTGGAGAAGAGCTCGTGCACGTCGGCTTCGCCATCGCCGTTGGTGTCGCGCAGGCGCCAAATCCCGTTACGGTCGAAGACGTAGATTTGCTCGTCGCGGATCGCGAGCGTCATGGGCTCGTGTAGCCCCGACGCGAAGCGCTTCCAGTGCACCGTCCCGCCGTTGACGTGCAAACCGCGAACGAGCCACACATCGCCATCGAGCGTCACGATCGCGCCGGTGCCGTCTTTCAAGAACTGGATATCACTCAGCCGAATGTTGCGGCGCCACGGATTCGGAATCGGCAGTGCTACATCGTCGACGACGTATGGATCTTTCGCGGTTGAGCGCGTGACCTTGCTGGTCGCCTCGTGCGGCCATCGAGGCGCCGGTATATCTGTCGGAATTGTTCGTGGGGTTGCAGTGAACGGTCCCGGCGAGAGCGCAACGCACACCTGAGCGACGTCTTGATGCGGCGGCACCCGTAGCGCCCAGATTTCACCGACATCGCTACGCACGGATTGGATCGCGGGCGCGCCGGCACGGCCAGCGCAGCTCGTCACTGAAATCTCGGCCGCCTTGCTGCCAGCGATCAACCAAAGCGTGTCGTTTGATGGACCGACGTTGAAATGGCGTTCAATAGCAGGCTGCTGATCGCTTCCACCAACAGTAATCCACTCCCGAACGTCCGAGTTGCCGGCCGTGTACTCGAGCACCGCACCGTTGCGGACGTGGCGTATGGCTTTGAACCGTCCGAGCGTTTCGGGTAATGGGCCTCGTCCCACTTCTTCGGGACTTGGCGCCGGCTCTCGAGGGTCGGTGAACGTTGGTGCCGACCCCACCTGCCAACCGGGATAAATGCCGTTCGCCATCCAGACTTTGCCGACCGGATCCGGCGACGGCGACTGTCCACCGGGAGTCTTGCGGTCCGGCGTTTTATACGAACCCGGGGCTAGCGCACGTGGGGCGACGCCTTCCCCCTTCCAGATCGCGGCGACGCGCAAGAGGTCGACGTCGAACCCCGCCCAGTACCCTCGTCCGAGATTCATGATCAGGCCGCGCGGCGTGAGGTTTCTGTCGGGGAATCCGCGACCGGCTTGACCGGCGTCCAGCACGGACGAAAAGAACGGGAAATCAGGTTCAACCCAGTCGGCCCAGGCTGGTTGGGGTGGTGCCTGGCTCGCCAAGCCGCCCGTGAGGAGGACCAGCCACAGCAACCCGCTCAGCTTGGCGGTCCAGGCGCGCACCATGATGAGGTCAGATCTTGTATGTCAACTTTGTTGAATTACAAGATCTGACCCCCGAAGTTCGCCAAATTCGAAGTTTTAATTCTTTCATTGACACTCACCCGCACCTCGGCTTACAGTGTGCCAACTCTTAATTCATTAAGTTTGCATGGCGAGACGAACTTCTTCCACGCTCACCGACGGCGAAACCCGACTCATGACCGTACTCTGGGAACACGGCCGGGCCTCGGTTGCCGACGTCGTCGCCGCCCTCGGACGCAAGAAGGCCGTGCACTACAGCACGGTTCAGACCATGCTGCGGATTCTCGAGACAAAGGGATACGTCACCCACGAGAAGGAGGGGCGAGCCTTCGTCTATCGACACGTGATCGATCAGAAGCAGGCACGCCGTCGCGCGCTGAGCCACCTCGTGTCGCGGCTCTTCAACAATTCTCCCGGCTTGCTCGTCCTGAACGTGCTCGAGGACGAGCAGCTCGATCCAGAGGAGATCGAGCGGCTCAAGAAGCTGCTCGATGTCGACTGACCCCAGACCGCCTATGGACATCATCGTCAACTGGCTGTGGCAGGGTGCGGTGGTTGCGGGCATCGCGACGGTCGTTCTGCGCTGCACTCGCCGGTTGAGCGCCACAATGCGCCATCGCCTCTGGTGGATCGCGCTGGTGCTCGTCTTGTCAGTGCCGGTTATGCCGATGGTCCAAGCAGGGTGGAGCACCGACGTTTCGGTTGCGTCCACGCTAGCGCCGGCTATGACGCCGTCCGCATACGTCATTCCGATTCAGCCTGCATCCTGGTGGATGCTCGCGTCTCTTGCGGCACTGTGGTTTGCATGGTTCGCGCTGACACTTGCGAGGACCATCGCCGCGCTCGTGACGTTGAACCGGGCCAAACGCTGCACCCAAGCATTTCCTGCCGATCGCGAGGCGAAGCTCACGCTCTGGAACTCGGTGCGCGGACATGGCCGTCCCGCGCGGCTGGTGTTGTCCGACGATGTCCGGCTGGCGGCGGTGTTGGGGTTGAGATCTCCCGTGATCGCTGTCGCGCCCGAGCTCCTCGAACGGTTGACCGCTAGCGAATTGGATCGAATTGTGGTACACGAGTGGGCGCACGTGCAGCGGCGCGACGATGTCATGCGGCTGTGTCAGATGCTCTTGGGCGCACTGGCCGGACTGCATCCGGCCGTGCGGTGGATCAACCGGCAGATTCAATTCGAGCGTGAGATCGCATGCGACGACTGGGCGATCAACTTGACCGGATCCGCGAAGACCTACGCTGCCTGCTTGACAAAGCTTGCACTCCTGGGCCGTCGTGAGCACGCGTCCCTGGTGCCAGCGGCCATCTCATCATCGCAGCTCACGCGACGCATTGCGCGGTTGCTGGATGCATCACGCAGCACGTCGACCAACATTACGCTGGGTCCGGTCGCCGCGGTTGGGGCAAGCATGCTCGTCGTCGCCGCGATCGTTGCGAACATCGAGTTGGTCGTGATCGCAGCCTCGATCGAGACGCCGATTTCGACGGTGCAGTCGGGCGTCCTCTCCATCACTCCGTCGCTGCCGCTCTTGCCCGTCTCTCCCAACGACCAAACCCGTGCGGCACAACGTGACGCGCAGAAAACATCGACACTGACGGTTGAGGCGACGGTTTCCAGCCAGGCGACACCCGCGGCTGCCGTGCAGCCGCCCACGCCGGAGCCAAATTCAACGACGCCCCCTCGCAGTCCGGCGGAGTTCCCGGTTCCCATCGAGCCGTCCGCGGGCATATCGATTCTGCCCGGCTCGCAATTACCGGTCGCGCTGCCGCAGGCGCCCGACGTGAAGCCTCAGTCCAGCAATGACGCGCCCACACCGTGGGGAGCGGCAGCCGACGCGGGTGTCGGCATCGGGCGTGGCTCGCAGAAGGCTGCGGTCGTCACCGCAGGCTTCTTCACTCGGTTCAGCAAGTCGATCGCAGGCTCTTTCAAATAGACCACAACATGCGCATACACCTCGTGAACCCGTCGGACGTCTCGTTCGGCACGGCCGTGATCACTCCGCGTTGGCTGTATGTGCTTGCCGCGGCCACGCCGGCGGAGTACGGCACGCCGCTCATTGTCGATGAAACGCTCGAGCGATTCGATCCGGAGCGCATCTTGCCGGGAGATGTCGTCGGGATCGGCATTCACACGGCCAACGCGCTGCGCGGCTATGAAGTCGGTCGTGCGGCGCGTAAACGCGGCGCGACTGTGGTTTTTGGAGGTGTGCACGCCACGCTCTATCCCGACGAAGCTCGCGAGCATGGCGGCGCCCATGCTGTCGTCAAAGGCGACGGCGATCTCGTCTGGTCGCAGGTGTTGTCCGACTTCGCGGAGGGCGCCGCTCGGGATCTCTATGAGGGCGGACGTGTCGACGGAGGCGACTTCGTGTCGGCCCGCTGGGAGTTGCTGCCCGCCGATAAGTACATGTGGGGTTCGGTTCAGACCGTCCGTGGATGCCCAAAACACTGCTCGTTCTGCTCGGTGTGGCGCACGGATGGACAGAAACCTCGCCAGCGCAACGTGGACGCTGTCGTCCGCGAGATCGTGGAGCTGCGGCGCCGTGGGTTCCGGTTCATCCTGCTTTCGGACGACAATTTCTATCCCGTTACGGTCGCCGACCTGGCGATGGCCAAGCGGCGCAAGGATCCGACGCAATACGAGAACCTGCAGGCGCTCCGCGCCGAGCGGTTCGAGTTGATGGCCCGCCTTCAAGAGCTGCCGGAGGATCTCGTCTTCTACACGCAGATCACGATGGAGGCGGCCGAGGATCCCGAGTTTCTCACCGCCATGCGTAAGGCAAGAATTCGCGGCGCGCTCGTCGGCGTGGAGTCGGTCACGCCCGAAGGGCTGAAGGCGGTCTACAAAGACTTCAATCAGTCGGGCGAGGCGCTGGTCGTCAGGTTACAGGCATTCCAGCGACACGGCGTCCATGTTCTCGGCTCGTTCATCTTCGGCCTGCCAACCGATCGACCGCACACGTTCACAGCCACCGCCGATCTTGCCGGGCGAGCCGGCGTTTCGTTCGCGCAGTTCGTGATGCTCCAACCGTTTCCGGGCACGCTCGACTTTGCCGCGTGGGAGAAGGGGAGTACCGCCGCGACCCGCGTCGGAGAGATCCCGCTCGCACGCTACTGGCTCATTCCGTCTGCCAACCGGCCGAAGATCTATTCGCCGCATCCCGCGATGTCGGCGGACGAAATCCGGCAGCTCACGCAGGCGACCTGGGACGAGTTCTACCGCCTGCCGCACGTCTGGAAGCGTTCGAAGGGCTGCGTCACATCGTTGAAGGCGCGGATCGCGTTCGTGCTGATCTCGAAGTTGTACCGGCAGATGTACGCGAATACGGGAATCGCCACCGACAGCGCGCGTGTCGCGCGGTCTGCACGCCGCGCGCGCGTGCTCGCCAGCCTCGCTCGTCGATTCTTCGTCGCTAAGCCGATGCCAGACCTCCAGGTGCCAGTGCCCGCAACCTCGCGCCGAGTGCTTCCGTCCACCGTCTAGCGGCCGGCGTCGACGTCGCGGTCCGCATCTCTTAGCGCGACCTGTCGAGGATCCTCGCATAGTCCTCAGGATCGTCGATGTCATCGACGACAGCGGGATCGTCCACGTCGAGATCGATCGCTCCGCTGCTATATGCGCGGACGACCGCTTTCGCACCTTGCGACGGATCCGCATGACGCAAGTCGTCGAAGACGCTCCGCGAAAAGATCACCGGGTGGCCGTGACGGCCGCGGTACGTCGGACGCACGATCGGCGCGCGCGACGAGACGAACTGCGAGAGGAGCGCGGCCACCGTTGATGCGGCGATCAACGGCGCATCGACTGGCGCGACGAGAATGCCGGTGACGCCAGGCTTGTCCGCGGCGTTGAGGCCCGCGATGAGCGAGGAGAGCTGGCCGCGATCGGGATCAGGGTTCACAACGAACCTGACCGAAGGTCCTAGTGCATCAACTTCACGCTGCAGTGCCTCATCATCCGAGCGCCCGACGACGAGGACATCGACTGCGCCACCTTGGACTAAAGTCCTAGAGAGCTGTGCGACGAAAGTCGTGCCGTCAGGTTGGATCGGCATGAGCGCTTTCGGACGTTTCATACGACTCGAAAGACCGGCGGCGAGTACGAGTGCGGGCACCATTTCAATACTTTGACGCGTTTCGGGTCGCGACCCTAACCCACGGGCTTTTCTTGACTTCCGCGGAAGAACTCCCTACACTGGCCGCGTTTTCAAGCTCAGCGTGGTGCCATCCAGCCGGGAGGACGGAGGGACAAGACGGCCGGGGGGAACTGCTGGGCTTGTCGGGCTCCCGGGATGTCCGGGGGTGTCGTTCATCGGAGGACACGGGTTATGCCGACCGGGACCATTGCACGGCTGTTGATCGACAAGGGCTTCGGTTTCATCCGGGACGAGAGCGGAATCGAGCACTTTTTCCACCGCAGCTCAGTCCGCGGGGCGGTTTTCGAGCTGCTCCGGGAGGGTCAGCGGGTGGAGTTTACGCCTGAGGAGTCGGGCAAAGGCCCGAGGGCAGGCGAAGTGAGGTTGATCGAAGGCTGACGCACGTTCCAGGTGATCGGCGGGGCGTCTCCGCCCCGCTCGCCTCCTCCCCCGAGTTCCCAGAGTTTCTCAGCCAGACCCTGAAAGGTTCTCAGCCAGGCGACTTCTGCGCGCGTCAAATGCCAGACCGTGAGCCGGGACGGCCGGGTCAATACCGTTTGACTCCGTGCGCGATCTCGAGCCAGTGACTCAACTGGCCGGCCGCCTCGTCGGGCGTCTTTCCATAAAAGGGCATGAGCGCTGCCGACCCACCGGGAACACGGGCAATCTGCGCACGCCACTTGTCGCTGCCGACGTTGGAGACCTCGATGAGGTACTCGCGTCCATTGATCGTTTCTCTCATCCGATGCACGGTCACGTCTCTGCGCCGCCGAAATCCGTTGAGCGAACTCGCGGCGAACACACGGCGGCCTGAACCGACGACCGTGCGATTGCGATGGTGCCGCGAGCGAAGGAAGGGAGCATTCTAGCGGCTTCGTTTTCGTGTTCAAGCGAAAGGACCGACGAAGGCGCACTCACATCGGGCGCGCGCGCGTTCTTGCACGAGCAGCAGATGAAAAAAAATTAATCGTGTCGCGAGGTCCACAGCCTATCCACGTGTCTTCCACAGTTTTTCCACAATGCACCTCCGTCGCTTGACGCGTCCGCGCCGTCCCACTACGCTGGGGTTGCTCATGCCCTCGACACGTGGCTGCGGCACGTGCGTTGTTGCGGCTTCGCTCATCATTCTGCTGTCCTCTTCGCTCGCCCTTGCGTCGGCCGAGGGAATTGAGGCACTGCTGTTTCGTGTCTTCTTGCGCGACGGGTCGACGCTTGTCAGCTACGGCGATTTCACCCGCATGGCGGACAAAGTCGTGCTGTCGATTCCGCTGGGCGCCGTTGATGGGCCGTCGCCGCCGCTGCACCTCGTGAGCATTTCCGAAGCCGCGGTGGATTGGGAGCGGACCGATCGATATGCCGCGGCGACTCGCGCGCGCCACTACGCCGCAACGCGCGGTGAGGCCGACTTCGGCGAACTGAGCACGCACGTCGCGCGGGCGCTGAACGATGTTGCGCAGACGAAGGATCCGGTCAAGCGGCTCGAGCTTGCGACCGAGGCACGAAAGATCTTGACGGCATGGCCGGCAACGCATCACGGATACCGCGCGTCGGACGTTGCCCAGCTGATCGCGCTCCTTGATGACGCCGTCTCGGAACTGCGCGCAGCGGCTGGCTTGTCGCGGATCGATCTCACACTCGTCGCAACCGCAATGCCGGAGACACCCAACGAACCGGAGCTGCCCGCGCCCTCGCCGCACGAAAGCGTCAATCACGCGCTGACGGCCGCAACCGCTGCAGGAGATCCGAGCGAACGTGTATCGCTGCTGCAGGCGGTCATGGACAGCCTTGGACCTCGCGCGACGTCCGAGCCGAGCTGGTCGTCGCTCGCGCGCGCCAAAGCGGCGGCGGGCCTCGCGGCCGAACTCAAAATTGACAAGGACTATCGCGATCTCGTGGGCCGTACCATCGCTGCGGCCGACGAGCGCGCGAAGCGCGCCGATGTCGCCGGCATCGAGACGCTGCTCAGGAGCGTGCTCAAGGCCGACGATCGGCTGGGACGACGACGGCCGGATACGACCGCGTCGCTGCTGGCGACGCTGGACAGCAAGCTGGACGCGGCGCGGCGGCTGCGGCTCGCGCAGGATACATGGACGATCCGGCAGCGCGGCCTGCGAGAATACCAAGGACGGATTCGCACGGCGGTTCGCGCTTTCCGCCAGTCGGTGAGCGGCCTCGAACAGATTCGCCAGCTGGCCGGGCCGTCGCCGTCGGCTCTGCAGCCGCTGGCGTTACGGTTGACGGATGCGTGGGCCGGGTTGAAGATAGTCCGGCCGCCGTCGGAGGCCGAACCGGTGCATTCGATGATGGTCACGGCAGTACAGATGGCGATCCGCGCCGCGGCTTCGCGACGGCTTGCTATCAACGCGACCGACATGCAGACGGCCTGGGAGGCGTCATCCGCCGCCGCCGGTGCGTTATTGATGTTCGAGCGCGCCCAAGAGGAACTGAAAAAGCTCAGCACGCCACCCGGATCGTGATAACGCCTCGCTCCACACGCCTGCTCCGCGTCCCGGACCTGCAGGCGATGCACCGCACCATTGCGGAGTGCATCAACGCGACTTCCAGAGTCGCGGCGATCGTCGTCCCGACCGCCGCAGCGGGAGATGCGCTCAGGCGGACGCTTGCCGGTTCATCTCCGAGATCCACCCAGCTAGAAATCGTGACGCGCAGCGATTTGTACCTGCGCTTTCACGAGGCGTTGGTGGACCCGCCGCCCATGCTCTCGGCCTTCGAACGCGAAGTGCTCTTCATCAGGGCTGCGGAGCACGCGACAGCGGTGGGAGCGCCGGCGCCATTCCGGCTGCGCGCTGGCCTTGTTGCGGAGATTCTGTCCTTTTACGACGAGCTTCGCCGTCGCGACAAGACCGTCGCAGACTTCGATCGCCTGATGAGCGAGAGCCTCGAGCCGAGCATCGAGATCGATCGGGGTGCGGAGCGACTCTTCAGGCAAACGCGCTTTCTTGCCGCCGCGTTTGCGGAGTTCGAACGGCTGGTCGAGGTGAGCACCGGGCTCGACGAACATGCGTTGCGCCGCCGCCTCCTCGAAGGCACCGGCACACCTCCGTTCGAGCGCGTCGTCCTAACCGTCGCCGATCAGTCGGCTGACCCGCGCGGGCTGTGGACGGCCGATTTCGATCTGCTGGCGAGGCTTCATGGTCTCGAGGCGCTCGACGTCATCGCCACCGAGAGCGTGCTGGCCGCCGGCTTCCACCAACGCATACACGACGTGCTGCCGGGAATCGAAGAGGAACGCGCCGGCGCCGCCGCGACTCCTCCGGTTTTGATGACGCCGAATCAGATCTCGGGTGACGTAACGCCGCGGTGGTTCGTGTGTCGCGACAGGGAAGAAGAGCTGGTCGAGGTCGCCAGGCTCGCGGCCGGTCGTCCAGCGCCAGATCGTATCGCCGTCGTCTTCCAGCGGCCGCTGCCGTACCTCTATCTCGCGCGGGCAGTCTTTGAAGCTGCGGGGCAGCCGTATCAAGCGCTCGACGCGCTGCCGCTTGCCGCCGAGCCGTTTGCCGCAGCGATCGATCTCGTCTTTGACTTTCTGCTCGCGGAAGGGAATCGCGCTTCGACCATCGCGATCCTGTCATCTCCACACTGGCGGTTCGCTCCGCTCGATGGGACAGATCTACAGGTACGAGCGAAGGTCGGCGCGCTCGACGCGTACCTGCGGGAACGCAAGTATCTCGGCGGATGGGATCGGCTCGCCGCGCTCGCTCCGGATCGCGCGGCCGCCGTCGAGGCGGCACAGGCGGCGATCGCGGCGAGCGACGCGCTGAGGCCCGTACGTGAAGCGCCGACCGCCTCGGTGCAAATCGAAGCACTGCTGACGTTCGTTCGTGCCCACGAACGTGTGCCCGGCGACGAACGCCATCTGCGCGCGCGCACCGCGATTCTCGATGCGCTCGATTCGCTTGCCGCGGCGCACGCCCGGCACGACGATCGCCCGCTCCCGCTCGAGCGCCTGGCCGGTGGCGTGCGGCGCTGGATCGAGGGACAGACGTTTGCCCCGCGAACGGGCGAGCAGGGCGTCCTCCTGCTCGATGCGCCAGCGGCGGCGTACGCAGACGTCGACGAGCTGCGAATCGTTGGCTTGATCGAGAACGACTGGCCAGAGCGCCTCCGTCGCAGCATCTTCTATCCCGCCAATCTTCTTTCCCAGCTGGGGTGGGCTCCGGAGTCCGAGCGGCTGGCGGCTGCGCGGGCACGATTCCAGGATCTTCTTCGCCTGCCCTCAACCCGCATTTCACTCTCCTCGTTTACGCTCGAAGACGATGCCATCGTACCCGCCTCGTCATTTCTGGAAGAACTTGATGCGAGCGGGCTGAATATCGAGCGTGTCGGCGAGAGCGCGCATCGCTCGCTGATGCGCCACGAACGTTTGTTGCAGGACGCGCCGGCCCTGCCAAGTGATTCGACGCCGGCATCGGAGTGGCTCGCCCTCAGGCTCGCGCGTTCCCCCGGGGAGAGTGGCCAGTACAGAGGCGCGGCTGGAGCGCAGCGATCGGCGACGTACGCGATCAGCCACATCGAACGGTATCTCTCGTGTCCGTTCAAGTATTTTTCGGCCCGCGTGCTCAAGCTCGATGAGGAACGCGAAGACGAGTCCGGCTTGACGCCGCAGGAACGCGGGCAGTTACTGCACGACGTCTTCCAGTCGTTCTTTCAGGAATGGCAGAAGCAAGGTGGAGGGGCGATTACTGCTGATTCGCTGGACGAAGCGCTCGAGCTGTTCAGCACGGTTGCTGAAGCGACGCTGGCACGCCTGCCCGAGGCGGATCGGCCGCTCGAGCGGACATACCTGCTCGGGTCGGCGGCTGCGGCCGGATTGGGCGAGCGGGCGTTCAACTTCGAGATCGAGCAGGAGACTGGGGTTCTCGATCGCTTGCTCGAACACCCGTTGGAGGGATCGTTCACGTTCCAGAGCGCCGAAGGTCCACGCCAGATCAGCATTCGCGCCAAGGCCGATCGCATCGACCTGCTCCAAGACGGCACGCTGCGCGTCATCGACTACAAGCTGGGACGCGCGCCGAAAAACGCGCGAGCACTGCAGTTGCCGATTTACGGCGTCTGCGCCGAGCAGAGCCTTGCCGGTCGAGCGGGGCGTAACTGGAAAGTCTCGCGCGCCGGCTACGTCGCATTCAAGGAGAGGAACGCGTTCGTTTCGCTGAGCAGCAATTCGATGTCACTCGAAGAGGCGCTCGCCGACGGACAAGAGCGGCTGGTTGCGGCGGTCGACGCGATCGAGCGCGGCGAGTTTCCGGTCCAGCCGGACGAACCGTTTTTGTGCACGCGCTGCGGCTACGCAGGCGTCTGCCGCAAGGATTACATTGGCGATGAGTAGCGCTCGAATTCCACGCTCGTCGCAACTGTCACTGTTCGATGCCCCGCCGGTGCAGGACGATCACGAGCCGGACCAGCACATCATCGTTCCGCTCGCCGACCCGGATTCCAGCGCGCGGGCGTTTGCGGTCGATCCTTCGAATAACGTGGTGCTCGAGGCGTCGGCAGGCACCGGCAAGACGTCAGTGCTCGTGGCTCGCTACGTGAACCTGCTCGAAGCAGGCATCGATCCCTCGAACATCCTCGCGATCACGTTCACGCGCAAAGCGGCCGCTGAAATGCGAGAGCGAATCCTCGTGGCACTGCGCACGGCTGCCGAGCGCTCCGAGCTGAGTCGATCGCGCTGGGCAGAGCTCCGCGATCGTCTCGGCGACATCGCGATCAGCACAATCGATGCGTTCTGCCTGTCGCTGCTGCGGGAGTTCCCGCTCGAAGCCGATCTCGATCCTGGCTTCGACATGGCGGACGAGACGGAGGTGCCGCGTCTCATCGAGGCATCGCTCGATCGCGCGCTGCGAATCCTCACGGGACTGGCCCGCACCGACCCGGACGTGGCGCTCGTCTTCGCTCAGCTCGGCATCTCGCGGACCCGTGACGGGCTCGCCGCTTTGCTGTCGCGTCGGCTCGTGGCGCGGTCAGCACTGGATCGGTTTCTGGCTCGCGGACCGTCGGACCTCAATGCCGAAGTTGTCTGCTGCGCAGCGGTCGATCGCCTGGAAGCGGCTCTCTCGGGGATCCCCGGCGGCGCCAACCGATTCCTCGACGATGGGCCAGTGGGACATCCGCGCTACCAGTTGCTGGTGCGCGAGTTGAAGCGGCTTCCAGAATTGCGCGCCGCCAGCAACGCTGATATCCGCGCGGTGTTGGATCGCGTAGCGGCGCACTTCCTTACTCAGGACCGCAAGCCCCGCAAGAGTAACGCGATTCACCCATACAAGGCGGACCACTATCCCAACGAAGCCGCATCGAAGCGGCATCGTGCCGCGGTCATCGCAGTTGGGCCTCTCATTGAAGATGTCGTCTTCGCATTCAACCGCGATCTGAACGTCGTGCTCGCGCGGGGTGTGCGGCGGATGTTCGAGGTGGCGCTCGCTCAGTACCGGCGCACCCTCGACGACCGCTCGGTGCTGGACTTCTCCGACGTCCTCGATCGCGCGCTCGAATTGCTGCGGCGCATGGACGAGTTCTCGCAGAGCCGCTTTCGGCTCGAGGCGCGCTATCACCACGTGCTCGTCGACGAGTTTCAAGACACGAGCCGCGCGCAGTGGGAACTGGTCGCCCTGCTGGTTCAGTCGTGGGGCGAAGGCCTCGGCCTCGGCACCCAGCCCTCCATCTTCATCGTCGGCGACCGGAAGCAGTCGATTTATCGCTTCCGCGATGCGGAGTCGGCGGTGCTGCAGGAGGCGGCGCGGTATATCCAGGCGTTACGGCCGCACGGGGATCCCAAACGATCGATCGCCCGCAGCTTCCGCGCCGTGCCGGCGCTGCTGTCGTTCGTCAACGAGCTCTTCAGCGAGATTTCGGATCCAGATCCTGGCGGCGGACGCTTTACCTACGCCGAGAGCGATCGGTTTCCAATTGACGACGGCGAGCATCCAGGCGCGATATCGCATGCGGTGCGAAGTCCGGTCCTGGGGGTGATCGCCTCGAACGATCCCATAGCCTGCGCGACCGGTGTGGCGCAAGAGATCGCGCGCATTCTGCGGGAGGATTCCGTCCGCGACAAGAAAACTGGCGTGCCGCGACAGGCGCGGCCGGGTGACATCGCGGTTCTGTTTCGCTCGCGTGCGAGCCATCGTGAGTTCGAGCGTGAGCTCGAGCTGCAGCGGATTCCGACCTACGTCTACAAGGGGCTCGGCTTCTTTGACGCCGATGAGACCAAGGATCTGATGGCGCTCATCAGGTTCCTTGCGAACCCCGTATCCAATCTGCGCGCGGCCGCGTTTCTTCGCTCCAGATTCCTCCGTGTGTCGGATCCCGGCCTTGCCCGGTTGGCACCGCATCTGGCTGATGCGCTCGCTGCTGAATCGGCTGCCGAAGGAGCGCTCGACGAAGAGGACCGCCGCGTCCTTCAGCTGGCTCGAAACTTCGTCCCCCAATGGCTCGATCAGGTTGATCGGGTGCCGCCCGCGGAACTGCTCGATAGGGTAATCGCTGACACTGCGTATGCATTTGAACTCCGTGGGCCGAGGCAAGCGCAAGCGTGGGAGAACCTGAAGAAGATGCGCGGACTCGTCCGGCGCATTCAGAACCGTGGCTACGCGACGTTCCCGCGCATTGCCGATCATCTCGATGCGCTGACAGCCGGTGACGAATCGAATGCCGTGCTGGAAGCCCTGGACGCGGTCAACTTGATGACCGTTCATGCCTCGAAAGGTCTCGAGTTTCCGATCGTGTTCGTGGTGAATCTCGCAAAAGGGGCCAGCGGTCCGCCGCGTCCGGTCCGCGTCATTGCCGACGCGGATGAAGCGGCGTCGGTGTCGGTCGGACCGTTTGTTTCTGAAATGGACGAGGCCGATCGCCTCAGGGAAAAGCACGAAACGCGGCGGCTCCTGTACGTGGCGCTCACGCGCGCACGAGATCGTCTCTACCTGTCCTCGGCGCTGAAGGAGGGCGAGATGGTGCCGGGTCGCGGCAGCCTTGGCGAAGTCTTTCCGCACTCGCTCAAAGCCCTCTTCAAGCAGGCGGGAACCGCTCTTCCTGCGACATCGGTGGTGAGCTGGCACGCAGCGTCAGGACGAACCTTCGAGTGGCAGGTGCGAGAGGCACCCATCCCGCCGGTCGAAACTTCGTAATCCGGAGTTTCCATCGAGTGCCCTTCTGGGGCACCGTGGGACAGTTTCTGTCACCTGAAGCTAACCTGATGGGGCTCAGCTGTTTCCGCGCGAACGCGCTGGGCGAGGTCAGGGCTGTCGCCACTTGGTGTCAATCGGCGCGGAATAGAACGCGATCGTCATGCGTTCCTATAAGTACGTGAGTGCCAGTTGTTTGCAATCGATCGGAACCAAGTTTGACGTCTCTGGGTCTAAATGAAATAGCTGGCGCCCGGATTGCATTCGGGCGGGTGACGGGAGGTGCGGTATGGCGATCCCTGGAGGCTCTCTCAACTACGTCAGACCCACGACGACGATCTTCGAGCTCGAGTCGCTTGAAGGTCTGCCGTGCGGGTGCGTGACCGCCGCCTTTCGTGCACGTCCGTGGGATGTTGCGGTTGTTTCCCTCGAAGCGAAGGGGCCCCACTGCATCCTGGCCGGCCACACCAGTGGGCAGGTGCTCCGCCTCGGCGATCCGTCGGAATTCGAGGACGAGGAGGACGACGAATAAATCGTCTGAAGCCGCGACCTTTTGTCGTCCTTCCGAAGTGTTTGTCCACCTGCCCGGCCGTTCGACCCACTCCTAGCACCACCCCAACGGTTCGGTTTCCCAATGGGATGCGCGGGGTCCACCTCGAGCCTGCGAGTCACGGGCAAAACGCATAAATCTCACGTCCACACACGTTTCGACCGCAGATCTTGATTGCGCTTAGGAAACGGTTACTCGTACAATTCGAAGGTTTGGAGAGGAGCACAATTAGATGGCCTTGACCTGTCCGAGCTGCGGGAACGACCGGAACTTCCTGGTCAAAACCCTGCAGATGCACGTCGTGCAGGTGCGCGACAATGCACGAGTGGAGGCGAACGAAGAGGGTCGCCCCGCCGTGATTGAAGTGCTATGCGACGAGTGTGAGAAGGAGTTGAATTTCGCTGACTTCGATGAGGGCGTTCGCAACGAGCTCCTGCTGACCCTCGGCGCGCGGTAAACCGCGCGCTATTCCTCGCCGGTTTCGGCCTCCTCGAAATAGTCGCATTCCCGGCACACCCATTCGCGCATCGTGCGAGTGGATGACTGGCCGTGCCCGGGAAGCGCGTCGTGGATCTCGCGCACATTCAGCCGCATCGGCTCGCCGCACATCGGGCATTCCTTCATAGGGGGCCATTGTATTGGGGTCTGACCCCACTCGCCAGAATTCGGACGAGTGGGGTCAGACCCCAACGTCGGTTTCTTGACTTGGGCGGGAGGCTGACCTTACCTTACGAATAGGCCATGCGGGACTACTACGACGTGCTTGGCGTATCGCCGGATGCAAGCGCTGACGAGATCAAGCGTGCGTACCGGCAGCTCGCGCGCCGCTATCATCCCGACATTTCCGGCGATGACCGGGGCGCCGCCTTTCTCGAGGCTGCGCGAGCCTACGAAGTCCTCCACAACCCAAGGCGCCGCCGTCAGTACGACGCATCCCGCCATCGGGCTGCCGCGCTGCCTGTCCCGCCCTCGCGCGGGGAGTGGTTCGCGGACGAGGTAGCCATCGATTTTCCGTCGGTGTCCGACCTGCTCGATCGCATGCGCCATGCGTTTTTCGCGGGCGCGCCGTTCGGGCAGTTGTCGGCCGAGATCGTTCTCAGCCCGCTCGAAGCGTTTCGCGGCATCACCATTCCCCTGGACGTTCCCATCCGCCAAACCTGTCCGAGCTGCGGCGGCCGCGGCGAAACGTGGCAGGAATGGTGCGATCCGTGCGGCGGCTGCGGCGACATTCGTGAGTATCACGAAGTCGAGCTCCGCGTGCCCGCCGGCGTCCGCGGCGGCGAGCGCTTTCGCTTCGCCGTCACCCCCAACGGCGCGCCGCACACCATTGTCGACATCCGGATCAGCGTCCGGGCATGATGGCTGCCGATCCCGGAGCCAGGCCCGTGAACGCGCACGTGAAGCTGCTCGGGATCCTGCAGGTCGTGTGGGGATCGATTGGGCTGCTCCTTGGAGTGTCAACCTTGATGCTGGCCGCGGGCGCCGCGATCATCGGGTTCACGTCCGAAGGACGCGAGATTCCGGCGGGCGTGACCGCGGCGGCCTTTGCGGTATGCGCGGCGGCGCTCCTCGGATTTGGACTCGGCAACGCCTGGGCGGGAGCGGCCATCCGGCGGCTGCAGCCGACCGGTCGCCACGCGGCGCTCGTCCTGGCTGTTCCCAACTTATTCGTGCTTCCCTTCGGAACGGCGCTCGGCATCTACTCGATGTGGGTCCTGCTGCATGACGACACGCGCCGAATGTTTCAACATGGACAGCATCAATAAGACGGCGCTTGGCCTCGACGAGAACCTCGCCGGCGTGCTGGCGTACGCGCTTGGATGGATCACGGGGATTGCGCTGCTCGTGACCGAGCGCGAGAACCGCTTCGTGCGATTTCACGCGTTCCAGTCCACGATCGTCTTCGGCGCACTGTGCATCCTCTGGTACTTCGGCCTCTCGATTCCGTTTCTCGGTTGGGCCGTCGCCTTCCTGGTCATTACACCGCTCTCGGCCGTCATCTGGTTGCTGATGATGTTCAAGGCCTACCATGGGGAGCGGTTCAAGCTGCCGTTCGCGGGCGCTATCGCCGAACAGCGGAGCGAGCTCTAACGACTGCAGATTGCGGATTGCAGATTGCGGATTGCAGATTGCAGATTGCAGATTGCAGATTGCAGATTGCAGATTGCAGATTGCGGATTGTGGATTGTGGATTGTCAATCCCCAATCCGCAATCAACAATCCGCGACTTGCAATAAACAATCCGCGATTTGCAATCCACAATCTGCGATTTGCAATCGCAATCTGCAATTTGCAATCTGCAATCTGCAATCAAGTAAGATCAGTGTGTGGCAATACGAGAAGAGACCGTTCTCGAGGCGCTGAAGGCGGTCCGCGATCCCGACCTCAATCGGGACATCGTCTCGCTTAAGTTCATCAAGAACCTGAAGATTGACGGTGGACGCGTGGCGTTCACGATCGAGTTGACGACCCCTGCCTGTCCGGTCAAGGACCAGATGCGGGATCAGGCGAGGGCCGTCGTTGCAGCGATTCCTGGCGTCACGAGCGTTGAGATCGAGATGACGGCGCAGGTGCGATCGACGGCAACTCCCGAGGCTGGCAAGGCACAGGTACCCGGCGTCAAGAACATCATCGCAGTGGGAGCTGGCAAAGGCGGAGTCGGCAAGACCACCGTGGCCGTGAACCTGGCCATCGCGCTCAGCCAGGCGGGCGGGCGCGTTGCGATGATCGACGGCGACATCTACGGTCCGAACGTACCGATCATGTTCGGGTTACAAACCCAGCTCACCACCGACGGTCAAAAGATTGTGCCCGCAGAGCAATACGGCATCCAGATCGTCTCGATGGGCTTTCTGACCGGTGACGATGCGCCGATCATCTGGCGCGGTCCGATGTTGCACGGTGTCATCCAGCAATTCTTTCGCGAAGTGCGATGGGATCGGATCGACTACCTGATCGTCGATATGCCGCCAGGTACTGGCGACGTTGCGCTCAGTCTCAGCCAGACTGTGCCCGTTTCGGGCGCGGTCGTCGTCACTACTCCGCAGACGGTGTCGATTGCGGACACGCGACGTGCGTTGCGGATGTACCAGAAGCTGAACGTTCCCACGCTCGGGTTGGTCGAGAACATGAGCCACTTCGTGTGTCCGGGCTGCGCCGTCGAGAGCGACATCTTTGGGAAGGGCGGCGGCGAATCGCTCGCGCAAGAGCTGTCGGTGCCATTCCTTGGCCGCATCCCGATCTACGAGCCGATTCGCGTTGGCGGAGATACGGGCATACCGATTGCGATCGGAGAGCCGCAGTCGGCAGCCGCACGCGCGTTCCGATCCGCCGCCGAGCGGCTCGCGGCACAGCTATCAATCGCGAGCTACAAGCGACCTATTCCTCTGACGCCAGTGCCTTAAAAAAAGGCAGAAGGCAGAAGGCAGAAGGCAGAAGGCAGAAGGAGAACGGACGAAATCATGCGTTGCAGTCTGAAGCCGTTTGCGGTCGCCGTGATGTGTGCCCTGGCAAGTGCGGGCGCCGTGGCCTTTCAGGACGCGGATCCGCTGAAGGCGATCGTTGGCTCCTACCTCGAGATCCAGGCGCAACTGGCCGCTGATAAGTTTGATGGCGTCAAGCCAGCCGCCGCGGCCATTGCGACCAACGCCGCCAGCCTGGGCCAGGAGCGCGGTGCACGCATCGCGCAGACCGCCAAGGCCGTTGGCGACGCCAAGGACCTGAAAGCCGCACGAGACGCATTCGGACCGTTGAGCGACGCCGTCATCGCAGCCGCGCAGGGCCACGGAAAGGATCTCGCCGGCGTGAAGCTGGCCTTCTGTCCGATGGTCAATCGCTCGTGGCTTCAAAAGGACGCGAAGGTTCGCAATCCGTACTATGGTTCCGCGATGCTCGAGTGCGGAGACCTGAAAGACCTCAAGAAGTAATCTCGGCACCTCCGCTCTCGCGGAGCCGTCCCCGCGTTCCTGCTTCCAAGACTGATTGGCCCGATGAACATTCCGTTCGAACACCATCGCCTGGGCAACGGACTTGACGTAATCGTCCACGAGGATCGCGACTGTCCGATCGTCGCGATCAACGTCTGGTATCACGTGGGATCGAAGAACGAGAAGCCAGGACGGACAGGCTTTGCGCACCTGTTCGAGCACTTGATGTTCGAAGGCTCGCAGAACTACGACGAAGGCTTTTTCCGGCCGCTGCAGGAAGCCGGCGGCGTGCTCAACGGCTCGACCAACCCGGATCGGACGAACTACTGGGAAGTGATGCCGTCGAACGCCGTGGAACTGGCGCTCTGGATGGAGTCGGATCGGATGGGTTATCTGCTGCCGGCGTTGACGGACGCCAAGTTCGAGAACCAGCGGAGCGTCGTGCTCAACGAGCGGCGGCAGAACTACGAGAATCGTCCCTACGGATTCGCGGGCATGTCGATTGTTGCCGCGCTCTATCCACCCGATCATCCCTATCACTGGATGACGATTGGCGCCGCGGAAGATCTCAAAGCGGCGACGATCGAGGATGTGCGCGCGTTTTTTCAAACCTACTATCGGCCGCGGAATGCCTCGCTGGCGATCGCCGGCGACCTCGAGACGAGCCACGCGCTCGATCTGGCAGCGAAGTACTTTGGCGACATCGAGGCCGGTCCGGAGCCCCCACCGGTCACGACGGTTCCGGCGCATCTGACCGGCGAAACGCGGCTCGTGCTGGAGGATCGCATCGAGTTGCCGCGGCTCTACATCGCCTGGCATTCACCAGCCTTGTTTGTCGACGACGACGCCCATCTCGATCTGGTTGCCGAGGTTCTGGCCGGCGGGAAGACGTCGAGGTTGTATCGAAGGCTCGTGTACGACGAGCGGATTGCTACCGAGGTGGCCGCGTCACAGAACTCGCGAGAGCTCGGAAGTTACTTCCAGATCGTGGCGACGGCGGCGCCGGGACACTCGCTCGCCGAGCTGCGGGATGCGATTGACGGCGAACTGAAGAAAATGGTGAACGAAGGGCCAACCGCCGCCGAGCTCGAACGCTGCCTCGCGCAAGCGGAGGCTCATTTCCTGCATCGCTTGCAAACGGTTGGCGGCTTTGGCGGCAAATCGGATCAGCTCAACGCCTACAACGTGTTTCTCGGCCATCCTGGTTTCTTCGAGCGCGATCTGTCACGGTACCGGCTCGCTACGGCGTCGGACCTCCAGCGTGCGTCGGCGACATGGCTCCAGACAGGGCGCGTCGCCCTTAGCGTCGTTCCGCGTGACCGCCAGACTCTCGCACTCGACGGGTCGCAGCCGGTATCGGTGTCGTGATGGCCGTCGATCGAACGACCCTTCCTCGTCTCGGGCCAGAGCCCGAATTCACATTTCCTGAAATTCGACGCCAGCGACTGGCCAACGGCGTAAACGTGTGGACGGCGGAGCATCGCGACGTTCCGCTCATGAGCGCTCTGGTACTGATCCGCGCCGGCGCCGCGTTCGATCCAGGCGACCGCCCAGGGCTGGCAGCGACAACGGGGGACTTGCTGGACGAAGGCTGTGGCGATCTCGACGCCCTCGCGCTGCACGAGTCGCTGGGACGCTTGGGCGCGCAGCTTGATACGGAGGTCGGTGCGGACGCGACGCTCGTCGGCATCACGACCCTGGCGCGTTCCGCAGCGCCATCGTTAGAGCTGCTGGCCGAGATGGTGATGAAGCCACGTCTGGCCGAGCAGGACTTCGAGCGCGTCCGCGACCTTCGCCTCAATCGGCTCCTTCAGCTTCGAGAGATGCCGCCCGCCATCGCCGAGCGCGTGTTCGCGAAAGTGCTCTACGACGATCATCCGTACGGGCACTTGCCGATCGGGACCGAGCTGTCGCTGCGCTCGATGCAGGCTGGAGAGACGGTCGCGTTTCATCGGCAGATGTACGACCCGTCGCGGACGACGGTGATTGCTGTTGGCGATGCCACGCACGATCGGCTGGCAGAGTTGGCCGACGATGCGTTTGGCGGCTGGTCGCCCGCTGCTGACGGGAGAAGTTATCCGGACCCTGCCGCACTGCCCGTTCAAGTCCGCGATCCGGCGATCGCCGATCGGCTGTTCGTCGTGCCGCGAGCCGGCGCGGCGCAGTCGGAGCTGCGTATTGGGCATGTCGCGGTGGCTCGAAGCACGCCCGACTACCACGCGCTGGTCGCGCTGAACCTCGTGCTCGGCGGACAGTTCGTGAGCCGGATCAACACGAATCTTCGCGAGCGCAAGGGCTATACCTACGGCGCGCGAACGAGCTTCGAGTTTCGCCGTGGCGCCGGGCCGTTCGTGCTCCACGCCAGCGTCCAATCGGAGGCGACCGTGGACGCCGTCCGCGAATCGCTCGGCGAGTTGCGCGCGATCCGGCACGATCGACCGGTCACGCCAGAAGAGCTCGAGCTCGGACGTGCCACGTTGACCCGCGGCTACCCGCGCAATTTCGAAACTGCGGAACAGATTGGCCGCGCCATCGCGCAGCTGGCCCTCTACGATCTGCCCGACAACTACTTCACCGAATTCGTGCCGAAGATTCTGTCGTTGACGCCAGAGGACTTGACCCGCGTCGCAGCGCAGCACATTCATCTCGATCGCCTGTTGACCGTCATCGTGGGCGATCCGGAGAAGATCGGCGACTCGCTCGGGGACCTCGGTCTGGGCAGGCCTGTGGAGATCCAAGGCCTCTAGCGATGAAGGCGGTTCGCTTCCATCAGCACGGCGCGCCTGACGTCCTGCGCTATGAGGACGCTCCCGCTCCCGTTCCAGAGGAAGGATCAGCCATCGTTCGCGTTCGGGCGTGCGCGCTGAACCATCTCGATCTCTGGGAACGCCGTGGCATCGAGCGGGTCCGCATCCTGCTGCCGCACATTCCCGGCAGCGACGTTGCTGGCGAGGTCGCCGATCCGGGCGGTTCATCGGTCCCTCTCGGCACGCGCGTCCTGTTGTATCCCGGCCTGAGCTGCGGAACCTGCAGCGCCTGCGTCGAAGGCCGCGAAAACCTGTGTGGATCCTTCGACGTGTTGGGCCTGCTGTCAGATGGCGGCTACGCCGAGTACGTGAAGCTTCCCGCCGCGAACCTCGTGCCTATTCCGGATCACGTCGACCTCGTGTCGGCGGCTGCCTTTCCGCTCACGTTCCTCACCGCGTGGCACATGCTCGTCACGCTCGCGAAGGTGCGCGAGGAGGACACCGTGCTCGTCCTGGCCGGTGGCAGCGGCGTGGGTCAGGCCGCCATCCCTATCGCCCGGCTTCACGGCGCACGTGTGTTTGCGACCTCCGCTCCGGCGAAGATGGCCCGAACGCGCGAGCTTGGGGCCGAAGAGGTGTTCGATCACTACGGCGACGACTTCTCCCGTCGCGTGCGGGCCAGCACCGCCGGTCGCGGCGTCGACATCGTCATCGAACATGTCGGCGAAGCGACGTGGGAGCGCAGCGTTCGTTCGCTTGCTCGCGGCGGCCGGCTGGTGACGTGCGGCGCGACCAGTGGCGCGCACGCGACGCTGGATTTGCGGCACCTGTTCGCCCGGCAACTCTCGTTGATTGGTTCGTACATGGGCACCAGGCGCGAGTTGCACGAGGCCGCCTCGCACTTCTTTGCCGGAAGGCTGAAGCCGGTGATTGATTCCGTGATGCCCCTCGCCCAGGCCCGCGAGGCGCACGAGCGCCTCGAGGCTGGCGAGCAGTTCGGAAAGATTGTCCTGAAGGTGTGAAGCTAGAGGTACTTCAGCAGCCCGGCAAGCGCGTCGTAGAGCGCGCTCGCGATTGCGCGGGCGAGCGGAGAGTACTCCCCCTTGGCCACGGAATCAGCGACCATGACGGGCTGCGTGATCATCAACCAGATGATTCCGCCCGCGAGCGCGACGGCAACGATGCCCGCGATCCCAACGAGGCTCAGACTGATCCTGGCAAAGCTCATAGGAATCGGCTCAGTGTACAACGGTCGTGAAGTCACAGGTGTTGGACGGAGGTGTTTTCCGGGTGGTTCCTAGCGTGCGCACCGCCTGCCGACCGGTGACCGCCATCCGCCGAGCCATTTACCGCTCGCCGAAACTCGCGTGCGCTGAAGGCTTTGGCGATGTTTCGAGTGTGTTGCGTGTTAGAGGCTGCGCGCCAGGAAGCGCGACAGTGTCAAGCCGTCCATCCATTTGAACGGCGTGACTCCGGTGCTGTAATGGCCGCACGGCAGCACCGTCAGCTCGTGTTCAATTCCGCGACGCCTGAACTCGTCCACGAGCATTCGCGACAGGTCGACCGGGAACGTCAGGTCGTATCTCGCGTAAACCAGCAGCACGCGTTTACCACGCACCTTGTCCAGAAATGGGAAAGGGGAGATGGGCATCCAGATCCGGCGAAGCTGGTCGAGCTCGATGTGCCCGTCAAGTCCTTGACGCACATGGCCCGTCGAGAGTCCTGACCATACGACATCCGCAAAAAACGGCGAGATGTGGTTGAGCGCGGCAGCGCGCAGCAACGGCTCATGAGCGGCCGTCAGCATGGCGAGGCACGAGCCCAGGCTCGTGCCCAGAATTCCAATTGATTCATAGCCCTGCGACGACAGCCAGGCGATGCCGCGACGCGCATCCAGCACGGCTTGCCGGCAGACCTGCGCCGTTCGGCCGACGTTGGCGCTGACGATGTAGTCGGCGCGCTCGAGCTCAGCGGGCTTGCGCCCGTCGTGGTAGGGCAGGCTCAGCCGTAGCGCGCTGATCTTGAACCGGTTCAACAACCGGCACAGCCCGACATGGCCCTCAGCCTCCGAGTTCCATTGCGGAAGAACGATCACCGCGCGCCTTCTACCGGCAGGCGAGGGTTCCGGAAAGTACCGGGCGCGGACGATGTTGTTCTCGGGATGCGGAGTGGTGATCGCGCTTGGATACGTTAGCCACTCGCCGTCGAGCGCGTAGTCAGTGCATGGCGCGTGCGCGTAGAAGTCGTCACTCGCCGCCACCATGCGATCGGCCCAATCCTCGAGATGTTGTCCGGGCAGCGTGTGATTGACGCCATCAACCCACTCGAGGCCCCACTCGAACGGACGGACCACGCGATTGGTCGCTCCCGCCGCAAGCCGCCGTTCCCAGGCATGAAAGACTCCGCTAAGCACTCGTGATCGAGTGTATCAGTCGCGGCTCCTACCAGCTTTGCACAAATACTCACGACCGTGCACGACGGTTGGAACGAGACGCGGATCTCGCGGATGCTCGGGGCCCGGCCGCGCCGCAGGCGCGGGTGGCGAGGGGCCGCGGCGAAAATCCACACGCCGGCGAGAAGATCGGGCGTGCGGATTTCCGGCGCGGCCCCCTCGCCACCAGCCTGGCTCCGCCAGGCTGCCAGGGCCCGCACAGACCCCAGCCCAAAACGACGGTTCAGATTTCATCCGCGACATCCGCGTCTCGTGAAGAAGTCAATAATTCACCGAGACAACCCTCAACGCACCAGCAACTCCACCCCCGCCGCAATCTCCAGCAGCCTCTCCGTTGCGGAGCGACGCCCAACGAGCTGAATGCCGCGCGGCAGCGGGTCTGTTGTCTGCGCGGCGGGGAGTGCGATCGACGGATGGCCGGTGAGGTTGAAGAGCTGCGTCAAGCGGAGCATCGCTGCTCTCACCGGCTCCGGGCTACCGCCAAGATCGACGGTCGAGGCCCCGAGCACTGGCGCCGCGATCGGGAGGGCAGGCAACAGTAGGGCATCGCGGCCGACGAGCACTCGATCGACGGCAGCAGTCAGGAGCGTGCGAAGTCGCATAGCGCGGACGTAATCTTCGGCGAGAACGTAGCGTCCCATTTCCAAACGGATGCGGACGCCGGGGCAGTAGCTCGACGCGAAACGCTCCAGCGCGGGCGCATGAAATTGCGAGGCCTCGGGCAGAACGATGTGCAAATACACATCCGGTGTGCTTGCGGCGTACTCGATCTCCACATCGTCGACGGCGTGGCCGGCGTTGCGAAGCGCGTCGACGGCACGATCGAGCGCGTCCCGCGTGCCCGGATCGAGTCTGTCGCAGAAGAACCGCCGCGGCACGCCGAATCGGAGCCTCTCGTTTGCCCCCACTGGAGGGACAGGGTCGACTCCCTTCATCACCGCGTACAGAAGCGCCACGTCCGCGACGCTGCGAGCCATCGGGCCAAGGTGATCGCACGTCGTGCTCAGAGGGACCACCCCTTCGCACGAGATCTCGTCCAGCGTCGGTTTGAGTCCGACAGTCCCGCACGCGGCCGAGGGAATTCGAATCGATCCGCCGGTATCGGTGCCGAGCGCACCGAAACACATGCCAGCTGCGAGCGCCGCAGCCGATCCACCGCTCGATCCACCTGCCGATCGTGAAAGATCGTGGGGGTTGCGGACCGGACCGAACGCCGACTCCTCGCTCGTCGTGCCGAATGCAAATTCGTGCAGGTTGGTTTTGCCGACAATGATGGCGCCAGCGGCGCGGAGCCTGGTTATTGATGGAGCATCCGTGCCCGGTTGCCGCGCCGGAACGGCCGAACCAGAGGTCGTTGGCGTGCCCGCAACGTCGATCAGATCCTTGACGGCGATCGGAATGCCGTGGAGTGGACCGCGATACCGTCCGGCGCGAATCTCCGACTCGTGCGCACGCGCTTCCTCCATCGCGCGGTCCTCGGTGCGCGTGATGAACGCGTTGATTTCAGAACGCGCGGCGATTTGCGCAAGGCAGCCGCTCACGAGGTCTACGGGTGAGAGCCGGCCGCCTTTGAGGAGCGGGCCGACGTCCACGATGCGCCGCAGATCGGGCTCAGCGCTCATGAGTGTCGCCTGGGGCGGAGCGGGTTGCGTCGTCAGCGGCGCGAAGCGCCGCCGTCGATCGCGCGAGCGCTTCGAGAAGTGGTTTGAGTTCCGGCATGCCTCGTCGTTCGGCGTCGGCTATGGCTGCCGCGAGCCAGTCTTCCACGCGTGTCGTCATCAGAAACCCACCGTGGCGCGGATGCTGAGGGGGACGCTCAGAAAGCGGTGTTCGACCGGCTCGCTCAGCTTATTCCAACCAAATTTCAGTGACAGCTCGAAGCCGATCGGGCCCGTCTGTAATCCGCCGCCACCTTCCGCGAAGTAGCGCCGGCCGCCCATCGTGTCGCTGGTCACCTTGCCAATCCCGCCAATCAGGAAAGCGTAGCTCCCGAGGCCCCAGCCCGGCGCACGATCGGCAACGTACACGCCGGCGCCGATATCGTAGGCGATACCGCCAGTAAACGTGTACGAGTCGAAGGGACGTCCAGGACCGTCGAAACGGATCCGGATGTCTGGCAGGTTCTCAATGCTGCCGCGGATGCCGAGAGTAGGTCCGACCGTCATGCCAAACGGATACACCGTCATACCGACCGCATGTCCGCGGCGCTTGAACTCGACGACGTCCACGAGTGTTCGTCCGCCGGGCGTTTGGTAGTCGTATGGAGGATCAGCAGAATCGACTTCCGAGCCCACGAGATCCTCGACCGGAAAGTTATCCAGGTGCAACGGCCAGATGTAAAGCCAGTCGTAACTCACGGTGACAAATTGCCGGCGCGCCTGCTTCGCTGTGTACGGTTGCGCGGCCTGTGTCGGCGCCGAAACTTGGGCGGCGAGTTCGAGTGGGATGAGAAGCTCGGCGGCAAGCGCCGCCAGCAGGACAAGGATCCGATTCCGCAATACGACCTCACGCGTGAAGCTGGCAGCTACAATGTACCTCACGTGTCCAGCCCGATCCTTGCCGCCGTGATGCCCGCGCCGCACGCGCCGATTGCGATTCGCGAGTTCGAGCGACCCGATCTTCCGTCTGGATCCGCCTTGTTACGCACCGCGCGCTCCGAAGTGTGCGGCACTGACGTGCACTTGTGGCATGGGCGGCTGTCGGGTGTGCCGTACCCAATCATTCCCGGTCATGTCTCGGCCGGTACGCTCGAGTCGATCCGTGGTCCGCTCACCTCGCTTGACGGATCGCACCTGCGCGAAGGGGACCGCGCAGTGTTCTTCGATGTGCATCGCACATGCGGCCGGTGCCGGGCGTGCACCGTGCATCACACGCCGACACGATGCGCGGCTCGACGCGTCTACGGCATCACCGACTCCGCCACGGAGGGTCTGTTTGGCGGCTGGTCGCAGTACATCTATCTCGAGCCGGGCGTCGGCATCGCGAAGTTGCCGGACTCGGTCCAGTTCGAGGACTACATCGGCGGCGGGTGCGGTTTGTTGACAGCCGTCCACATCATTGAACGGGCTGGCCTTCAGCCGGGCGAGACAGTGCTCGTGCAGGGTGTCGGGGCAGTTGGGCTCAGCGCCATCGCTCTCGCGAAGCTCACAGGTGCAGCATCGATCTTCGCCATTGGGGATCCTCAGCCGCGGCTCGCGCGTGCTCGCGAAATGGGAGCCGATCTGACGTTCTCGTTGGGCGAGACATCGGCGGAGGAGCGCCTTACCGCCGTGCGCGACGGCACGCATGGCGAAGGCGTGGACGTCGTGATCGAAGCGGCTGGCTCTCCCCGTGCCATCGAGGAAGGCGTTCACCTCGTCCGCAACGGCGGCCGCTACATCGTCGCGGGCCACTACACTGATGCCGGCCCGAGCTCACTCAACGCGCATCACGACATCAACCGCAAGCACCTGGAGATTCGTGGCTGCTGGGGCAGCCAGGTGCATCATTTTCTCGAGGCCATTCGGGTGCTCGAACGGCACGCCGCGGACGTGCCGTGGCGCACCATCGGTCAGCGCACGTACTCGCTCGCGTGGCTCAACGCGGCATTGGAAGATGCCGAAGCGATGCGCATCACAAAAGCGATCGTGGATCCGTGGCTTTGAGAAGGCAGAAGGCAGAAGGCAGAAGGCAGAAGGCAGGAAAAGTGCGACAGACGAAGATCATTGCGACGGTGGGACCAGCGAGCAGCTCGATGGACGTGCTCGAGGCGTTGGTTGCGGCTGGTGTGGACGTGTTCCGGTTGAACTTTTCGCATGGCACCCACGAGGGGCATGCGGAGAGTTACACGCGGATTCGAGACGTGGCTCGCCACGCGAGCCGGCGCGTGTCGATCCTGCAGGACCTTGCCGGACCCAAGATTCGCACCGGACCGCTCGCGGGCGAACCGCTCGAATTGACGACCGCGGATCGGCTGGTCATCGGCGCTGGCACCGGCGCCTCCGCCCCAGGCAAGATTTTCACGCCATACGCCGAGCTCGTCCGGGCTGCACGCCCTGGCGATTGCCTGTTGCTCGACGATGGGCGGATCGAGCTGAAAGTGGTGGAGGCGTCACGCGATGAGCTCGTGACGGTTGTCGTGGATGGCGGGCGGCTCGGCGCCCACAAAGGCATCAACGCACCCGGAGTCGCGCTACCGCCATCGGCGCTGACAGCGAAAGACATCGACGATCTGCGATTCGGGTTGAAGCTCGGTGTGGATCTGGTTGCGTTGAGCTTCGTGCAGGTCGCGGAGGATGTCACGAGGGCGCGCGAAGTCGTCAGCCAGGAAGGCGGCGTGACACCGATCATCGCCAAGATCGAACGCCCTGCGGCTGTGAGCAACCTGACCGAGATTCTCGCGGTGGCCGACGCGGTGATGGTGGCGCGCGGCGATTTGGGGCTCGAGATGCCGCTCGAACAGATTCCCCGCATTCAGAAGCA
>Ga0209382_10000912_pt1 | contig 47773 bp, 50 predicted proteins | sample SoiMetdeltSBSDD5_FD_187599 | JGI IMG/M metagenome (GOLD analysis project Ga0209382, IMG submission 187599) | Bulk soil microbial communities from a Populus tree surrounding site in Tennessee, USA - Soil MetaG P. deltoides SBSDD5 (SPAdes) (version 2) | ecosystem: Environmental > Terrestrial >...
TCCTCCCTCGAAGTCTCTGCTTTCAAGGGAGTCGCAATCTGCTTGCCAGTGACACGAACGGCGAGGGGGTCTAAGCCCGAGCGCCAGTCCCGGGCTGGGCGGCTTGGGGGGAGCAGCGTCTTCCCCCCACTCAAACAAAGCGCGCTCCCCCCGTGTCACATCACGGCGCCCACAGATATAAGAACTGAGGCCCGCCCGCTAGCCCGGTGATCTTCGACAGCATCTCGAAGGTGCCCATGTCCGTCTCTGTGCGGGCGTAGTAGGTGGCGCGGTATTCACGGGGACGCTTGTAGACGACCACCTTCGCCGTCTCGAGACCGGCCGCCTGACGCGCCACGTCGAGCGCGTCGGGGATGTAGCCGATGCGGTCGACGAGCCGGTGACCGAGCGCCTGCTCCGCGGTGTAGATGCGGCCGTCGGCCAGGGTGGCGGCTGTCGCGGCCGGAATCTTCCGGCGCTCGACCACCTTCGCGACGAACTGCCGGTGGAGATCGTCGATCACCGACTGGAAGATCGCCCGCTCCTCGGGGGTGAGCTGCCGGAAGGGGCTGCCCATGTCCTTGCGCTCTCCCGACTTGATCGCCGAGGTCGCGACGCCGATCTTCTGCATCAGGCCCTCGGCGTTGACGCTGAGCATGATGACGCCGATGGAGCCCGTGACCGTCGTGGGATGGGCGACGATCGTGTCGGCCGCGAGCGCGACGTAGTAACCGCCGGAGGCGGCGACGTCCATCATCGAGGCCACGATGGGGATCCCGCGCGTGCGCTTGAAGGTCTCGAGCTCGCGAAAGATGATGTCGGACGCCGTCACGGTGCCGCCGGGGCTGTTGATGCGCACCACGAGGGCGCGCACCTTGGGGTCGTCGGAGGCCTTCTTCAGCTCCTCCCGCAGCCGCACGAGCATCGGCACCCGGGGCGGCGGAGTGCCGATCGTGAGCACTCCGCTCGGCGTGTCGTCGGAGAGGAAGCCGGAGACGTCCATCAGGAGGACCTTGGCGTCGCCGCGGCCCTCGACGGTCTCCTCCTCGAGCGGGCGGATGCGGGGGCTGAGGTCGACGGAGATCACCGAGCAGCCGGCCAGCAGCAGGGCGGCCACAAGTGCGACGGTCCAGCGCATGCCGCTCAGTATACGCGGTGCCCGTCGCGGCGTCGGCGGGCGGGGACCGCTCAGCGGCGGTGGAAGTCGGGGATGACGTCGGTGGCGAGCTGGCCGAGCTGATCGAGCATCCGGTCCGGCGGGCACATCGGGCGCAGGATGAACTTGGACGCGCCGCCGGCGACGTATTCCTCGAGACGCTCGCGCACCAGCTCGGGCGGGCCGAACGCCGTACACTGCGCGAGCGCGGCGTCGTCGATGCGCCCGCGCGGCACGAACGGGGCGGCCATGGCCTGGGCGGCCGCGCGGTCCGGATCGAGGCAGCAGTAGAACAGGACCCCGAAGTGGTCGACCGGCACCTGGCGGCCGGCCTCGGCCGCGAAGGCCTGCGTCTTCTGCACGCCGACCCGGAACTGCTCAGGCGTGATGAACGAGGGGATCCAGCCGTCGCCCAGCCGGCCGGCCCGCCGCATCGCCGGTTCGCTGTTGCCGCCGATCCACAGCTCGAGCGGACGCTGGACCGGCTTGGGCAGGACCGTGACGCGGTCGAGCTTCCAGAACTCTCCGGCGAAGGTGACCTCGTCCTCGGTCCAGCACCGGCGCATGATCGCGATGGCCTCGTCGGTCCGCCGGCCGCGCTCGCGGAAGGGGACGCCGGCGGCGAGGAACTCGCGCTCCTGCTCGGCGCCGATCCCGAACGCGGGCAGCAGGCGGCCCCCGGACAGGTAGTCGACCATCGCGATCTCGCGCGCGGCGAGCACCGGCGTCCGGAACGGCGTCACGAACACGCTCGGCCCGAACTTCAGCCTCGTCGTGCGGGCCGCGATGGCGGCCATGGCCGTCATCGGCTCGGGGATCGGCAGCGGCGAGGAGAGCCGCTCGGAGAACCAGAGCGAGTCGATCTCGCTCTTTTCGCACAGCTCCACGAACCGCCAGAAGAAGTCGCGCCCGCCCGGCCCGGGCGGCCACGGCCCGGGCATCACACCGACGCGATACTTGATCCGCATGGTCCGGACTCTATCACGCGGCGGGCTCCTTCGACGCCGGGTGGGACCCGACCGAGTCGTGCCGCCGGGGGACGAGGAGCGAGGCGACGACCGACACGGCCAGGGCGGCGCCGATGATGCCGAGCGACCACACGATCGGGAACTTGCCGCCGAACGCGGTGTCGAGCCAGACCATCTTCAGGCCGACGAAGGCGAGCACCACCGCGAGGCCGTAGCGGAGCAGGTGGAAGCGCTCGACCGCGCCGCCCAGCATGAAGTACATCGAGCGGAGGCCGAGGATCGCGAAGATGTTGGACGTGAAAACGATGAACGGCTCGCGCGTGAGCGCGAAGATGGCCGGTACCGAGTCGATGGCGAACACGATGTCGGTCGCCTCCAGGCAGAGCAGGGCGACCATCAGCGGGGTCGCCGACACGCGGCCGTCCTCCCGGACGAAGAAGCGCTGCCCCCGGAACGCCGGCGTCACCGGCAGCCACCGTCGCACGACCCGGATGAGGAGGTTCTTCTCGGGCTCGACCTTCTCCTCGGAGCCGATCGCCATCTTGACGCCGGTGATGATCAGGAACACGCCGAACAGCCAGACGACCCAGTGGAACTGGAGCAGCACGGCGCCCAGCGCGATGAAGATCGCGCGGAACACCAGGGCGCCGAGGATCCCATAGAACAGCACGTTGTACTGGTAGCGGGGCGGCACCGCGAAGTAGCGGAGCACCAGCACGAAGACGAAGATGTTGTCGACGGACAGCGAGTACTCGACGACGTAGCCGGTGAGGAACTCCAGCGCGACCTGCCAGGCGGCGGCGTGGGGGTCGAACCCCGGGAGCGCCATCAACCGGGCCTCCTGGGGGAACCGCCACAGAGCGTAGTGGTAGAGCGCGGCGTTGAAGACGAGGGCCAGGCTCACCCAGATCGCGCACCAGACCACCGCCTCCTTGAAGCGCATCTCGCGCGCCTCGCGGCGGAAGACGCCGAGGTCGAGCGCCAGCAGCACGAGCACGCCGGCGACGAAGAGGCCGTAGAGCCACCAGTACTCCGCGAAGGGGAACAACAACGCCATGGGCTCAGGCCTCCTGCGCGACGGGCGACGCCGAGGTCAGCACGACCGGACAGCCGACGTCGCGGACGACCCGGTCCTGCACGCCGCACAGGCGGGCGCCGAGGCCTGACGTCGCCGCCATGAGGAGCGCGTCGGCGGGCCATCGGCGGGCGTGCTCGGTGATCGCGCGCCCCGGGTCGCCGGCCACGCGGGCCCACACGACGTCGGGGACGCCGGGCAGCCCGGCCGTCAGCTCGTCGATCACGCGCTGGATCTTCTTCTCCTCGGCGTCGCGCCAGGCGGCCCGGGCGGCCCCGTACATGCGGCCGGCGGCGGGCAGGAGCGAGGTGAAGGCGGGCGCGGGTGCGGCGACGACGGCGAGGATCCGGATCGAGGGCCGGGACCACATGGCCAGGATCCGGGGGATCTCGCGGGCCCAGCCGTCCGGCTCGCCGCCCCGGACGGCGAGCAGGACGCGCGTCGGCTCGGGTGAACGAACGGCATCGTAGGATGTGGCGGCGCTCATGGCTCCCTCCGCAAAGTGCAGACAGGTCGAGTGAACGGTGCGACGACGACGGACGCGGGAGCGGGGGAGCTAGTGGTCTTCGGCGGAGACGGCGGACTCGGCGAGCGGGGGCGGGGCCTTCCTCGTCGGCGACGGGCCCGGGCTCGGAGCCCGGCGGTGGCCGCGACGCAGGTGGGCGCGCGCCGTGCTGGTGATCGTCGGCCTCACGGGGCGCCCGGCGCCCTCGACGTGAACCGTCGCCCAGCGCCGGCCGTGGGCGACCTCCTCGGTCTCTTCCGCGGCCTCGACGGGCTCGGGCACCACGGGGGCGCCGACGTCCATCACCGCGGCGAGCACGAGGATCAGCAGGAAGCGAAGCGCTCGCATAGTGGAGGATTATGGTACCTGTCCGGCGTACCGCGGTCTACACGCTTTGCCCGGCGGCCCGGGGCGACGTTGACGCGTCCGAGGCGGCCTCGTAAAATGAACCGCGGTTCACCCCGGGCGCTCGGGGCCGAGCCCGAGACGAGATGAAAGATCCCGACAAGCCCCAGCAGATCATCGAGGCGGCCATTCGCGTCTTCGCGCGCAACGGCTACTACAACTCGCGCGTGTCGGACATCGCGCGCGAGGCCGGCATCGCCAGCGGGACGATCTACCTCTACTTCAAGACCAAAGAGGAGATCCTCGTCACGCTGTTCCGCGAGCGGATGGCGGCCTTCGTGGCGCAGCTCCGCCGGGAGATCGCCGGCGAGCCGGATCCGGTCGCGAAGATCCGCCGCCTCGTCGGCGTGCACTTCTCGGTGCTCGAGCAGAACCCGGCGCTGGCCGAGGTCGTGCAGGTCGAGCTGCGGCAGGGCCACAAGTTCTTCCGGGGCGCCTCGGCCCACGAGGTCTCGGCCTACTTCGAGCTGATCGGCTCCGTGCTGGAGGAGGGCGTGGCGGCCGGCCACTTCCACGCCGACCTGCCGGTCAAGGTCGCGACCAAGGTCCTGTTCGGGGCGATGGACCAGATGGCGACGTCGTGGGTGCTCGGCAAGCGCGGCTACCGGCTGGCCGACACCGCGGACGCCGTGGCCACGATCTTCCTCAAAGGAGTGACCCGCGATGGCGTATGAGACGCTGCTGGTAGGTCGCGACGGCGCGGTCGCGGTCGTTACCCTCAACCGGCCGCCGGCCAACGCGATCAACGAGACGCTGATCCGAGAGCTGAACCTGGCCCTCAACGAGCTGCGCGACGACGCCGCGGTGCGGGCGGTGGTGCTCACCGGCAGCGGCGACCGGATCTTCTGCGGCGGCGCCGACCTCGGCTCGGCCTTCGCCGGCGGCGACGTCGAGGCCTTCATCCGATTCGGCAACAGCGTGATGCGCAAGATGGAGCGCTTCCCCAAGCCCATCATCGCGGCCATCAACGGCCACGCGATGGGCGGCGGGTGCGAGATCGCCATGGCCTGCCACCTGCGGCTGCTCAAGGAGACGGCCCGCATGGGCCAGACGGAGTCGAACCTCGGGATCATTCCCGGGTACGGCGGCACCCAGCGGCTGCCGCGGCTCATCGGGCGCACCAAGGCCCTGGAGTTCCTGCTGCTCGGCACCCAGATCCCCGCGCAGGAGTGCCTGAGCCTGCACCTGGTGAACCGGCTCTCCAAGGAGGGCGAGACGGTGAACGACGCCCTGGCCCTCGCGCGCCAGCTCGCGCGGCGCGCGCCGTTGGCCATGGCGGCGATCATCGAGGCCGTGGACGAGGGGCTCGAGTCGCCGATGGCGCGCTCGATCGACGTCGAGCTCGACGCCTTCCTGCCGACCCTGCGCAGCGAGGACGCCGCCGAGGGGATCCAGGCCTTCTTCGCCAAGCGCGAGCCCGAGTTCAAGGGACGATAGCCGCCGATGGACCTCGGGATCGCCGGCAAGGTCGCGCTCGTCACCGGCGGCGCCCGCAGCCTCGGGAAGGCCGACGCCACGGTCCTGGCCGGGGAGGGATGCAAGGTCGCCATCGTCGACCTCAACGCCGAGGGCGCCGAGGAGGCGGCCAAGGAGCTCACGACCGCCGGCGGCGTCGCGCGCGGCTACGCGTGCGACATCCGCGACACGGCCCAGGTGCAGGACGCCGTCGGCCGCATCGAGCGCGACCTGGGGCCGGTCGACATCTGCGTCAACAACGCGGGCATGATCTACACCGTCGGGCAGCTCAAGGACATGCGCGACGAGGACTGGGAGTTCAACCTCGCCGTGAACCTCACCGGGACGATGAAGGTGACGCGGGCGGTGTTCCCGGGGATGCGCGAGCGCCGCTGGGGCCGCATCGTGTGCATGGCCTCGATCGCGGGGCTCATGGGCGGCTTTGGGCAGACGGCGTACTCGACCAGCAAGATCGGTGTGATCGGCTTCGCCAAGTCGGTGGCGCTGGAGGGCGCGCGCTACAACGTCACCTGCAACGCGGTCGCGCCGGGCATCATCGCGCCCAACGCCAGCCTGAGCCCGCTCTACGAGCGGATGGTCAAGCGCGTGGCGATGCAGCAGGAGGGACAGCCGGAGGACGTCGCGTGGGCGATCGCGTATCTGTGTTCGGAGCGCGCCCGCTACGTCACCGGCGCCGTGCTCCCGGTCACCGGGGGCATGGATCTGTTCACGTTCTGAGTGACACGAAAGGAGGCGGCCATGCCGACAGTCAAGGAGTCCTTCGACGCGATGGGGAGCCGGTTCCGCTCCGACAAGGCCACCGGGACCAGCGCCGTGATCCAGTACGACGTCAGCGGCGACGGGGGCGGGACCTGGAACGCGGTCATCAAGGACGGCGCCTGCACGGTGAACCAGGGCGCGGCGACGAACCCCAACCTGACCCTGCAGATCTCCGCCCAGGACTGGCTGGACATGCTCTCCGGCAAGCAGTCGGGGCAGATGCTGTTCATGTCGGGCAAGCTGAAGATCAAGGGGGACATGGGCCTGGCGATGAAGCTGGGCTCGATGTTCTCCATGTGATGCGGGGCGTGCCGCGGTGCGAGGTGGATTGACGCACCGCGGTAACGCCGTGCGATACTGAGGGCGCCGGTCACAACGCCGCGGGCGGCCCCCAGGGCCATCGCGGAGGAGGAGCCCTGGATGGGTCAGGAGCGGTTCTCGGACGTCGTCGAGCGATTCACCAACGGCTTCGGGGCCGTCGGCGCGGCCGCCTCGCCGGAGACGGTCAAGCAGTGGGAGGAGGAGCTGGATCGCAACGTCCGGCGCCTGACCAACCTCGGCAAGCTCGCCGTCGCCCCCGAGCCGCGCACGGGCCAGACGCCCCGCGTCGAGATCTACAAGCGCAACAAGGCGCGGCTGTACCGGTACGAGTCGAGCCGCCGCCACCGCACGCCGCTGCTGTTCGTGCCGAACCTCGGCATCAGCCGCCCCTACATCTTCGACCTGCTGCCGGGCGGCTCTTTCGTCGAGCACATGACGCGCGAGGGGTTCGACTTCTACCTGCTCGACTGGGGCGTCTTCGGTCCGGAGGACAACGACCTCACGTTCGAGGACTGCGTCGTGAAGATCCTGCCGCGCATGGCCCGCAAGGTGCTGGAGACCTCCGGCGCCTCCGAGCTGAGCGTGCTCGGCTACTGCATGGGCGCGCCGCTGGCCGCGTCGTTCGTCGCCTCGCATCCCGAGATCCCGGTGAAGAACTTCATCAACATGGCCGGGCCGATCGATTTCTCCAAGATCGGGCTGTTCGGGTTGTGGCTCGACCGGAAGTACTTCGACGTCGACCGCTTCGTCGACACCCTCGGGGCGGTGCCGGCCGACCTCGTGAAGGCGGGTTTCAAGCTCCTCAAGCCCACGATGGACATCTCGACCAACCTGAACCTCTGGTGGAACCTGTGGAACGACAAGTACGTCGAGGGGTTCACCGCACTCAACAAGTGGGCGAACGAGTACGTGGCCTTTCCGGGCGAGTTCTTCCGCCAGTGGGTGCGCGACTTCTACCAGGGCAACAAGCTCGTGCGCGGGGAGCTCACGTTCGGCGGGCGGCCGGTGCGGCTGGGCGACATGCGCTGCCCGGTGTTCGTCGTCGGGGCCAAGGAGGACTACATCGCGCCGCCGGCCTGCGTGCGCGCGCTGATCGACGCCGTGAGCAGCCGCGAGAAGGACTACATCGAGCTCCCCGGCGGCCACATCTCGTTGATCGCCGGGCGCGGCGCGGCGGTGCACTGCTGGCCCAAGGTGTCGGGCTGGCTGGGCCCGCGGTCCTGAGGGGGCGGCGATGAGCGAGACGACCCAGTTCTTCGACATGTGGCGGAAGCAGCTCGAGGAGTCGACGCAGGCGTGGACGCGCCTGGTGAGCCAGGCCCAGCCGCCGACGGCACCGCCGGACCCGACGACCTTCTGGCGTCCCGTGCTGAACCAGGGGCTCGAGCAGTGGGCCCGGATGTTCGCCCAGACGCCGGTGTCGCCGGATCTCATGGCGCAGTGGAAGCAGTTCCTGGATCAGTGGATCGAGGCGTGGTCGCGGGTGCTGGGGCAGGCGATGAACAGCGAGTCCTTCGCCCAGCAGATGGGACGGTCGCTCGACGGCTTTCTGGCGGCCCAGGCCCCGGTGAAGAAGGCCGTCGACCAGGCGGTGGAGCAGGCGCTGCTGGCCCTGAACCTGGCCTCGCGCACCCAGCTCACGTCCGTGGCCAAGCAGATCGTCGAGCTCGAGGAGCGGCTCGAGCGGGTCGAGGACGGGATCCAGGCGATCCTCACGCGCCTGGACGCCAAGGAGCGTTCATGATCGGCAAGACCATCACGGAGCTCACGCCGGGGGACCGCGCCGAGATCACGCGCGTGGTCGGCGACGGCGACATCGCGTCGTTCGTCGAGGCCGTGGGCGACTACAACCCCGTCCACAGCGACCGGGCCTACGCGGCCGGCACGCCGTTCAAGGAGCCGATCGCCCCGGGGATCTACACCGCCGGTCTCGTCTCGGCGGTCATCGGTACCCAGCTGCCGGGACCGGGCGCGATCTACCTGTCGCAGTCGCTCAAGTTCATCAAGCCCGTCAAGGCGGGTGACGCCATCACGGCCCGCGTGGAGGTCATCGAGGTCCTGCGCGAGCGCAATCGCATCCGGCTGCAGACCGTGTGCGTCAACCAGCGCGGCGAGGAGGTTCTCTCGGGCGAGGCGTGGGTGATGCCGTCGCGCACGCCGGTCGTCTACGAGGGGCGGCCCGTTTCGGCCGCGTCACTCGCCACGCTGACCCTCGCCCCGTGGACGTGGGCCGCCCAGACGATGGCCCTGTGGGGAATGATGTCGCTCTCGATGCTCGCCCCGACCGCGCCCCGCCGCGGCTGACCCGTCGACGCGGACGGCCGGGGCTGTGCCCGGCCGTCCGCGAACCGTTACATCAACAGCCCGCCGTTGATCGAGAGCTCGGCGCCGGTGATGTAGTCGCCGTCGGACGAGACGATGTAGACGACCGCCCGGGCGACCTCCTCGGCGGTCCCGAAGCGGTGCAGGGGGATCTGGGCGAGCAGCCGCTCCTTCACCTTGTCGGGGATGGCGGTCACCATCTCCGTCTCGATGAACCCCGGCGCGACCGCGTTGACCGTGATGCCCTTGCCGGCGAGTTCCTTGGCGAGGGACTTGGTGAACGCGGCGACCCCCGCCTTGGAGGCGGCGTAGTTGGCCTGGCCGAAGTTCCCGATCTGACCGATGACCGACGTCATGTTGACGACTCGCCCGTAGTTCTGTCGGAGCATCTGGTCGACGAAGACCTTGGTGCAGTTGAAGACGCCGTCGAGGTTGGTGCCGAGCACCTTGCGCCACGAGGCGTGGTCCATCTTGGTGAAGGTCTTGTCGGAGTTGATCCCAGCGTTGTTGACGAGGATGTCGAGGTGACCGAAGGCTCCGAGCACGTCCTGCGCCATGCGGAACGTGTCGGGGTAGTCGCTGACGTCGGCCTGGGCGAGGATGGCCTTGCGGCCGATCTTGTGGGTGACGTGCTCGGCGACCTCGCGGGCCGCCGCCTCGCTGGAGACGTAATTGATGGCCACGTCGGCGCCTTCCTCGGCGAGTGCGATGGCCACGGCCCGTCCGATGCCGCGTGATCCTCCGGTGACGAGTGCCGTGCGTCCCTTCAACTTCATTCCGCGTCCTCCTCCGCGCGCGTTGAGGAGTGTCAGTCTAGCACGGCGGGTTCTTGTGAGCCCTGACGCGTGGTGTTAGACTCGCCGCACGATGGCGTACGTCATCAAGCGCTACTCCAATCGCAAGCTGTACGACACGCAGGAGAGCCGGTACGTGACCCTCGAGGAGATCGAGGAGATGATCCGGACGGGGCGTGAGATCTCCGTCGTCGACGCCGCCTCCGGTGAGGATCTCACCTCGGTCACGCTCACCCAGATCATCCTCGAGAACGAACGCACGCGGCGGGCCAGCCTGCCGGCGGCGTTCCTCCACCAGCTCATCAAGCACGGCGAGAGCTGGCAGGACTTCGTGCAGAAGTCGATGCGGGCGAGCCTCGAGGGGATGGTGTCGAGTCAGCGCGACATGGAGCGGATCTTCCGGGACTGGTCGATGCGGGCCGGGTGGGGCGCGATCGGCGCCGCGGCGCCGTCGGCGACCGAGCCCCGCCGCGACGGCGCGACGGACGACGCCGACAAGCTGCGCGAAGAAGTGACGGCCCTGCGCGACCGGCTCCGCTCACTCGAGGAGCGGCTCCAGAAGCGCAAGGCCGAGTCCAAGTGACCGACGCCGCTCAAGCGGCGTAGACGCCCTTCAGCTTCGTCACGGTCTCCGAGAACGACTCCTGGATGCCCTTGCCCGCCTGCTCGGCCGTCGTCTGCATCCGCTCGGCCGTGCGGGTCATCGCCTGGGCGTTGCCCTCGAGGATGCGGAACCACTTCTGGGTGTTCTCGACCCCGTCGGTCAGGGCTCGCTGGTACCAGGCCAGGGGATCGCGGGGCGCGTCCTGCCAGCTCGACTGCCAGCGCAGCGTCGTTGCCTGCGCGTCGCGCAGCGCCTCGATGTAGGCCTGCTGCATCTCGGCATAGAGCCGCACGCTCTCCTTGGCGGTCGCCGCCGAGAGCTCGGCCAACTCCCGCATGACACGCTGGTTGGCGTCGGCCCAGAGGGTCATCGTCTCTATCGCCTTGCCCGTCCCCTGCGTGAACATTTCCTGGGTCTTCTTCGCGTCGTGCATGACTGCTCCCTTCATCGTCTCGGCCGTCTCGGTCTCTCGGCTCTTGCGCGCGCCCTGCTTCGGCATCCGTCGCGCTCCTTCTCCTGCCTGACACGCACGATAACGCGACGCGTTACGGTGCGCAAGCTAATTTTTCGCGGCGCGTCAAAGCCGGGATGGTAGTGTCTCGAAACCCCCTGTGTTTGCAGGTCTTCGTGGCATGCTGTCCGGGGCGATCCAGGGGTGGGGGAGGGGACCTATGGCGGACGACACGCTCGCCAAGCTGTTCTGGAGCCGGGTCGAGCAGAGCGGTGACAAGCCGGCGCAGCAGTCCAAGCAGGGCGGGGCCTGGCAGACGCGCACGTGGCGCGAGGTCGGCGACGTCGTGCGCGAGCTGTCGCTGGGGCTGATCGCGCTCGGGCGCGGCAAGGGCGAGACGGTCGCGCTGCTCTCGGCCAGCCGGGCCGAGTGGGTACAGGCAGACTTCGCCATCTTCAGCGCCGGCTGCATCACCGTGCCGGTCTATCCGTCGTATCCTTCCGACCTCGTCGCCTACGTCGTCAAGGACTCTGGCGCGCGGACGATCTTCGTCGAGGACGCGGCCCAGCTCGCCAAGGTGCTGGAGGCGCGCGACCAGATCCCCCAGCTCGAGCACATCGTGGTGATGAGCGGCTACGATGCGCCGCAGCCGCCGAAGTCGGTGCTGACCTGGGAAACGCTGCGGCGCACCGGCCGCGACAAGGCGGCCGCGCTGCAGTCGACGCTGGCCGAGCGCGTGACGACCGGCAGCCCCGGGGACGTCGCGTCGATCGTCTACACCTCGGGCACCACCGGGCCGCCCAAGGGCGTCGTGCAGACCCACGGCAACCACATCGCCGCCCTGACCGCCTCCAAGATGGCGACCCCGGTGCAGGAGGGGTGGGTGCACCTGCTGTTCCTGCCGCTGGCGCACTCGTTCGCGCGGCTCGAGTCATTCCTCGGCGTCACCCACGGCCTCACGACCGCGTTCGCCGAGAACCTCGACGCGCTCCGCGACAACCTGCCGGAGACACGCCCCCACTTCATCTGCAGCGTGCCGCGCGTGTTCGAGAAGGTCTACGCGGGCGTCCTCGCCACCGCGCAGGCCGGCTCGCCGGTCAAGCGCAAGATCTTTCACTGGGCGGTGGCCGTCGGGCGCGACGTGAGTCGCCACCAGCAGCGCGGGCAGCCGGTGCCGGGGGCCCTCGAGCTGAAGCGCAAGGTCGCCCACGCGCTCGTGTTCTCGAAGCTGCACGCGCGGCTGGGCGGCCGGCTGCAGTGGGCGATCTCCGGCGGCGCGCCGCTGGCGCGTGACATCGCGGAGTTCTTCCACGCCGCCGGCATCCTGTTGCTCGAGGGCTACGGCCTCACCGAGACGTGCCCGGCGCTCACGTTCAACCGGCCCGACCGCTACAAGTTCGGCTCGGTGGGGCAGGCGCTGCCCGGCGTCGAGCTCAAGATCGCTCCCGACGGCGAGATCCTGGCCCGCGGCGCCAACGTGGCGACGCGCGGCTACTACAAGCAGCCGGAGGCCACCCGCGAGGTGTTCGAGCCGGACGGCTGGTTCCACACCGGTGACATCGGGCGGATCGACGAGGACGGCTTCCTCTTCATTACCGACCGCAAGAAGGACCTGATCGTCACCGCCGGCGGCATGAACATCGCGCCGCAGAACATCGAGAACCTCCTCAAGGCCGATCCGTTCATCAGCCAGGTCATGGTCCACGGCGACCGGCGGCCGTACCCGGTGGCGCTGATCACGCTCAACCCCGACGAGCTCGGCAAGTTCGCGCGCGAGCAGGGTGTGCTGACGAGCGACCCCGGCGCGCTGGTGAAGCACCCGAAGATCGTCGAGCGCGTGAGCCGCACGGTCGAGGAGAAGAACACGAACCTCCAGTCGTACGCCAAGATCAAGAAGTTCTCGATCCTGCCCGTCGACTTCTCCCTCGAGGGTGGCGAGCTGACGCCGACGCTCAAGGTGAAGCGCAAGGTCGTTGCGGAGAAGTACAAGAAGGAGCTGGAGGGGCTCTACGGATAGTCCTGCGTGAGCGGCCCCCTCTCCGGCAAGGTGGCGGTCGTCACCGGGGCCAGTCGCGGCCTCGGACGGGCGATCGCGGTGGCGTTCGCCGAGGCCGGCGCCGACGTGGCGGTGGCGGCGCGGGCCAAGGCCGAGCTCGAGGAGACCGCGCAGCAGGCTGGGCGGCACGGCGTGCGCGCGCTCGCCCTGCCCACCGACGTGACGTCCTATGCCGCCGTCGAGCGCCTCATGACCCAGACGGTGGCCGAGCTCGGGCGGCTCGACATCGTCGTGAACAACGCCGGCATTGCCAAGGTGGCGCCGCTGGCCGAGGCGGCCCTGGAGGACTGGCGAGCGATCCTCGACGTCAACCTTTCGGGCGTCTTCCACGGCTGCCGGGCGGCCGCGCCGTACCTCATCCGCCAGAAGTCCGGCAAGGTGATCAACCTGGCCTCGGTGCTGGCCGCCGTGGCGCTGCCGGGCTACACGATGTACGCGGCCACCAAGGGGGCGGTCATCGCCCTGACCCGCACGCTGGCCGTCGAGTGGGCGCGCCACAACGTCCAGGTGAACGCGATCGCGCCCGGCTGGTTCGTGACCGACATGAACGAGGCGGCGTTCGCCGACCCGCGGATCCACGAGCGTCTCACGCGCGACGTCCCCGCCCGGCGCACCGGGCGGCTGGAGGAGATCGGCCCGCTCGCCCTGTACCTCGCCGGGCCCGGCTCGGAGTTCATGACGGGCCAGACGATCTTCCTCGACGGCGGTCATACCGTCGCCTGACGTGGTAGGTTGATTCGCGTGAAGGCCGCCGTTCTCCACGGTCCGCGGGATCTCCGGGTCGAGTCCGCGCACGCCGCCGAGCCCGGGGCGGGCGAGGTCGTCGTCCGCGTCGGCATGGCCGGGCTGTGCGGCACGGACTACGGCATCTGGAGCGGTGACCGCGCCGTCGCCTATCCGCTGGTGCCCGGCCACGAGTTCGTGGGCCGCGTCGAGGCCGTCGGCGCCGGCGTGATTCGCGTGCGGCCCGGCGACCGCGTGGCGATCGAGCCCAACTACTCGTGCGGGGCGTGCCCGCTCTGTCGCGAGGGCAACCGCAACCTCTGTCTGGCGCGCACCGCGATCGGCATCGACGTCGACGGGTGCTTCGCCGAGCTCGCGCGCGTCCCCGAGCGCTGCGCGTGGCCGGCGCCGGCCGGGGTGACCGACGAAGACCTCCTGCTGACCGAGCCGCTGGCGGTCGTCGTGCGGGCGGTGGCGCGGGCCGCGGTCCGGGCGGACGAGCGCGTCGCGGTGGTCGGCGCCGGCACGCTCGGGCTCCTCGCACTCCAGGTGTTGGGCGGGCGCGGCGCGCGCGTGCTCGTGGTCAGTCGCTCCTCGCGACGCTTCGCGCTCGCGCGCGAGCTGGGGGCCGCGGCGACGCACGTGGTGGCCGACGGCCCGCTCCCCGCGGCCGCGGCGACGTTCTCCGGTCGCGAGGGCGTCGACGTGGTGATCGAGACGGCCGGGACCCCCGAGGCCGTGAGCCACGCGCTCGCGATCGTGCGGCCGGGCGGACGCGTAGTCCTCACCGGGCTGCCGCACGAGCCGACGCCCGTGACGTTCTTCTCGGTGGTGCGCCGGGAGGTGACGATCAGCGGCTCGATGATCTATCAGGACGAGTTCCCCGAGGCCATGCGCCTGGTCGCCGCCGGCACCGTGCGCACGCGCCCGCTCATCACCCACCGCTTCGGTCTCGACGCCATCGGCGAGGCGTTCGCCGCCCACCGACGGCCGGACTCGATCAAGGTCGCCGTCCTCACCGCGTGAGGCCGACGACGCCATCCTGAGAGGACGACGACCCTGAGGATCATCGTGACCGGAGGCGCCGGCTTCATCGGCTCGCACGTCGTCGACCGTCTCCTGGCCGACGGCCACGAGGTCGCGGTCGTGGACGATCTCAGCACCGGCGCGCGCGCCAACGTGAACCCGGCGGCGCGGCTGCACGTGGCCGACGTGCGCGCGCCTGAGCTCCGGCGCATCGTCGACGCCACCCGGCCCGACGCGGTCGTGCATCTGGCCGCCCAGGCGGCGGTGTCCCGCTCGGTCGCCGACGCGGCCTTCGACGCCTCGGTCAACATCCTCGGCATGCTCAACCTGCTCGAGGCGTGCCGGGCCGCTGGCGTCCGCAACGTCGTCTACATCTCCACGGGCGGCGCCGCCTACGGCGACACCGAGGTCGTGCCGACGCCGGAGACGCACCTGACGCGGCCGGCGTCGCCGTACGGGGTCTCGAAGGTCGCCGCCGAGCTGTACCTCGACTGCTGGGCCGGCCTGCACGGGGCCCGCGGCGTGTCGCTGCGGCTGGCGAACGTGTACGGCCCGCGGCAGAATCCGGAGGGCGAGGCCGGGGTCGTCGCGATCTTCACGCGCCGGCTCTTGAGCGGGCGTCCGTGCGTGATCAACGGGGACGGGGAGCAGACGCGCGACTACGTCTACGTGGGCGACGTGGCCGACGCGGTGGTGCGCGCGCTGACCCGGACCGCGGCCACCGGCGCGGTCAACGTCGGCACCACGCGCGAGACGACGGTGAACGAGATCTACCGGCTCCTGGCCCAGGCCGCCGGCGTCGAGCGGCCGGCCGAGCACGGCCCGGCCCGGGCCGGCGAGCAGCGCCGCAGCGCGCTGGCCTGGGACCGCGCCCGGGGCCTGCTGGACTGGTCGCCGGCCACGCCGCTGGACCGCGGGCTGGCCGCCACCATCGCGTGGGCGCGGAGCGAAAAGAATTAGCGGCTTAGACCACCCTTGGCTAGACTCGTAGCCACATGACGCAGCGACGAGCGCTCATCACGGGCATCACCGGCCAGGACGGCTCCTACCTCGCCGAGTTCCTCCTCGAGAAGGGCTACGCGGTGTACGGCATGGTGCGCCGCGCGTCGAGCGATCACTTCGCGCGGATCGCGCATCTCCAAGACCGCATCCACCTCCGCGAGGGCGATCTCCTCGATCAGCTCTCGCTGATCACGCTCCTGCACGAGACGGAGCCGCACGAGGTGTACAACCTCGCGGCCCAGTCCTTCGTACCGACCTCGTGGGAGCAGCCGATCCTGACCAGCGAGGCGACCGCGCTCGGCGTCACCCGGATGCTGGAGGCCATCCGCGTCGTCGACCGCGGCATCAAGTTCTACCAGGCCTCGTCCTCGGAGATGTTCGGCAAGGTCCGCGAGAGTCCCCAGAACGAGAAGACGCCGTTCTACCCGCGGAGCCCCTACGGCGTGGCCAAGGTGTACGGCCACTACCTCACCGTGAACTACCGCGAGTCGTACGGCCTGTTCGCGGTCTCGGGCATCCTCTTCAACCACGAGTCGCCGCGCCGGGGCCGCCAGTTCGTCACGCGCAAGGTCACCCACGGCGCGGCCCGCATCAAGCTCGGCCTGGACCCGGAGCTCAAGCTAGGCAACCTGGAGGCCAAGCGCGACTGGGGCTTCGCCGGCGACTACGTCGAGGCGATGTGGCTGATGTTGCAGCAGCCGACGCCCGACGACTTCGTCATCGCCACCGGCGAGACCCACAGCGTGCGCGAGCTGTGCGAGGTCGCCTTCGCGCGGGCGGGGCTCGACTGGGAGCGCTACGTCGCCGTCGACAAGACGCACGTGCGCCCCGCGGAGGTCGACTACCTCATCGGCGACGCCTCCAAGGCCCGCCGCGTGCTGGGGTGGAGCCCGAAGGTGAGCTTCCGCGAGCTGGTCGAGATGATGGTGGACGCGGACGTCGAGGCCGGCGCCTCCGCGACCTGAGACCCGCGCCGTGGCCGTGTTCACGCCCCTCGGGAGCGGGAACGCAGGGGAGGTCACCCAGGACCGGCCGCCGTCCCAGTCGATAATGCCGTCCGCGCTGTCGTCCCTCGCGCTCGCCTGCCTCGGCCTGGCCCTGGCCTTCGTGACCGTGCCCGTCATGGTGGGCGGCCTCGGCCTCCCCGGATACGGCGCCTACAGCATTGCGTTCACCGTCGCCGGCTACGGCGCCTTCCTCGACCTCGGCCTCGGCTGGGCCGGGCTCGGCTTCACCGCCGCCGCCCACGCGCGCCGCGATCGCGAGACGGTGGCGGGCGTCCTGTGGGCGCTCCTCCTCTACCAGGCGGTGGTCGGCGGCCTGGTGCTCGTGCTGCTCGGCGCGGGGGCGGATCGGCTCGGACTATGGCTGGTCGGCCCGGGCGAGGACGCCGTGCGCGTCGCGGGAATCCTCCCGATCGCCGGAGCGTGGTTCGCGCTGTCGGGCCTCAACGGCGTCTTCGTCGGCGTCCTGCGCGGCGTCGACCGTCCCGGCGCCGCGGCGCTCGTCGCCGGGACGGCGCTGCTCGTCGGCGTCGGCGGTGGCGCCCTGGCGGTGTCCCGCGGCCACGGTCTGCACGCGGCGGCGCTGTGCCAGCTGCTCGGGGCGCTCGTCGCGTCGCTGGTCGCGGTCGGCGCCCTGGGGGATCTGCTGCGGCGCGTGCGCCCCGGCGAACTCCTTGCGTCCTCCGCTCGCGCGCTGCGGGGGATGCTCGGCTTCTCGCTGTGGAGTCTGCTCGGTCGCATCGTCCAGATTGCCGTGCTGCAGGGTGACAAGGTCATCGCGGCACGGGTGGCCGGTGCGGCTGGACTGCCGTCGTATGTGGTGCCATTCAACGTGGCGCAGAAGCTGAACCTTCTCGGGTCGGCGGCCGTCACCGCCGTCTACCCGGTCGCGGCGGGGCGGCGGGGATCGCCCACCGACTTCCACGAGAGCTACTTCCGCGCTGCGCGGGTCGTCCATCTGCTCACCGCGGCGCCGGCGATCGTGCTGGTGGGACTGGCACCGCTGTTCCTGCACTCCTGGATCGGTGGCGAGATGGCGGCGGCCGGAGCGGACTTCCTCCGCGTGCTCGCGGTCGGGTACTGGCTCGTGTCCGTCGGCTCGGTGGACGCGGGTTGCGTGGAGGGTTGGGGACGGCCGCGGCTCACGGCGCTGGCGGCCGTCGCCGGGCTCGGCGTCGCGGCCGTAGTCGCCGTCGTGCTCGCCGTCACCGCGGGCGGGCTGTGGGCCGTGACCGGCGGGGTCGCGGCGTGGATGGCGGCGACGGGCCTCGCCAACACACTCGTCTGGCTCCGCGTGTCGCGGTTCCCGGTGCGCCGGCTCTGGGCCTCGCTGCTGCGGCCGATCCTCGAGATGCTGCTGCTCGGGCTCGGGCTCGCGAGGCTCGTCACGGCGTGGGTCCCGCCCGGGCCGGGCGGGCTGGTTGCGTGCGGTGCGCTGGGCGCCCTCCTCGTCGCCTACGGATTCCTGCGCCTCTTTCCGGGGGGCGAGCGGCGGCTGCTGCTGGGGCGCGTCGCGAGCCTGGCGCGCGCGTGATGGAGGTCCGACAGCACTACCGGCACTACTGGCGTCGCATGGCCCTGCGCGAGCAGGCCGAGCGCTACCGTGCGCCCTGCCTGGCCTGGTACCACCACGACGGCCTCAATCCCGCCGAGCGGCTCGTGTTCGACCGCGTGCGCGGCGCCCGGCGGCTGCTGGACTTCGGCGCCGGCGACCTTCGCCTGAAGCGCAAGCTCCTGGCCGCGGGGTTCCTCGGCCGCTACGAGTCGCTCGACGTCTCCGAGGAGTTCCCGCACGACTACACCGACCTGGACCAGGTCCGCGGACCCTTCGACGCCGTGCTGTGCCTGGAGGTCGTGGAGCACCTGCCGCTGGCCGCCTTCGAGCCGCTCCTCACGCGACTCTGCGACCTGCTGGAGCCGGGCGGCGCGCTGATCCTCTCCACGCCGAATCCGCTCTGCGTCGTCCCGATGTGGGCCCGCGACGCCGGTCACGTGCAGCAGTACCCGCTCCACGATCTCATCGCTGCGTTCCTGGCCCGCGGCCTCGCCGTCGAGCCGTTCCGGGTTCGTCTCGTGCCGGCCCGGCCGTCCGTCGGGCAGCGCCTGCGGCTCCTGAGCCAGCGGGTACTGTGCTACCTGCTGTCGGTCGACTACGCCGACGGCCTGCTCGTCGTCGGCACGAAGGCGTGAGCGTGGCTGGGTGAGTCGCGTCCGCGTGGCGCTGCTGGCGGACGCGATGTGCGATCCGCGACCGCGCGGGCTGGCCCGCTACACGCGTGGCCTCTGCGCGGCGCTGCTGGAGTCCGGCGCGGTCGACCTCGAGCTCGTAACGCACGGCGAGCCGTCGGCCGCCGCGCTGCCGGCGGTCGTCCGGTCGCCGCTCACCGCGCGCCGGGAGGTCGTGCGCGAGCAGCTCGAGCTGCCGCGCCTGCTGGCCCGTCGCGCCGTCGACGTGCTGCACGCCCCCGCCAACCGGGGGCTGCCGGTATGGGCGCCGTGTCCGACCGTGCTGACCCGCCACGACGCCATCGAGCGGCTGTTCGCGACCGAGCTCGGATGGGCGCCACGCAGCCGGCTGCGGCGGCGCTACGCCGACGCGATCGCGATGCGGCGGGCGACGGCCGTCGCGACCGTGTCGGAGACGGCCCGGCGGGACGTCGCGCGCGTGTGGCCCGGCGTGCGCACGCGGACCGTCGTGGCGGGGCAGGGGGTCGAGGCGCGCTTCTTCGAGCCGGTGGCATCCAGCGCGACGGCGCGGCTGCGCGAGCGGTTCGCGCTGCCGTCCTCGTTCGTCCTGTACGTCGGCGGCTTCGAGCCGCGCAAGGACGTCCCGACGCTGATCCGCGCGGTGGCGGCGTGCGGCATCCGGGACGTCGGGCTCGTCCTGGCCGGCGCGCTCGGGCCGTGGGGCGCAGCGGTCGAGGCCGCCGTGGCGGCGGCCGGCGTCACCGGGCGCACGCGCGTGCTCGACTTCGTCGCCGACGACGACCTGCCGGCCCTGTACGCAACCGCGGCCTGCCTCGCGTGCCCGTCGCGCTACGAGGGGTTCGGCCTGCCGGTCGTGGAGGCGATGGCCGCGGGCGCGCCGACGATCGTCACGGACGGCGGAGCGCTGCCGGAGGTCGCGGGTGACGCGGCCCTCGTCGTCGCCGTCGGCGACGTCGGCGCCCTCGCGCGCGCGCTCGAGCGCGTGCTCACCGACGCGCGGACCTCCGCGCGGCTGGTCGAGCAGGGCCGGCAGCGCGCGGCCGCCCACCGCTGGGAGCGCGTCGTCCAGCGGTACATCGTGCTCTATCGCCGGCTCGCCGACGCCGGCACCATGCCGCCGGCCGCGCAGCCCGTGCCCGCGTGAAGGTCGTCGTGGTCAGCCCCGCCGTGCCGCATCCGTTCGGCGAGACCGCCGCGCGCGGGCTCTACGTCCTCCTCGCGGGCCTGTTGGCCCGCGGCGTCGACGTGACGTGCCTCGTCGTGATGGAGGAGGACGCGGCCCGCGCCCGCGAGGCCCGGGCGCGGCTCGAGGGTGCCGGGCCCGGACGCTTCGCGATGTCGCTGTTCGCGCCGACCGTGCGCCCGGCCTGGCGGCGGCGGGTCCGCAGTCTGCTCCGCCCGTTCAGCGAGACGCTGCACGCAGAGGGATTCGCGGCCGCGCTCGCGCGCGAGGCTGCGGCGGGGTACGACGTGCTACACCTGGACCAGCTCTGGAGCGGGTGGGTCGGACTCCGCCAGCCCCGGACGGTGCTCAACGTCTACCAGCTGGAGATCGTCGACTGGGAGCACCGGCGGCTGCAGAGCCTCGCCGAGGGCAAGGCGCTCGTGCAGATGCGGCGGGCGACCCGGCGCATCGTCCGCGGCTCGCGCCACCTGCGCGTCGTCTCCCGCCGCCTGCAGGCACGCCTGCGCGAGCTCAACGCCGACGCCCGGTGCTCGGTGGTGCCGTTCGCGCTGGACCTGTCGCTCTATCCCGTGCAGCCTCTCGCGCGCGAGCCGGTCGTCGGCCTGCTCGGCTCGATGCACTGGCTGCCCTCGCGCACGGCGGCCGAGCGGCTGATCACACGGATCTGGCCGCTCGTGCGGCGGGAGGTCCCCCGCGCGCGGCTGCTGGTCGGCGGCTGGAACGCCCGCCGGTACCTGGCGCGCCACGCCGGCCCCGACGTCACCGTCGTGGAGAACGTCCCGCACCCGCTCGACGTCTTCTCCCGCATCGCCGTCCTCGCCTACGCGCCGGCCCGCGGGACGGGCGTGAAGGTCAAGGTGCTCGAGGCGCTCGCGTACGGCGTCCCCGTCGTCACGACCGGCGAGGGGGTCGAGGGCGTCGAGTGCGAGGACGGGGTGCACTGCTGGATCCGCGAGGACGACGACGCGCTCGCCGCGCGCATCGTCGAGCTCCTGGGCGACGAGGCCCAGCGCGGGCGGTTCCGGGAGGCGGGCCGCGCGCTGGTGGAGGCCCGGCACGCGCCGGCGCGAGTGCTGGAGCAGATGCTTGAGGTCTACGAGGCGGCGCGCCAGGCGTGAGCGAGCCGCGCGCGGTCGTGGTCCTGCCCGAGCTGCCGGCGCCCCCGCGCTGCGGCAACGCCTGGCGCGACCTGCAGCAGCTCGCCGTCCTGCGGCGACTGGGCTTCGCGGTCCACCTGGTCGTCGCAGGCCCGCGCTGGGATCTCACCGACGACGAGGAGGCGGCGGCCGTGCGCGGTCTCGAGGCGGGCGTGACCTACCTCGCGCTGGAGCGCACCGTGCCCCGGCCGGCGCTGGCCCGACGGCTCGTGCGGAAGGCGGGCTACCTGGCGCGACCGACGGTTCATCCGTTCGGCTGGTGGCTGCCGCGCACGCTGGTGCCGACGGTGGCCGACCTGCTCGGGAGCGCGGCCGACGTGCTGTTGCTCCGCTCGGTCTTCCTGCACGAGATCCCGAGGCTCCGCCGCGTGTGGCCCGGGCGCATCGTCGTCGACTGCCACGACTCCGACGTCCACCTCGCGCGGGAGCTGCTGAAGACCGTGGGGCGGGCCGCGCGGCTGGGGCCGTGGGCCAACCTGGTCGGCGTGCGACGGATCGTCGCCCGCTGCCTGCCGCTCGCCGACGAGGTGTGGACGGTCAGCCTCGACGACGCGGCGCAGCTGGCCGGCCAGGCGCCCGGCGCGCGGCTCGTCGTCGTCCCGAGCGGGATGGACGGCGCCACCGCGGCGAGCACCGCACACCCCGGCGTCGACGGCCGCGCGCTCCTCGTCGCGAGCTTCGGGTACGGCCCCAACGCCCGCGGCGCCGAGTGGCTGCTGCGCCGCGTCTGGCCCGCGGTGCGTCGCGCCGTCCCCGCGGCAACGCTCGCGTGCGTCGGCGGACGCATGCCGGCGCCGCTCGCCCGGCTCGCGGCCGCGACCGAGGGCGTGGAGGCGCCCGGGCTCGTCGCGGATCTCGGTCCGTGGCTGGGCGGCTCGGCGATCGTGCTGGCCCCGGTCCTCGAGGGCGGCGGCACCCGGCTCAAGATCGTCGAGGCGTGGAGTCAGGGCAAGGCCGTCGTGGCGACGTCCAAGGCTCTCGAGGGCCTGCCGCGTGGGAGCGGGGCGGCGGTGATCGCCGACGACCCCGACGCGTTCGCGCGTGAGACGGCGGCGCTGCTCGTCGACCGCGACCGCCGCCGCGCGCTGGGCACGCGCGCGCTCGAGGTGTTCCGCGAGCGGCTGACCTGGGACGTCGCCGAGCGTGCCGTCGCCACGCGCTCCCTCGTGGGCGCCGGCCGGCGGCGGACGCCGGTGACGACGTGACGGCGCGCGCGCCCCGCGTGCTGCTCGTCGGCGAGTTCGGTCCGGGCGCGCTGGGCGGGTACTACGCCCGGGCCTTCGAGGAGGCGCTGGGCTGGCGCGTGACCCGGTACGACATGCTCGCGGCCTACACCCGCGGCGTCGCGGGCCGATCACGCGTGCTGCGGCGACTGCTGCGTCCGGTTCGGTGGGCGATCATGGCGCGCGAGGTGGTGGCGCTCGCCGGTCGCGAGCGGCTCGACCTCGTGCTCGCGACGAAGGCGCCGTTCCTCGGTGTCGCCGCCGTGCGCGCGCTGCGGCGGGCGGCGCGCACGCCGGTGACGATGGTCTATCCTGACAGCCCCTACGGCGCCTACACGCTGCGCCGGGACGTCCTCGCCGTCCTCGCCGAGTTCGATCGGGTCTACATCTGGGGCCACCGGCTCCTCGCGCGCCTGCGCGCCGACGGCGTGGCCGCAGCCGCCTACCTGCCGTTCGCGCACGATCCCGCCGACTACGCCCGCGAGGGACCCGTGGCGCTCCCGGAGTGCGGGCGGCGACACGCCGTGGCGTTCATCGGTCAGCGCTACGCCAAGCGCGAGGTGTGGCTCGCCGCACTGGATGGGCTCGACGTCGGTGTCTGGGGGCTCGGCTGGGACCGGTCGGAGGCGGTGCGGCGGACCGGCGTGTGCGTGCACCGGACGCCGGCTCACGGCGCCGCCGCCGCCGCGATCTACCGGGGCGCCGCGCTGGCCGTCAACGTCCTGCACGACGACAACGTGCCCGCCCACAACATGCGCACGTTCGAGATTCCCCCGTGCGGTGTCGTGATGCTCACGGAGGCCACCGACGAGATCGACGCGTTCTTCGAGCCCGGCCGGGCCTGCCTGGCCGCCGCCGATCCCGCCGGGCTGCGCGCCGAGGCCGAGCGCGCGCTCGCCGACGCCGCGCTGGCGCGGGCCGTCGCCGCGGCGGGGGCGCGGGCCGCCGCGCCCCACACCTACGCCGCGCGGGCCGCGGCCATCGTCGCCGACGTCGCGGTGGCGGCGCCGGTGGGACGGCCGTGAACGGTCTGCTCCCGCGCGCGACGCTCGGCGCCGGCGCCATCCTCCGCTGGCATCTCGTGGGGCAGTGGCTGCCGGCCCTCGCCGGGCCGCGCGAGCCCGCGCGCGTGCTGGACGCCGGCTGCGGGCAGGGCGAGTACGCCGTGCGCGTCGCGCGCGCGTTTCCCGACGCGACCCTCGTCGTGGGCGTCGACGAGGCGGCGCGCGACGGTGTCGCCGGCTTCGCGAGTGTCCCGGCCGACCTGGCGACGCGCGTCGTGCTCCGACGGTCGGCGTTCTCACGGGCAGCGGTGGAGGACGTCGCGCCGTTCGACGCGCTCCTGTGCATCGACGTGCTCGAGCACGTGGCGGACGACGGCCGCTTCCTCGCGGACCTCTCCGCGGTCGTCCGCCCGGGCGGCCGGGGGCTGCTGCACGTGCCGGCCACCCCGCAGCGTCACCCGATCGCGTGGACCCGCCGCGAGCTCGCCCGCCAGCTGGCCGACGGCAGCGGCCAGCACGTGCGGGAGGGCTACACGCTGGCCGGCATCTCGACCCTCCTGCACGCCACCGGCTGGCGGGTCCGCCGGGCCCGCGCGACCTTCGGTCGCCTCGCCGCCTGGTGGTGCGACGCGGACTTCTACCTGGCCACGCGCCGCGTGCACCTCGTGCGCGCCGGCGCGCTCCCGCTGACCGTCGCCGGCGCGCTGCTCACCCGCGCCGTGGGACCGCGCGCCGGCAACGGGTGGCTGCTCCTGATCGAGCGCCGATGAGGGTGCTCGTGACGGGCGGGGCGGGGTTCATCGGCTCGCACGTGGCCGAGACCCTGGTGAAGGCGGGCCACGCGGTCGTGGTCCTCGACGATCTGAGCACGGGCCACCGGGACAACGTCGCCCACCTGCTCGGGCATCAGGGCTTTCGCTTCGAGCTCGGCTCGGTCCTGGACCGCGCGCAGTGTCAGCGCGTGGCCGCCGGGGCCGACGTCGTCGTCCACCTGGCGGCGGCGGTGGGCGTGAAGCTCGTCGTCGAGCGGCCCGTCGACACGATCGAGCGCAACGTCCGCGGCACGGAGCACGTGCTGGAGGCCGCGCTCGCGCACGGGTGCCGGGTCTTCCTGGCCTCGACCTCGGAGGTCTACGGCAAGGAGACGCGCGCGGACGGCGCGCTGTTCCGCGAGACCGACGACGTGACGCTCGGCGTGTCGATGCGGTGGTCGTACGCGTGCTCGAAGGCTCTCGACGAGTACCTGGCCCGCGCGTACCACGCGACGCGGGGGCTCGGCGTCGTGATCGGCCGCCTCTTCAACACGGTCGGCCCGCGCCAGACCGGCGCCTACGGGATGGTCCTCCCGCGCTTCGTCGACTGGGCGCTGACCGGGCGGCCGATCCAGGTCTACGGCGACGGACGCCAGGTGCGGGTGTTCGCCCACGTGCACGACACCGTCGGCGCGCTGTGGGCGCTGCTGAACGAGCCGCGCGCCGACGGGCAGATCGTCAACATCGGGGGCGTGGAGCCGATCACGATGCTCGAGCTCGCCCACCGCATCAAGGCGCTCACCGGCAGCGCCTCGGAGGTCGTGCTGGTGCCGTACGAGGACGTCTACGGCGCCGGGTTCGAGGACATCCGCGTCCGGGTGCCCGACCTCGACAAGCTGCGCGCGCTCGTCGGCTACCGCCCGGAGTTCTCCCTGGACGACATCCTGCGCGACATGGTGGAGGATGGCCGCCGTCGCCTCGGACGCTAGCCCGATCGTCGCGCGGCCGCCGGGCGCGGACGTCGTGATCCTCGCCAACGGGCCGGAGCGAGGCGCCCTCGGCGAGCGCGCGCGGTGGGTCGGCCGTGCCGCCGGGCCCGCCGCCGTGATCGGGTATCGGGAGGGCGGCCGGGCGGCGGCCGTCGCAGACTTCGTGCGCCGGCTGCGGGCCGCCCGACCGCGCGTCGTCTATCTCGTCGACGTCTCCATCGCGACGGTCGTGGCCGGGCTCTGGGCCCGCGCCCGTGGGGCCCGCGTCGTCCTCGACACCGGCGACGCGACGGCCGCCCTCACGCGCGCGACCGGTCGACTCGGCGCGCTGGGACGCCTGGGCGCGCCCGCGTTCGAGCGGCTCGCGTACCGGCTCGCGGCCACGGTCGTGGTGCGCTCCGAGGAGCTGGGGCGTCACGTGCAGGCGCTCGCCGAGCGGTCGGTCGTCGTCGTGCCCGACGGCTTCGACCCGGCGCGGGTCGACACCGCGGGCAGCGATGCGCATCGGCGCCGGTGGGGCGTCGACGACGGCCGCCTCGTCGTCGGCGTGCTGGGCTCCGCGCACTGGAACGCGCGGCGGCGCTGGTGCTACGGCCGCGACGTGATCGAGGCCGTGGCGGCGGCGCGCCGCCGGGACGTGCGGGGGGCCGTGCTGGTCCACGGCGACGGACTGCCGCGGCTGCGCGCGCTCGCCGAGCGGCTGGGCGTCGCCGACCGCGTCGTCTTCGCCGAGCCCGACGAGGCGACGGCGTGGTCCCAGCTGGCCGCGGTCGACGTCGCGCTGTCGACGCAGACCAACGACGTCGTGGGGCGCGTGCGGACGACCGGCAAGCTCGTGCAGTACATGGCGGCCGGGCGCTTCGTCCTGGCCAGTCGCGTCGGCGCGGCCGCCGCGTTGCTCCCCGAGGCGATGCTCGTCGACTATCATGGGCCGTGGGATGAGGGCTACTTCGCGCGGCTGGCGCAGCGGGTCGACGCGTTGCCCGATCGCGCGAGCCTGGCCGAGCAGGGCGGGCGGCTGCGCGCGCTGGCCGAGCGGTTTGCCTACCCCCGTCTGGTGCCGGCGCTGAGCGCCGTCCTCGCCGAGGCGTAGCGTGCCGACCTGGCTCCTGGGCGGGAGCACGGGACTCAGCGCCGACGGCTGGACCGCCGTCCTCGGCGTCGCGCTCACCGCCCTCTGGCTCGGCTCGCTCGTCGTCCTCGGCGTCCGCCGGCACGGCTGGCGCGCGGTGCCGCGGTCGCTGCTCGGCTGGTCGTGGATCGGGTTCGGCCTCGCGTTCGTCCTCCGTTTCTGGGTGCTGTCGGTCGACGCCGTGACGTTCGGCGACATGTCCGAGCGCCTCCTCGTGATGCCGGCCGCGGTGATCAACGAGGCGCTCGTCGTGAGCCTGATCTACTGGGGCGCCGTGGTGCTCGCGCATCGCCTCGTGCCGACGCCGCGACTCAACCTCCTCGCCTCGATCGGCCGCGCGGTGCGGCCCGGCGCGGTGGCGGGGTACGACACGCTCGCGGCGGTCGCGATGGCGGCGATCCTGCTCGGCCCGGAGGTCGAGCGGAACTGGCCGGTGCTCGTGCGGCCGCTGGGCCTCGTCGGCTCGCTGTGGGTCTGCGCGGCGGCGGCGGCGTGGTTCCTGTCGCTCGACGCGCCCGGCGCGCGCCGCCTCGCCGTGCGGCGCTGGGCGTACCTGGCGCCCGGCGTGGTGAGCTTCGTCTACGAGCCGTTTCGCGAGCGGCTCCTGCTGATGCTGCTGATCCCGTTCCTGGCCGCGCTCTTCGCCGGGCGCCGCCTGCGCCTCGGCACCGTGGCCGCCGTGCTCGTCGTGTTCGCGATCACGAGCACCGTCGCGGTGAGCTGGTACCGGCAGCTGGCGTGGGAGCGGCAGAGCCTGGCCGCGAGCGTCGAGGAGCTCGATCCCGCGCGGTGGCTCGCGGATCCATACCAGGCGCCGTGGACGGCGGTGCTGCGGCGCTTCCACGCCTTCGACTCGCTGGTGTTCTACACGCACCTCGTCCCCGACGTCGTGCCCTTCGAGTCCGAGCGCAACCCGCTGCTCGAGGTGCTGCTGGAGGGCTTCGTGCCCCGCGCGCTGTTCCCCGACAAGCCCGAGTCGCGCCGGGCCGCGCTCTTCTCCGTGACGCTGTGGTCCCAGGGCGACGAGGGACGGGACGAGGCCAACATCGCGCCGTCGATGGCCGGCGACCTCTACGGCGTCGGCGGCTGGACCTGGGTCGTCGTCGGCGGCCTGTGCTGGGGCGTGCTGCTCGGCCTGCTCGACCGCTGGCGCGAGCGGCTGGCGCCCGGCGGGCAGGCGGTGCTGGTGGCTGCCCTCGCGCTGCTCGCGGCGGGCGGCATCGAGCGCGACTTTCCGCGGGCGACCGCGACGCTCGTCCAGACGGCGATCGTGCTGGTCGGCGCCACGGTCGCGGTCACGCGCGCCCTGGGGCTCGGCCCGGCACGTCCGGTCGGGCGGCTGCCGGTCGCGCCGATCGACCGCGTGCGGGAGCCCGCGGGGCGGGCCTAGCGGGTCATGTGCGGCATCGTCGGGCTGGCGGGGGTCGAGGACGCGGCACTGGTCCGCCGCATGGCGGAGGCCGTGGCGCATCGCGGCCCGGACGGCGAGGGCTTCTTCGTCGGTGACGGGATCTCGCTCGGGATGCGCCGGCTCGCCGTCATCGACCCGGAAGGGAGCCCGCAGCCGCTCTGGAACGAGGACGAGAGCGTGCTCGCGATCGTCAACGGCGAGGTCTACAACTACCGCCACCTCCGAGCGTTCCTCGAGAAGCACGGGCACCACTTCCGGACGGCCGGCGACGCCGAGACGATCGTGCACCTGCACGAGGAGTACGGGGACGCCGGCGTCCATCTGCTGCGCGGCATGTTCGCCTACGCCGTGTGGGATCGGCGGCGGCGGCGCCTGCTGCTGGCCCGCGATCGCGTCGGCATCAAGCCGCTCTACTACGCGCAGGCGGGGCGAAGGCTCGCGTTCGCCTCCGAGGTGAGGGCGCTGCTGGCCGTGCCCGACGTCGCGCGCTCGCTCGATCCCGACGCGCTGGCCCAGTACCTGACCCTGCAGTACGTGCCGGGCCCCGCCACGATCCTGCGCGCCGTGCGCAAGCTGCCGCCCGGCCACCACCTGAGCTGGCAGGACGGACGGGTCGAGGTGCGGCCGTACTGGGACCTCGTCTTCGACGAGGGCCCACGCCGGCTCGACCCGGACACCGCCGCCGCCGAGCTCCGGGCCTTGCTCGAGGACTCGATCGCCCACCACCAGATCAGCGACGTGCCGCTCGGCGTCCTCCTCTCGGGCGGCATCGACTCGGCGGCGGTGACCGCGCTCCTGGCCCGCGTGAGCCCGCGGGTGCGGACGTTCACCGTCGGGTTCGACGTCGGTGGTCCCGTGGGCGAGCTGAGCGAGGCGCGCGCGGTGGCCCGCCACCTCGGCACGGACCATGACGAGGTCGTGATGGGGCCGGGGCTGGCCGACGCGCTGCCCGACCTCGTGCGGATGCAGGACGAGCCCGTGGGCGATCCGGCGGCGATCCCCACGTTCTTCGTCTGCCGCCTCGCGGCGCGCTCGGTGAAGGTCGTGCTGACCGGGGAGGGCGGCGACGAGCTGCTCGGCGGCTATCCCCGCTACGGCTGGCTGGGACTGGGCGAACGACTGCGGCGCTGGCCGGCGCTGACCGCCCCGGCCGCGAGCCTGCTGGGCGCACTACCGCGGCGAGTCGGCGAGGGGCGCGTGGGCCGCCGGCTGGCCGCGCTCACGAGCCGGGCGCCGCTGGAGGAGCGCCATCTCGCCTGGGTGGCGACGATGACCGACGAGGTCCAGCGCGCGCTGACCGCCGACAGTGGCTGGACGACGGCGCGTGGCGCGATGCGCCGGCTCTTGCCGCGCGACCGTGACCCCGTCGACGCCTTGACGTACCTCGACGTGAAGACCTGGCTGCCCGACGACGTGCTCGTCAAGACGGACCGGATGAGCATGGCCGCCTCGATCGAGGCGCGCGTGCCGCTGCTCGACCATCGGCTCGTGGAGTTCGCCGCGGGGCTGCCCGCCGCCCTGAAGACGCGCGGCCCCGGCACGAAGGCGCTGCTGCGGCGGGCGCTGCGCGGGGACCTGCCGCCGTCGACGCTCGCGCGACGCAAGCGTGCGTTCCTGGTGCCGCTGCGCCACTGGCTGGGTGGCCCGCTGCGGGAGACGCTGCACGACACGCTCACGTCCACCGCTGCGCGCGCGCGCGGACTCGTTCGCGCGGACGCGGTCGCGCGCCTGCTGCGCGAGCAGGAGAGCGGGCGCCACGACCACAGCCGGGCGCTGTGGACGCTGCTGTGCCTGGAGCTCTGGCTTCGCACCGTCCTCGATGCGCCTGCTGCTGCTCACGATTGACTTTCCGCCCGCGCGGGGCGGCGTGCAGGGCCTCCTGGCCCGGCTCGCCGCCGGCCTGGCGCCGGCCTGGCAGGTGACCGTGATCACGCCCGCCGCGGCGGGTGCCGGCGCGTGGGACCGCGGCCGCCCGTACCGCATCCTCCGCTCGCGCCCGACGGGCGGGCGCCTGGCCGTGCTCGGGCTGCAGGCCCGCGCGCTGGTCGAGACGCTGCGCCGAAGGCCCCACATCATCGTGTGCGGCCACGTGCTGCTCGGGCCCGTGTGCCGGCTGGCGAGCGCCATCCTCGGCGTGCCCTACGTGGCGATGGCGTACGCCTACGAGGTCCGCGCCCCGCGCATGCGGTGGATCGCGCGCCTGGCGCTGCAGGGCGCGCGGCGCGTGGTCGTGCCGAGCGAATTCGGCCGTCGCGCGGTCGAGGCGCACGGCGTGGTACCGGCGCGCATCGTCGTCGCCCGGCCCGGCGCCGCGCTCGACGCCAACGGGACGCCGGAGAACGGCGTCGCGGGAGACGACGCGCCCGTGCTGCTCTCGGTCGGGCGGCTCGTCGACGCCTACAAGGGCCACGACATGGTGATCCGCGCGATGCCGCTGATCCTCGCCCGCGTGCCCACGGCGTGCTATGTCGTCGTCGGCGACGGGCCGCGGCGCGCGTACCTCGAGCGGCTCGCCACGTCGCTGGCGGTGGGCGACGTCGTCCGGTTCGTCGGCGAGACGCCCGACGACGAGGTGGCCGCGTGGTACCGGCGCTGCGACGTCTTCGTCCTCGCGGCGCGCGAGGACACCGCGGGTGGCGGCGCCGAGGGCTACGGGATCGTCCTCGTGGAGGCGGGGCTGCGCGGCAAGCCGGTCGTCGGCGGTCGAGCCGGCGGCGTCGTCGACGCTGTCGTCGACGGTGAGACGGGCTTGCTCGTCGATCCGCTGGATCCCGGCGACATCGCAGACGCCGTCACGCGCCTCCTCTCCGAGCGCGACGTCGCCGCGCGTCTGGGGCAAGCGGGGCGGCGGCGGGCGGTCGAGGAGCTGACGTGGCCGCACTACACGGAGCAGGTGGCTCGCGTCCTCGCCGAGGCGGTCGAGGAGTGACCGGCCCGCGCCGGGTGTTGTACTTGAGTCCCACCGGTCAGCTCGGCGGCGCGGAGCACAGCCTGCTCGATCTCGCGGGCGGCCTCGACCGCGGTCGTCACGAGCCGCACCTGCTCTGCCTCGGCGACGGGCCGCTGCTGGCGGCGGCGGCGCGCCGGGGGATCGCGGGCGAGACCGTCCGGGCGCCGGCGGTCTTCGTGCGCGCGAGCCTGCGCGGCGCCCGGAGCGGGGCGGTGCCGATGCTCGGCGGCGTGCTGCGCGCGGCGCCAACGTTCGTCGCCGTGCGGGCCGCCGCTCGCCGCGCGGGGGCGTCGCTCGTGCACAGCAACGGGACCAAGACGCACCTGCTGTCGATCCCGCTGGCGCTCGGCTCGAGGCCGGTGGTGTGGCACGTGCGCGACCTCCTGCGCGAGGGCCACCGGGAGCGGCTGCTGGTGCGCATCGCGAACCGCTCGGTCAGCGCCGTCATCGCCAACTCGTCGGCCGTCGCCGCGCGTCTGCGGTGGCTCGGCGTTCGTGCCGGCCTCGTCCATGCGATCCCCAACGGGATCGATCTCGCGCGCTTCGCGCCCCACGGCCCCCGGGCAGACCTCCGGTCGGCGTTCGGCTGGCCGCCGGCCACGCGGCTGGTCGGCATGGTCGGCGTGCTGGCCCGGTGGAAGGGCCAGGAGGTGTTCCTCCGTGCGGCGGAGCAGATCGCCGCGCGCGCGCCGGACGTCCGCTTCGTCGTCGTGGGCGCTGAGATCTACGCCACGCAGGGCCACGGCGACTTCGCGCCGCGCCTGCGCCGCCTGACGGGCGAGCTCGAGCTCCAGCGCGTGCTCGGCTTCACCGGGCATCGCGACGACGTCCCGGAGATCATGCGCGGGCTCGACGTCGTCGTGCACGCCTCCGTGGAGCCCGAGCCCTTCGGGCGCGTGATCGCCGAGGCCATGGCCTGCGAGCGCCCGATCGTCTGGGCCCGTGGGGGCGGGGCCGACGAGGTCGTCGGGTCGACCGGGCTGACGGCGCTGGGCGTGACGGGCGGCGACCCCGGGAGTCTCGTCGCGGCGATCGAGCGAGCGCTGGCCGAGCCCGAGGCGGCCCGGCGGTGGGCGGCCGAGGGCCGGCGGCGGGTGGGCGAGTGCTTCGACGTGCGCGACCACGTGGCGCGTGTGCAGGACCTCTACGCGCGGCTGGCCGAGCGCGGACCGTGAGGATCCTCCACGTCGGGAAGTTCTATCCCCCGGTGCGCGGGGGGATGGAGAGGATCCTGGCGGCGCTGTGCGAGGGCACGGCGTCCCGCTGGCAGGTCCGCGCGGTCGTCGCGTCGGCCGGCGGTCGGACTGTCCGCGAGCGTCGCGACGGGGTCGAGGTCGTGCGAGTGGGCACCATGGCGCGCGCGCTGTCGGTGTCGCTGAGCCCGGGCCTCGCCCGCGAGCTCTGGCGCGACCGCTTCGACGTGGTGGTGCTGCACGAGCCGAACCCGCCGGCGGGGACGCTGCTCGCCCTCCACACGCCGGCGCCGCATCTCGTCGTGTGGCACCACAGCGACATCGTGCGTCCCGCCTGGGCCGACGCGACGTACGGCCGCGTGCAGCGCCGGCTCTACCGGCGCGCCGCGCGGGTCATCGTCGCGGCGCCCCCGATGGCCCGTAGCGGCAGCGTCGCCGTCGCCCCGCGCGTCGAGGTCGTGCCGTACGGCGTCGCGCTCGCGCCCCTGCTCGCGGGGCCCGAGGGTGCCAACGGCCACCTGGCCACCGCGCTCGAACGGCTGCCGTCGCCGCGCGTGCTGTTCGTGGGGCGCCTCGTGTACTACAAGGGCCTCGAGGTCCTGCTGGAGGCCATGCGGGGCGTCCGGGGAAGCCTCGCCATCGCGGGTGAGGGACCGCTCGAGCCCGCCCTGCGCGCCCGCGCCTCCGCGCTCGGGCTCGCCGGTCGCGTGGGATTCTTTCCCGGGCTGCCCGACGACGACGTCCGCCGACTGTACCGGGCGTGTGACGTCTTCGTCCTGCCGTCGACCGAGCGGACCGAGGCGTTCGGGCTGGTCCAGGTCGAGGCGATGGTCACCGGCCTGCCGGTCGTGAGCACGGACTTGCCGACCGGGGTGCCGTGGGTGAACGTGGACGGCGTCACCGGCGTCGTCGTGCGTCGTCACGACGTCGCCGCCCTGGCCGGCGCGCTGGCGCGCCTGATCGACGATCCGACGCTGCGTCGGACGCTCGGCGGGGCCGGGCGGCGCCGGGCGATCGAGCGCTTCGACGTCCGCCGCATGGTCGACGACTTCGTCGGCATCGTGGAGTCGGTGACGGGTGTCGGCCGCTAAGCGCGCCCTCGACGTGACGCTCGCCGCGGCCGGGCTCAGCGTCGCGTGGCCGCTCGGCGTGCTCATCGCCGGCCTCGTCAAGCTCGAGGACGGTGGCCCGATCTTCTACGCGCAGCCCCGCGTGGGGCTGGACGGCGCGCGCTTCCGGAGCTGGAAGTTCCGGTCGATGCGCCCTGACGCCGACGCACGCTTCGGCCCGCGCCAGGCCCAGGCGGGCGACGCACGCGTGACGCGCGTGGGACGCGTGCTGCGGGCCACGGCGATGGACGAGCTGCCGCAGCTGTGGAACATCCTGCGCGGCGACATGAGCTTCGTGGGGCCGCGCGCGCTCATGCCCGACGAGATCGAGGTCGGCGCCGGCGACGTGAGCGTGGCCCTGGAGTCGATTCCGGGCTACGCGGCACGCCATCGTGTGCGGCCGGGGCTCACCGGCCTGGCCCAGATCTACGCCGACCGCGACGTCTCACGGCGCCGCAAGTTCCGGTACGACCTGCTCTACATCCGCCGGCGCAGCCTGGCGCTCGACCTCCGCCTGATCACGCTCTCGTTCTGGATCACGGTGCGCGGCACCTGGGAACACCGCGGCCCGAAGTTCTAACCGCGCCGGCGGCCGGAGAGGGCCCATCTGCATCGTTGGCACCGGCGGCCGCACGCTCAACGTACAGGGAGTACGCCTCGCGTGCGGCCGGCGGGTGCCGCCTCGCATCTGGACCCTCTCCGGCCGCCGGCAGCCCTCGCGGTCATGAACGCTGGCGCGCACTCGTGTAACCGGACGTTGGGAGGTGTCCGAGTGGCCCGTATAATCGCGGCGTGATCGACGTCGCCGTCGTCGGAGGAGGGCCGGCCGGGCTGCTGGCGGCGTCCCGCCTCGCCGACGCGGGGCTCGACGTCGTGCTCTTCGAGGAACACGCCGAGATCGGCGAGCCCACCCACTGCACCGGCATCGTCTCGCTCGAGGCGACGGAGCTCGTCAAGATCCCCGACGACCTGGTGCTCGCGCGGTTGCGCCGCGCGCGGCTGGCGGGACCGTGCGGCGCCGAGGCGCGGCACGAGTGGACGAACGCGGAGGAGCCGATCCTCGTCATCGATCGCCTGGGGTTCGATCGCGGCCTGGCCGCGCAGGCGCTGGCCGCGGGCGCGGTGGTGCGGACCGGCACCACGGTGCGGGATATGGAGGTGGACGAGACCGCGGTAACGGTGCGGACGACCGACGGGACGGTGCGGGCGCGCGCGTGCGTACTCGCCTGCGGCGTGTCGTATCGCTTCCAGCGACGGCTCGGTCTCGGCCTGCCCGGCCTGACCGTGCACACCGCGCAGACGGAAGTCGACGCCGTGCCGGCCGACGTGGTCGAGCTCTACTTCGGTCGTGCGGTGGCGCCGAACGGGTTCGTGTGGACGGTGCCCCTCGTGCGCGCGGGGCGGGCCCGGATGAAGGTCGGCGTCATGGCCTCGGGCGACGCCGGCGGCCACCTGCGCACGTTCCTCGAGCGTCCGGAAGTGCGCGCGCGGTTCGACGGGCCGCCACGTCCGACGATCCGCCGCCTGCTCCCGCTCACCCCGATCGCGACGACGTACGCGTCACGCGTGCTGGTGGTCGGTGACGCGGGCGGGTTCACGAAGCCCACGACGGGCGGGGGCATCTTCTACAGCCTGCTCACCGCGTCGCTGGCCGCGGAGACGCTGGTGGAGGGATTCGGCGCGGGGCGGCTCGACGCGGCGTTTCTGGTCCGCTACGAGCGGCGCTGGCGAGAGCGGCTGGGCCTCGAGCTACGAGTCGGAGACTGGCTGCGTCGCCTCGTGAGTCGGTGCACCGACGCGGAGATCGATCGCTTGGTGCAGGTCTTCGCCACCGACGATCTGCGCGGGCTGGTGCGCCGCACGGCCCGCTTCAACTGGCACCGCGACCTGATCCTCGCCCTCGGCCGGCACCCCGCGATCGCGGGCCTCTTCGTTCGAACGCTGCTGGGCTCGCCCGGGACGCCTCGCTGAGCGGCCTCCGCAGCTAGGGCCGGCGCCGGGCCTGCGCCCGGTGGCGCTCGGGAACCTTCTCCAGATCGTCCGTCCAGGTCGTGACGCCCCGCTCGTCCGTCCAGCGATACACCGTCATCTGGACCGCTGGCCGCCGCTCAGGCCCCGAGTCGGGAGCGGTCGCCGGTGGCGGCGGAGGGGTGGCTGGTGGGGCGGCCGGCGGGTTCGGGATCCAGACCCAGTGGTAGGGCGAGTGGTTCCCGTCGCCTCGGAGCTCGTAGCGCCCGCTCGGAAACTCCACGACTCGCGGCATGGGCGGGGGCGGGGGATAGGCCATGGACGGCGCATATGAAGGCGGTGGAGGCCCCGCATAGACGGGGGGCGGGGGCGCGTACGCGACAGGTGGCGGCGGCGCGTACACGACGGGCGGCGCCGCCAGGAAGGGTGAGGCGAGGGCGAACGAGGGGCCGACGAAGACCGGGAAGAACCCGTGGCTCCTGAAGCCCCGATGGTGATGGTGCCGGTGGCCGTGGTGCCCGTCGAAGCGGCGGAAGCCGTGGACGTCGCCTCGGAACCCTCGGTGTCGCCCGTCCGCGTCGGCCGAGTCGGGGGCGAGCGCGAGCCCCGCGGTGACCAGCACGAGGACACTCAGGAGCCTCACCGTGGTTAACCCCTCGAGACGGAGAATAAGCACAGCTTGAGAGCCAGGCAAGTGTCATTACGGCATGACATGTTGGCGCAAGTGTCAGGGCCGTGTCACCCGCCGTCCAACGTAGAAATTCCAGGCCGTTACAGAATGGCGTTTTCCGACACACCTGAACTCTGGTCTAAACCTTGCCACAGGGGTGTCGCGGGGGTGACAACCGCGTGATTGAAGAAACGTCAGTTCCAGGTATCGAGGACTCGGTTCGCGTGTACCTGCGGCAGATGGGGAAGGTCCCCTTGCTGACCCCGCAGCGCGAGGTGGAGCTCGCCCGGCGGATCGAAGTAGGACGCGAACAGGTCATCCTGGCCGTGCTGGGCACGGAGGCTGGACGGAGCGGGCTGCGCGAGCTCGGGACGCGGCTCTCGCGAGGCGAGATCGCAGTCGACGCGGTGGTCGACCTGATGGACCCGGAGATCGGGGAGCCGGAGCGCCGGGCGCTGGCCAAGCAGGTGGGTCGGGGCGTGGCGACCGTCATGAAGTGGCTGGTGCAGGGCGACGCGCTGCGTCGCCGGCCGCGCAAGGCGCCGTCGGCCCGGACCCGGGCCAAGCAGCAGGCGGCCGCCAAGCGCCTCGAGCAGCAGGTGCTGACGCGCCTGCGGACGATGCGCCTGCGCTACGACGTCTTCGACAGCGAGGGAGAGCAGGGGGGCCTGGCCCAGACCCTGTTCGCCGCCGCCACCAACGGCCACGCCGCCCGCCTGCGGCCCGTGCTGGAGCGGATCAACCGGGCACGTACCGACGCCGCCGAGTCCAAGAACCGGATGGCCGAGGCCAACCTGCGGCTCGTGGTCTCGATCGCCAAGCGCCACGTCAACCGCGGCCTGCCGCTGCTCGACCTGATCCAGGAGGGCAACATCGGGCTGCTGCGGGCGGTCGACAAGTTCGAGTACCGCCGCGGGTACAAGTTCTCGACCTACGCCACGTGGTGGGTCCGTCAGTCGATCAGCCGGGCCCTCGCCGATCAGGCCCGGACGATCCGCCTGCCGGTGCACATGATCGAGCGCATCAACCGGCTCCTCAAGGCGTCGCGGCAGCTGGTGCAGGAGCTCGGGCGCGAGCCCTCCGTCGAGGAGATCTCCACGCGCGTGCAGATGCCGGTGGAGATGGTGCGGACCGCCCTCGGCGTCATCGTGGAGCCCATCTCGTTGGAGACGCCCGTCGGCGACGACGAGGACTGCTCGATCGGCGACTTCATCGAGGATCGTGGGGCCTCCTCGCCGTACGAGACGGCACTCGGGGCCGAACGGCGCGACCGCACCCTCGCGCTGCTCGACACGCTCAAGCCACGCGAGGCGCGCGTGCTGCGCCTGCGGTACGGCCTGGGCGACGGCTACGACTGGACGCTGGAGGAAGTCGGCCAGGAGTTCAAGGTCACGCGCGAGCGCATCCGGCAGATCGAGGCCAAGGCGCTCAAGCGCATGCGTCACCCCTCGCGCACGGAAAAGCTCCGCATCTTCGCAGAAGCCTGATCTCGAGGCCCGTGGGGCGTTGTTTGATCGCCCCACGGGCCTCCGTCTTGCAGTACCGCCTCCTCGTGCGCCACGTCGCCGCCCTGCTGATCGCCATGCTCACCGGCCTCGCGGCGGGTGGCTGCACGGGCATCGAGCTCTCCGCGCTCGCCGCCGCTGCGCTCAGCGCCGGGGCCGGCAGCGCGGTGAAGACCGGCACCGAGTACACGCTCACGGGCGTGGCCTATCGCACGTTCAGCCTGTCGGTCGAGGACCTGGCGGCGGCGGTGCGGACCTCGCTCGACCGCATGCAGTTCACTGTGGCGGAGGCCGAGGCCGACGACTACGAGCTCCTCTTCGTCGCCGAGGGCATCCACCGGTCGCTACGCCTGCGGTTCACCCCGATCACGCCCGGCGTCACCCGCCTGCGGGTCTCGGTCAAGAAAGGCTGGATCTTCCTCGATCGGTCCACGGCCAGCGAGGTCCTCACCCAGATCGACCGCACGCTCGCGCACTTGAATTCGACCGCCGATCTGCGTTAGACCTGGGCCTCGTGCCCCGCGCGCTCGACGGCCTCGTCGTGCTCGATCTCGCGACCTTCGTCGCTGCGCCCTTCTGCTGCACGCTCCTCGGCGAGTTCGGGGCCGAGGTCATCAAGGTCGAGCAGCCCGGCCGAGGCGACGACCTGCGCCGGCTCGGCACCCCGGCCCGCGAGGGGCTCTCGTACTGGTGGCTCGTGGAGTCGCGCAACAAGAAGTCGATCACGTGCAACCTGCGCGAGCCGGAGGGCCAGGCGCTGATCAAGCGGCTCACGGCCGGCGCCGACGTGCTGGCCGAGAACTTCCGGCCGGGCACGATGGAGCGCTGGGGGCTGGGCTGGGACGACCTGCGGCCCGTGAACCCGCGCCTCGTGATGGTGCGCATCTCGGCCTTCGGCCAGACCGGACCCTATCGCGAGCGCCCCGGCTTCGGTCGCATCGCCGCCGCGATGGGCGGGCTCTCGTACCTGTCCGGCTATCCCGACCGGCCGCCGGTGACGCCGGGGACGCCGACGATCCCCGACTATCTGGCGGGCGCGCTCGGCGCCTTCGGCGCGCTGGTCGCGCTGCAGCATCAGCAGCGAACGGGCGAGGGGCAGGTGGTGGACGTCGGCCTCTACGAGCCGATGCTGCGGATGCTCGACGAGCTGATCCCGGTCCACGGCGCCACCGGCTACGTGCGCGAGCGGATCGGCTCCGGCACGGAGTACGTCGTCCCCCACAACCACTACCGCGCTCGTGACGGACGCTGGCTCGCCATCGCGTGCACCAACGACCGGATGTTCGAGCGGCTGGCGACGGCCATGGGCCGGCCGGCGCTGGCGAGGGAGTTCCCCACGATGGCGGCGCGGCTCGAGCGCCGGGCCGAGCTCGACGCGCTCGTCCAGGCCTGGGTGGGCGAGGCCGACGCCGCGGACGTCCTGGCGCGGCTCGACGCCGCCGAGGTCCCGTGCGGGCCGGTGGCCAGCGCGCGCGACCTCTTCGGCGACCCGCACGTGAAAGCGCGCGAGAACATCGTCGAGATGCCGAACCCGCTCGGCGGCCTGCTCTCGATGGTCGGCGTGGTCCCGCGCCTCACCGCCAGCCCGGGCCGCGTCGAGACGACCGGACCCGTGGCCGTCGGCGCGCACAACGAGGAGATCTACTGCGGCCGCCTGGGGCTCAGCCGCGACGAGCTGCGCGCGCTGGCCGGCCGAGGCATCGTGTGAGGCGATGGCTCTCGCCGCGCTGACCGACCCGCCGCTGCACCACACGCTGTGTGGGGCCGGACCGCTCGTCGTCCTGCTGCACGGGCTCGGCTCGTCGGCGGCCGACTGGCCGTCACAGCACGCGGCCCTCGAGGGCCGCTACCGCGTCGTCGCGGTGGATCTTCCCGGGCACGGCGGCTCGCCGCTGCCGTCGGGCTCGCTGACGATCGAGCGCATGGCGCGCGACGTGGCGGCCCTGCTGGCGCGGCTGGACGGCTCGGCCCACGTCGTCGGCCTCTCGCTGGGCGCGTGCGTGGCGCTCCGCCTGGCGCTGCAGGCGCCCGCCCGCGTGCGCTCGCTCATGCTCGTCAACCCGTTCGCGCGCGTGCGGACGACCGGCCCGGGCGACCTCGCCCGCCTCGCCCTGCGGCTCCTCCTGCTCGGCACGGCGCCGATGGACACCGTCGCCGCGCACGTCGCCCGGCGGCTGTTCCCGTGGCCCGAGCAGCGCGCGCTGTACGAGGCGGCCGTGGCGAGCCTGGCCGCCACCTCGCGGCGCGCCTACCTCGCGGCCATGCAGGCGCTGGCCCGCTTCGACGCGCGGGGGCAGGTGGCGGCCATCCGTCAGCCCACGCTCATCGTCGCCGGCGATCGGGACACCTCGGTGCCGCTGGCCGCCAAGGTGGCGCTCGCGGCGTCGATCCCCCGCGCGCGGCTGCTCGTCGTGCCGGGCTCCGGGCACGCCACCCCGCACGACCAGCCGACGGCGTTCAACCACGCCATGCTGGAGTTCCTCGCCGCCCACTGACGGAAGGCGAAGTACAATCGCGATCCATGTGGCTCGTCCTGGCCGTGGCGGCAGCGCTGTTCCAGGTGCTGCGCAACACGGCCATGAAGCGCCTCGGCCACGCGCTCGACGAGTACATCAACGTGTGGGGCCGCTTCACCTTCCTGCTGCCGTTCGCCCTGCTCGGCTGCGTGCTCGGCGGGTTCCCCACCATCAAGCCCGGCTTCGTCCTGTGGTGCGCGCTGTTCGGCGTCTCCCAGACGCTGTCGACGCTGGCGCTGTCCAAAGCGCTCAAGGTCTCGGAGATCTCGCTCGTCACCGCGTTGTGGAAGGTGAGCCTCCTGGTGCTGCTCGGCATGGCCTGGGTGACCATCGGTGAGCACCCGAGCCCGCTCGGCATCGCGGGTGTGCTGCTGAGCGCGCTCGGCGTCTACCTGCTCAACGTGAGCCGGGCCCGCATCGGCTTCTGGGAGCCGCTGCGGGTGCTGGTCACCGACCGCGGGCAGCGCTACACGCTGTTGGCCGCGCTCTTCTACGCGCCGTCGGTGATCACGATCAAGCAGGCGATCCTCGCCTCGAACGCGGCGATGGGGACCCTCGGCGGCTACCTGGCGGCGAGCGCGATCATGACGCCGATCGTGCTCCGGACCTCCGCCCGGCACTTCGCATCGCTACCACGCCACTGGAAGGAGTTCGTGGCGCTGGGGCTCTTCGCCTCGCTGACGACCATCAGCCAGGGACACGCCTACACGCTGACGTTGTCCTCGTACGTGGAGGCGGTCAAGCAGGTCGAGATCCTGTTCGCCATGGCCATCGGCGTGTTCGCCTTCGGCGAGGCCCAGCGCGTGCGCGAGTCCGCCCTCGGCGCCGTCGTCATGCTCATCGGCATGGTCCTGCTCGCCCTGGCGAGCTGATCAGACACCGGGCAGGGCCAGATCATCGAGGGGCGCCACGGCTGCGCCGGGGCGTCCCGAGCCACCCGGGGGTCTTAGGGGGCCCTTTCGAGGCCCCCTAATCGGTCAATGCTGCCTCGGCGTGGCGGACGCGCTGCGAGAGGGTCGCGAGGAGGCTCTGGGTCAGCTCGGGCGCCTCCTTGAGCAGGGTCGTGAAGTCCCGGCGCTTGATGACGAGCAGCCGGAGCGGCGTCTCCGCGGCCACGCTGGCCGAGCGGGGCCCGCCGTCGAGCAGGCTCATCTCGCCGAAGTACTGCCCGGGCTCCAGCTTGGACCGCTTGCGCGCCGAGACCTCCACCCGCGCGCTGCCGTCCATGATCAGGAAGAACTCGTCGCCTGGCGCGCCGGCGCGCGCCAGCACGGTGCCGGCCGGGACCTCGATGACCTCGCTGATCCGCGCGATCGCGCGGAGCTGGCGACGGGAGCAGCCGGCGAGGAGACCGACCTCCTCCAGCCGGTCGATCTTGTCGTCCTGGCTGATCCGTCCGCCGAAGAAGCTCCGGCCGCGCGGCTCGCCGCGGGGGCTGTAGGAGATCGAGCCGTCGAGGATGCGGGTGACCAGTTCCATGCGTGCCTCCGCGCCGTGCCTCAGCCGTCGAGGGTGGGCCGCTTGCCGTACGTTGCGCGGACCTCGGTCTTGATCCCTCCGCGGACGTGGAAGTCGCCGACCACCTCGATCCAGCGGGGGCGGCCGGCGGCGACGAAGTCGTCCATGATCCGGTTGGTGACGTCCTCGTGGAAGGCGCCCTCCTGCCGGTATGACCACAGGTAGAGCTTCAGCGACTTCAGCTCGACCAGGTGCTGGTCGGGCACGTAACGGATCCGGATCGTGGCGAAGTCGGGTTGCCCGGTCACAGGACACAGGCACGTGAACTCGGGCACCGTCATCGACACCTCGTAGTCCCGGTCGGGATGCGGATTCGGGACCACCTCGAGCGTCTTGGACGGCTGCGTGGGCATGGGCCGATTATACCGTTCGAGACCCTGGACGGCGCGTCACCGGCTGCTCAGCCCGATGCCCACCGCGACCGCGAGACAGGCGGCGAGGAGGTGGACGGTGAGGGGGTCGCCGGCGGCGAGCGCGGCGATGACGACGCCGAAGATCGGCTGGGTGAGGAAGCACGCGGCCAGCGCGCTCGGCCGGTAGCGCTTGAGCAGCCACAGGTTGATCACGAAGCAGAACCCGGCGATGAGTACCCCCTGGTAGGCGAGCGAGAGCCCGAGCCGGGCCGTCCACCGCGTGGGCTCGGGCTCGAGCACGGCCGACAGCGCGAGGAAGAGCGCGGTGCCGATCGTGGCCTGGGCCAGCAGCAGCTTGACCGGGTCGAGGTGCTGGACCGCGCGCGCAAGGTAGACCTGGCGCTCGGCGAGGAGGAACGCCGAGAGGAAGACCAGCACGTCGCCGGTGAGCGAGGCGCCCTCGCTGGCCCGGTCGCCGACGAAGAGGAGCACGATGCCGCCGTAGGCGACCAGCGCCCCGGCGAGCCGCCGGGCCGTGAGCTGGTCGCCGGGGATCAGGAAGTGCGCGAGGACCACCGTGTGGACGGCGTAGAGGTTGAGGACGACGCTGCCGTGGGCCGCGCTGGTCAGCGAGGTACCGACGTTCATGAGGCCGATCTGCGCGGTGAAGATGAGGCCGAGGACGAGCAGGGGCCGCCACTCGCCGCGCGCGACGGTGAACCCCTCGCGCCGGCCCGTCGCCCACGCCCACAGCGCGATGACGGCGCCGCCGAGCAGGAAGCGCATCCAGGCCAGCCGGAGCGGGGGCGCGTCGAGCAGACCGAGCTTGATGGCGACGATATTGCCGCCCCAGAAGAACGACACGAGGAGCGTGAGCGCGGCCCCGGTCGCGTCGAGATTGCGGGCCGGGTGACTCAGGGCCGCGCGCGGTCCGGCGTGGACTCGGAGGCCATGGAACGTCGTCCACTATAATCCAACCCATGAAGATCGGTCTCATCGGGCTTCCGAAGAGCGGCAAGACGACGCTGTTCAACCTTCTCACCGGCTCGAGCGTGGCGACGTCGCGCTACGACGCGGGCCGCGCCGAGCTGCACACCGGGGTGGCGCGCGTGCCCGACCCCCGCGTGGATCGCCTCACCGAGCTGTTCAAGCCGAAGAAGACGACGTACGCGACGTTCGAGGTCGTGGACCTCGCGGGCATCGACAAGGACGACCGGGGCGGGCTCGAGGCCAAGGAGTTCCGCAACGCCGACGCCCTGCTGCACGTGGTGCGCGCGTTCCCCGACGACGCCCGGGGCGCGGCCGACCCCCGGCGCGACGTCCTCGACCTCGAGCTCACGCTCGTGCTGGCCGACCTCGAGGTCGTCGAGCGGCGGCTCGAGCGGCTCGAGGCCTCGATCAAGAAGCAGCGCAAGGAGGCGGAGGTCCGCGAGCACGAGCTGCTCGGCCGTCTCAAGACCGCGCTGGAGGCCGAGACGCCGCTGCGGGCGGTGCCGATGACGCCGGACGAGGCGCGCCTCGTCCGCGGGTTCACGTTCCTCTCGCAGAAGCCCATCCTGCACCTCGTCAACGTCGAGGAGGCCGCCATCGCCGAGGGCGGACGCGCCGTCGAGCGCTACGGTCTCGCCGACGTGGCCGCGCGCTCGCAGACGCGCGTGGGCTGGGTGTCGGCGGTGATCGAGGCCGAGATCGCGCGGCTGGAGGGCGAGGAGCAGCAGGCGTTCCTCACGGACCTGGGCCTGACCGAGCCGGCCATCAACCGCGTGCTACGCGAGTGCTTCGCGCTGCTCGGCCTCATCTCGTTCTTCACGACCGGCGAGGACGAGGTGCGGGCCTGGCCGATCCCGGCCGGCACGCGCGCGCAGGACGCGGCGGGCGCCGTGCACTCCGACATCGCCCGGGGATTCATCCGCGCCGAGGTGAACGGCTACGACGAGCTCGTGGCCGTCGGCGGCTCGTTCGCCGATCTCCGTGCCCGGGGCCAGCTGCGCCTGGAGGGGAAGGACTACGTCGTTCTGGACGGGGAGATCTGCCACTTCCGGTTCAACGTGGCGAAGTAGGCCCCGGTCGCTGGCACGCGCCATGCTGTTGACCAGGGCATGGTGGACTGGTTAGCCATCCTCTCCGCGTGCGTCCTCACCGCGCTGGTGGGCTTCGGGTTCGTGCTCTGGGAGCGTTACGAGAACGACCGGCTGGCGCGTGAGCGACTGCGCCGACGCCTGCCGCGTCGACGTCGCGCCGCCCTTCCGTACGACCCGTACGACGTCGATCGCCGGGCCGCATAGGCGGCGACGGGGTATTGGAGTGGGGCCCCGAAGTGGCCCCCATACCCCCGGGGCGGCTCGGGACGCCTCGGCGAAGTCTCGGCGCCCTCGGTCTGCGGGGCGAAACGCCCTTAGCGGGGCGGCGCTGCGGGCCGGATGCCCGGTACCGGCTTCAGCGGGCCTCCCAGCGACCGGATGACGGCGGCGACGTTGTCGTCCGGCGTGTTCATCGTCAGCACGCAGCCGGGACCCACGATCAGCCCGGTCCCTCCCGTCTGCTCGATGGCGTCGCGGGCCTGCGCGACCGCCTCCTCGGGCGTGCCGTCCCGTAGCGTGGCCCACTGATCGAGCCCCCCGATCACCGCGCCCGGGACTCGTGCCCGGCCCTCGGCGAGGGTGGGGGCGGTCCGGCGGTCGTCCCAGTTCCAGGCGTGCCCCGGCAGCCGGGCCAGGCGGTCGAACATCAGCGCGTCGCCGTGGCAGTGAATGATCGTGAGGACCGAGCGCGCGTCGAGTGATTCGAGGACCGCCCGGTCGTACGGCTCGCCGAACGTTGCGTAGGTCTCCTCGGCGTGCGCGCTGCGGCTCGCGGCCTGGATCGAGTAGAAGATGCCGGTGACGCCCTCGGTCAGCGCGGCGGCGGCGAAACGGATCAGCGTCTCGGTGATGGCCTCGAGCGCGCCGCGCACGAGATCGGGGTGCTCGCGCAGGTCGGCGGCGAGGCGGCCGACGGCGAGCTTCGCGGCGAGCGAGAGCGGCGAGAAAAGCGTCGGCATCACCACCGCGTCGCCGACCCGCCGGTCGAACCCCATGCGGATGATCGTCTCGATCTGCTGGGTGTAGCCCTCGGCGCTGGTCGGGTCGAGGGGGCGAATGCGCTTCCAGTCCTCGGGCGCCTTGATCGCGCACGAGGCGCAGGCCCGATGGCCGTCGGGCAGGACCTCCTCGGCCTCGACGCAGCCCCACGCCTCGACGGCGTACCCGCCGTGCGGCGTGATCTTGAGGAAGTCCGAGCCGTAGTGGTCGTGGAAGCGCAGCGTCGCCTGGGCCAGCCCCGCCGGCGAGCGATCGACCGTGGGGAAGTGACGCCAGACCGCGTAGGGCACGCGATCGACCGGCTGGCGGTTGATCGCGGCCTGGAGACGCTCACGCCGGGTCATCTGCTGCATGCGATCACGACTCCCTGGCCGAGGACCGGCCGCCCGTCGGGGCCGAGTGCGTCGAAGGCCACGCCGCGGCCGTCGTGGGGGCGGCCGCGAACGGTGAAGGACGAGGGCAGCGGCACCATGCCGGTGAAGCGCGCGTGGACCTCCATCACGCGGCCCGGCTCGCCGCCGAGCTCGCGCGCGACCACGCGGGAGACGGCGAGGGCGAGCGTCGCCGTGCCGTGCAGGATCGGGTCGGCCAGCCCGGCGGCCCGCGCGACCGCCACGTCGGTGTGGATCGGGTTCCAGATCCGCGCGGTCTCCGTGTACACGAGCGCCAGGGTCGCCGGCACCGGGATGACCTCCTGCCACGCGGCGGGGCCCAGGGGCGCCGGCGACGCGCCGTCCTCGTGGGCCGGCGCGGCCGTCTCCGCCGACGGCGCGCCCAGATCCCGCGGCGACACGCCGCGGTAGACCGAGCCGTAGTCGGTCGTGGTGACCGGGGCCCCGTCACCGTCGACGGTCTCGAAGCGGGTGACGACGAGGGTGCCGGAGCGCCGCGCGCGGAGCTCCACCACGCGGGCGCTCGTCAGCAGGACGTCACTCGCGCGCGGGGCCCGGTGGATGACCAGGCGGTGGCTGGCGTGGACGCTGCGGGTCTGCAGCGCCGCGGGGATAGTCCGGTCGCGCATCGTCACGGCGGCGGGCCACTCGTAGCAGACCGAGAAGAGCGGGTGGGCGAGCGGCCCCGTCGCGGCGAGCGTGTCGTAGTACCGCGGATCGGCCTCCCCCAGGCCGGCCGCGTACGCCATGAGCCAGCGGGCGTCGAGGTCGTGGCGGATCGGGCCGACGGTGGCGCCCAGCATCGTCGCGGTCATGGCCGCGGGAAGTTCATGCAGTCCACGAAGATCTGCTCGAAGTCGGGATGCGCGGCCAGCGAGACGTGCTCGACGCGCCCGGCGATCGTCTCGGCCCGCGCGCGCTCCGCCTCCGAGAGCAGGCAGAGCTGCGCGCCGAGGGACGCGGCGTTGCCCACGTAGCGGACCCGGCCGGGTCCGAGGTCGGGAATGAGGCCGATGCGCACGGCGCTGGCGATCGAGAGATAGTTGCCGAAGCCGCCGGCCAGCATGAGCTCGCTCACGCGGTCGGCCGGCACGCCGGCGACGTGCTGGAGCATCGCGATGCCCGAGGCGATCGCGCCCTTGGCGAGCTGGAGCTGGCGGACGTCGTCCTGGGTCAGCACGATCTCACGTGGGGCCCCGGCCTCGCCGGCCCGCAGGACGATCACCTGGCGCTCCTCGCCGCGCATCACCACCCGGTCCCGCAGCCGGGGTGGCAGCGCGTCGCGGCCCTCCACCTGGATGAGGCCGGTCCAGTCGATCACCCCCGCCTCGAGCAGGCCCGCGATCAGGTCGAGGAGGCCCGAGCCGCAGATGCCGAGGGCGTCGGCCTCGCCGATCGTGTGGACGTGGAGGTCGTCGTCGACGGTGGCGCGGTCGATCGCGCCCAGGGCGCCGCGCATGCCGTGGCGGACCTGGCCGCCCTCGAAGGCGGGGCCGGCCGGCGCGGAGCATGCCCACAGTCGCGCCGCCGAGCCGAGCAGCACCTCGCCGTTGGTGCCGATGTCGACCGCCATGCGCAGCGGATCGCCCTCGTAGAGGCGCGTCGCGAGCGCCACCGCGACCGCGTCGGCGCCGACGAAGCCGGCCACCAGCGGCAGCAGGCACACCCGCGCCTCCGGCGCGACTTTCAGGAACAGCTCCCGCGCGCTGAGCGTGAGGGCGTGGCGCATCACCGGGGCGTACGGGGCCAGGCCGACGTGGGAGGGGTCGATGCCGAGCAGGACGTGGTGCATGCACGTGTTGCCCACGACGACGACCTTGTAGATCCACTTGGGCAGGACGCCGGAGGCGCGGCACACCTCGGCGACGTGCTGGTTCAGGAGTCCCAACACCCGCGTGTGCAGCTTGCGCAGGTTGCCCGGATTGAACTGGGCGAACGCGATGCGCGACATGAGGTCGCCGCCGAAGACGGCTTGCGGGTTCAGGCTCGACACCGAGGCGAGCTGCTCGCCCGAGGTCAGCTCGAGGAGCGTGGTGACGACGCTGGTGGTGCCGACGTCGACGGCGAGGCCGAAGCGCATCGAGGTGGTGTCGCCGCGCTCGACGGCGAGGACGCGCCCCGCGAAGGTGGTGACGGTGGCGCCGGCCGGGTCGTCGCGCAGCGCCTGTGGGAGCGTGGCCAGCACGCCGGGGGGCACGTCGGCGGCGGCCATGCCGACGGCGGCGGCGAGCTGCTCGACGTCGGAGGTCTGGTGGTGCTCCTCGCGGGGCAGGGAGACCTTCACGAGCTGCTTGTCGACGCCGGAGGCGATGGCGGTGCGGCCGGCCACGCCGGCGCCCGCGCCGAGGATCTGAAACGCGGTCTCCTCGAGCGGCGGCGCCACCTGCACGGTCACGGCCTCGGTGGGCACGCACTGACAGGCGAGCCGGTAGCCCTCGCGCACGAGCTGATCGCCGAGCTGGACCTCGTCGCCGATCGTCGGCGGCGGCACGGCGCCGGCGACGAACTTGACCCGGCACGAGGTGCAGCGGCCGCGGCCGCCGCAGGTGGCGGTGATCTCGATGCCGGCCCCGTGAGCGGCGGCCAGGATCGTCGTGCCGGGCGGGGGGGACAGCGCGCGGCGCGGCCCGGCGCGTCGCGGATCGGTTAGGATGGTGAGCGGCACCGCCATGCGGCGCCATTGTAGCGAGGTCAGCGGATGATTTCGAACTCGACGCGCGGCTCGCCCTCGGCCTCGACGGCCGCGCGCGCCTCCGCCGGCTCGAGGCGATCGGCGGCGACGCCGCCGCGCACCAGGCCGTCGCGGATGGCGGCCGTGCGGTCCGTCGCCA
>Ga0209382_10000913_pt1 | contig 47756 bp, 47 predicted proteins | sample SoiMetdeltSBSDD5_FD_187599 | JGI IMG/M metagenome (GOLD analysis project Ga0209382, IMG submission 187599) | Bulk soil microbial communities from a Populus tree surrounding site in Tennessee, USA - Soil MetaG P. deltoides SBSDD5 (SPAdes) (version 2) | ecosystem: Environmental > Terrestrial >...
GCCGCTCGTCGGACGGGGTGTCCCCGGATCGGACCGCGACCTCGACGTCGCGGGTCGGGCTCTCCAGGCGCTTGGCCGTGGCGGCGATGCCCCGCAGTGGGACCCGGAGGTTGCGCTCGACGTCGACGGCCAGCGCCTTGAGCGGCGAGACGTAGAGCACCCGGCACCGGCGCAGTCGATCGTCGTGCGGTGGCGTCGTCGACAGCCGGTCCAGCGCCCACAGGAACGCCGCGAGCGTCTTGCCCGAGCCGGTCGGTGCGACGACCAGGGCGTTGGCGCCGCCGCTCACCGCGTCCCAGGCGCCGATCTGGGCCGGCGTCGGGGCGGCGAAGGCGGATTCGAACCAGGTGCGGGTCGCCGTCGAGAACCGCTCGAGCACGCCTTCGGGCGCGCCGGACTGCGTTGACTCCACCCTGCCATCTTGACGCAGGCCGCCGACATGGCCGGAACGCTCCCGTGGCGGTAGCCGAATCCCGGAACACGCCGGCGTGTCTCGGGATCTGCCTACCGCCAGCGGAGCGGAGCTAGGGCAGGTCGACCGGGTTCCAGGTCTGGCCGCCGTCGTCGGTACGGCACATGCTGCCGTCGACGTCGATGACGTAGCCCACCGACTCGGTGGTGAAGCCGGCGTAGACGTACGGTCCGTCGCCGAGGCCGGTCGCGCGCGTCGCGACTCCGTTGTCGACGACCCATCCGTCGGACCCTGAGACGACGAAGGCGGCGTCCGGGCCGATCGCCGCGATCGCGGTCGGATCCTCCGAGGGCGGGATGTCGAGCAGCCGCTCCGGAGTCTCCCAGGTCTGACCCTGGTCGACGCTGCGGACCACGGTCGGGGTGGAGTCGTTACAGAAGGCCCAGATCACGTCCTTGGTTGCGCTCAGATCGGCCGGATGGCAGCCGATGTCGCTGAGGTTCCACTGGACGCCATCGTCGGTGGTATACGCGAAGTCGGGCTGACCGCCGGCGAGCGGCACTCCGAAGGCGTCCTCACCGAGGGCGACGGCCAGGTCCGGCTTGGGAGGGCGGCCGTCGGCCGGATCGAGCTTCTGGAGCATCCCGGATCCGTTGGCCTCGGTGAACACGACCGACTGGCTGCCCCGATCGCCGACCACCCAGACCTGGTCGCCCCAGCTCTCGAGACCCTCCACCTGGACCGACTCCGGGTGCCGCAGTCGCGACCAGTCCGCGCCGCCGTCGTCGGTCCGGAAGATCTCGGCGCCGTTGGTCATCCATCCCGACTGGCCGTCGCCGGAGAACCGGACGGTGGTCTGGGCGTGCCGGGCATTGCCGGGCAGTTCGGTGAACGTCGGCGCATCGCTTTGCTCGGAGTGGCCGAGCACGTTGCAGGTACGACGGCCGCAGGTCGCGGAGGCGGACACCCAGAACTCGTCGGAGCTCGAGCCCGACACCGAGCTGACCAGGACGTTCTTGGCGCTGACCGAGGCACCGGCGTGCCGTGGCGGGACGTAGGAGAGCTCCCGGGAGGACAGCGCCTGCCCCTTGTCCATGGTGGCGTGTGGCGCCGGGCTGGGAGTCTGCTCCGTCGTGCGGCCGTCGGCGGCCGACTCGGTACGCTCCGGCGCCGAGCCCACGTGCGGCCCATCGGTCGCCTCGTCGATCGGTGTCGTCGGGCTGACGAACGGCACGACGACGGTGATGGCCGCGATCATCGCCGCGGTCGCGAAGAAGACCCCGGCCCGTCGCTGCTTGCGTCGGCGATCGACCCGGCGATGGATGCGCTGCAGTACGTCGTCGCTGTTCGGGACGCCGGTGCGCTCAGCCCGGTCGTACTCCGACTGCAGCGCCTGGCGGATCTCGTCCTCGAACGGATCGCGGTCCGGTCGCTCGCTCATGGCACCGCCCCGCGTCGGGCCTGGACGGCGGTCCGGTCGCTGAAGGAGCCGGAGCAGCGGCGCAGCTTCTCCAGCGCCTTGGAGGCCTGACTCTTGACGGTGCCGACCGAGCAGCCCATCACGGCGGCGACCTGGGCCTCGGTCATGTCCTCGTAGTAGCGCAGCGCGATGACCGTACGTTGGCGCGGCGGCAGCGCCTGCAGCGCCCGCCACAGCTCGGAGTCGCCGTGCCGATCCTCGTGACCGGACTCGGGGACCTCCTCGGTCAGCCGCTCGCGGCGGTGGTGCCGCCAGACGCTGATGTTTCGGTTGACCATGATGCGCCGGACGTAGCCCTCGGGATTGTCGCGAGCCTGTACTCGCGGCCAGTGCAGCAGGGTGCGCTCCAAGGCGTCTTGTACGAGGTCGGCCGCGGCCTCCTCGCAGCCGGTGAGAATACGGCCGAATCGATGCAGGTCGGGCAGCCGAGCCCGGACGAACGCGTCAAACGCCGCGAGTTCGTCCTCTCGCACTGCCAACCCCCCAGCGTCGATGGAGAGTGAGACCCCTCCACAGCCGGCCGCAGCCATCTCAACGCTAGGCATTCTGCATCCTCACGCGCCAAGGACGCACTGTTCTGGAAGATGGTTGCCCGACTGAGACCAAGTGGTCTAAATCGACAGCGCGTAGAGGTGAGGTAAACCGCGTCGAACGATGTCCCTGTCGCGGCATAGAGTGCGATCTCGTGCGGGACATTTCTCAGTCGGCGACCGAGCCGGCCCCCGAGGCCGGGGCCGTGCCGGACGGCCCGATGATCGTCGCCCGGGGCCTGCGCAAGAGCTACGGCAGTCTCGAGGCGGTCCGGGGGATCGACGTCAGCGTCGAGCGCGGCGAGTCGTTCGGGTTCCTCGGTCCCAACGGCGCCGGCAAGTCGTCCGCGATGCGCATGATCGGTGCGGTGTCGCCGGTCGGCGGCGGCGAGCTCCGCGTCCTCGGCATGGACCCGGCCACCCACGGGCCACAGATCCGGGCCCGGCTCGGCGTGTGCCCCCAGCTCGACACGCTCGACATGGAGATCTCGGTCCGCGAGAACCTCACGGTCTACGGACGCTACTTCGGGCTGTCCCGGGCCGAGTGCGCCGAGCGGGCCGACGAGCTGCTCAGCTTCGTCCAGCTGACCGAGAAGGCGAACGGCCGGGTCGAGGAGCTGTCCGGCGGCATGAAGCGGCGGCTGTCGATCGCGCGTTCGCTGATCAACTCGCCGGACGTACTGCTGCTCGACGAGCCGACCACCGGCCTCGACCCGCAGGCCCGCCACCTGGTCTGGGAGCGGCTGTTCCGGCTCAAGCAGCGCGGCGTCACGCTCGTGCTGACCACCCACTACATGGACGAGGCCGAGCAGCTCTGCGACCGGCTGGTGGTCATGGACAAGGGCGTGATCGTCGCCGAGGGCTCGCCCACCGACCTGATCCAGACCTACTCGACCCGCGAGGTCACCGAGCTGCGGCTGGGGGTCGGTGAGCACGACGAGATCGCCGCGCAGGTCAAGGATCTGGCCGAGCGGATCGAGGTGCTTCCCGACCGGGTCCTGCTCTACACCGACGACGGCGAGCAGGCTGCCGTCGCCGTCAATGAGCGTGGTCTGCGACCGGCCTCGGTGCTGGTGCGCCGGTCGACGCTCGAGGACGTCTTCCTACGGCTGACCGGCCGTACTCTCATCGACTAGGGCTCGCGATGGACTTGGTGCTGCGCCAGTTCGACTACTGGGCGACGACCTACCGCCGAACCTGGCGGGGGAGCGTCGTGTCGACCTTCGTGATGCCGCTGTTCTACCTGCTCGGCATGGGCGTCGGGCTCGGCACTTTCGTCGACGCGAAGTCGAGCTCCGAGCTGCCCGACGGCGTGACCTATCTGGAGTACATCGGGCCGGGCCTGCTGGCCACGATGGTGATGATGACCGCGGTGTTCGAGTCCACCTATCCGGTCTACGGCAACATCAAGTGGACGAAGGTCTACGAGTCGATGCTCGCGACCCCGATGGGTGTCGTCCACGTACTCAACGGGCATCTGCTCTACGTCGCGTTCCGCTGCGCCTCGATGAGCGTGGTGTTCGTGGTCGTGCTCGCTGGCTTCGGCGTCGTCCACTCCGTCGCCGGTGCCGTTGGCGCTGTGATCGCCGCGATCGTGACCGGCATGGCCTATGCGACGCCGGTGTTCGCGTACTCCGCCCGGATGAAGAGCGACAGCGGGTTCGCGCCGTTGTTCCGGCTCGGACTGCTGCCGATGTTCCTGTTCTCCGGCGCGTTCTTCCCGATCCAGAGCCTGCCCAACGCGATCCAGTGGCTCGCCTACCTGACGCCGGTCTGGCACGGCGTCGAGCTGTGCCGCAACCTGATCCTCGGCACCGTCGAGTGGTGGGCCGACCTCGGCCACCTGGCCTATCTCGTGCTCTGGATGGTGGCCGGCTGGGCGCTCGCGCGCTGGTCGTTCGGCGTCCGGTTGGCCGAGGGGGCGTGATGGCGACCCTGGCCGCTCGGGTGATGCCACTGCCGGTCTACGGCGGCGGGTGGCGCGTCGTCGAGCGCAACTACCTGGTCTACAAGCGGGCCTGGATCGTCTTCCTGACCGGATTCCTCGAGCCGGTGCTCTACCTGTTCTCGATCGGCGTCGGCGTCGCCAACCTGGTCAACAAGTTCGAGCTCCCCGACGGCACGATGATCGGCTACACCGAGTTCGTGGCCCCGGCGCTGCTGGCCTCGGCGGCGATGCAGGGCGCACTGTTCGACTCGACCTTCAACATCTTCTTCCGGATGAAGTACGCCAAGCTCTACGACGCCATCCTCGCGACGCCGCTGCGACCGTGGGATGTGGCGACCGGCGAGGTCACGTGGGCGCTGCTGCGGGGCACGGCCTACTCCGCGATGTTCGTCGTCGTCATGGTCGCGCTGGGTCTGACGTCATCGTGGTGGACCGTGCTGACGCTGCCGGCCGCGATGCTGATCGGCTACGCCTTCGCCGGTGCCGGGATGGCACTGACCACGTGGATGAAGTCGTGGCAGGACTTCGAGTACATCCAGCTCGTCGTCGTGCCGTTGTTCCTGTTCTCCGGGACGTTCTATCCGGTCGACACGTACCCGACCTGGCTGCAGTGGATCGTCGAGGTCACGCCGCTCTATCAGGGCGTCGTGCTGTGCCGCGGCTTCGCGACCGGAAGCTTCGTGCCTTGGGAGATGCTGGTCGCGGTCGGCTACCTGGCCGCGATGGGCACGCTCGGCATGTGGGTCGCGTCCGGCCGGCTCGGCAAGCTGCTGCTGCACTGAGGCGGACGAGTCACCGAGCGAGCTCGGCGTCGAGTACGGCCCGCAGCCGCGCCTCCTCGGGCGCCAGCGCGAGCTCACGACCGGTGCCGGCGATCATGTCGCGGAACAACGCGCCCGACCCGACGATCGTCGCGTCGACGTGCTCGTAAACCTCGAGCGTGACGGTGCCGTAGAGCCGCGACCAGGTGCGCAGGAACACCCACTGCAGGCCCACCGGCACCCCGCGGTTGCTCCAGGCCGGGTGGAAGTCGCTGTGCCTGGCGTCACCGGCGACGAGCTGCTCGACGAGCGCCGGGTCGAACTCGTCCTCGCCAGGCACGTCGAACTGCTGCTTGCGCCAGAGCTGGATGAACAGCTCGCTGAACAGGGCGCCGAAGCGCTGGCCGGCCTCCGCGCACACCGCCGCTCCGGACGTACGCACGTCGGTCGCGGTGTTGGTGAAGATCAGGCTGAACTCCGACGGGTGGGCCAGCGACCACTGCCGGAAGGCGGCCGACGCGGCCACGATCCGGGCGGCCGGATCGTCGGGCGGGTAGCGGTCGCGGGCCGACTCGAGCGCGGCGAGGATGTCGTCGTAGACGTCGGCCGCGACCCGGAAGATCAGGTCGTCGTAGCTGTCGACGTAGCGATAGAGCGCGGGGGCGGTCATGCCCATCTCGGCCGCGATCGAACGCAGTGAGATGCCCTGCGGGTCGACCAGCAGGCGGCGGGACACCTGGACGATCTCGTCCATCGTGGCGGCTCGCTGCCGCTCACGCCGGGTGGGCGGCGCGGCGGTGCCGGTGGGCTCGGTCGCGGTCATCGCGGATTCCTCCTTGACAGGCGCGCAGCGGCGCGCTCATAGTTAACACTGTAAATCATAAACGGTGTTCACCAGCGTGATACCCGTAAGATCACGCGCATCCGGAGGTAGAGACGATGCTCACGCGGTGGGGCGACTTCGTCGCCCGGCGAGCTCGGTTGGTGTTGGCAACGGGCGTGCTGGTCGTGATCGCCGCGGCCGGCTTCGGGTTCGGTGTGTTCGACAAGTTGCAGGACGGCGGCTTCGACGATCCGGCCAGTGAGTCGGCCAAGGCGACCGACCTCGAGCAGAGTGCCTTCGGCAACCGCGAGGCCGACCTGGTGGCCATCTACTCCAGCGACGACATGACCGTCAGCGATCCGGCGTTCGAGCGGGCCGTCGACGACGTGGTGGCCGGCATCCCGGCCGACGCGGTGACCCATGTCGTCACCTGGTACGACACCGGCGCCCCGTCGCTGGTGTCGGCCGATCGGCACTCGACCCAGGTGGTCGTGAGTCTGGCCGGCGACACTCAGGACGAGTTGTCGACCAGTGCCGACGAGGTACGGCCCAAGCTCGAGTCAGATCAGCTCACGACGCACATCGCCGGGCAGTACGCGGTGTTCGACGACGTCAGCACCACGGTCGGCGAGGACATCGCCCGGGCCGAGACGATCTCGATGCCGCTCGTACTCATCCTGAGCCTGATCATCTTCGGCAGCATCGTCGCGGCCCTGATGCCGGTCGGCATCGGCGCCATCGCGGTCTTCGGCTCGTTCGCGATCATCCGCGTGTTGACGTCCTTCACCGACGTCTCGGTGTTCGCGATCAACATCATCACGTTGCTGGGCATGGGCCTGGCGATCGACTATGCGCTGTTCATCGTGAGCCGGTTCCGCGAGGAGCTCGCGGCGTGTCCCGGAACGGGTCGGGACGACGTGGCCGATGCGGTGTCGGCGACGGTCGCCACCGCCGGCCGGACGGTGCTGTTCTCCGGACTCACGGTGGCCGCGGCGCTCGCGTCCCTGTTGATCTTCCCGCAGGGCTTCCTCCGATCGATGTCACTCGGCGGCATCGCGGCCGTGCTCGTGGCGATGACCGCCGCCCTCACGATGCTGCCCGCAACCCTGGCGGTCCTCGGCCGCCGGATCGAGGGCGGCCGGATGCCATGGCGGCGCCGCCGCTCGGCGAGCGCGGCCGGTGAGCACGGCGCGTGGGCCCGGCTGGCCCGCAGCGTGATGCGCCGGCCGGTCGCGTACGCGGTGACGGTCGTCGTCGTGCTCCTCGCCCTCGGCATCCCGTTCCTCGGTGCCAAGTGGGGGAGCGTCGACGAGCGGGTGCTGCCGAGCGACGCACCGAGCCGGGTCGCATCCGACGTGCAGGCCGCCGAGTTCGGCGGAGTGCAGTCCACCGCCAGCATCGTCACCACCGGCCAGACGCCGGCCGAGACGCAGGCATACGTCGGCGAGCTGGGCCAGGTCGGCGGCGTCGACAACGTACGCGTGATGGACCAGGGGACTCACGACGGCGAGCCGGTCGCGCTGATCCAGGTCACGTGGGCGGGTGACAGCCAGACCGAGGCGTCCCAGGCCATTGTCAAGGACCTGCGAGCGATCGATCCCGGCAACGGCGCCGAGGCATTGGTCGGCGGCCAGACCGCGTCGACCGTCGACCTGATCGACTCCGTGGGCTCGCTCCTGCCGTGGATGGGCCTGCTCGTGGTCGCGGTGATGCTCGTGCTGCTCTTCCTGGCCTTCGGATCGCTGGTGCTGCCGATCAAGGCCGTGGTCATGAATGCGATCTCGATCGTGGCGTCGTTCGGCATCGTCACGTGGATCTTCGCCGACGGCCATCTCGACGGGCTGCTGGGCTTCACGTCGACCGGCTACCTGGACGCGACCCAGCCGATCCTGATGCTGGCGATCCTGTTCGGCCTGTCGATGGACTACGAGGTGTTCCTGCTCTCGCGGATCCGTGAGCAGTGGGACGCCACCGGCGACAACACCGAGGCCGTCGCGACCGGCGTGCAGCGTACCGGCGGGATCATCACGAGCGCGGCACTGTTGCTGGCCGTCGTGATCGGGGCCTTCGCGACGTCGGGAATCGTCTTCATCAAGATGATCGGCGTCGGCATGCTGGTCGCGATCCTGGTCGACGCGACGATCGTACGAGGGCTGCTGGTGCCCGCGACGATGAAGCTGCTCGGCCGGGCGAACTGGTGGGCGCCGGGACCGATGCGCCGCTGGTGGGAGCGGCACGGCATTCGCGAGACGGGATCGCCCGAGGAGCAGTCGGAGGAGTCCTCGATACTGGTCCGGTGAGGCACAGCGAGTTCTGGGCGCGGATGGAGCAGCATCTCGGTCGGGCGTACTCCCGGGTCTGGTCCCGGGAGCAGGTCCTGGGTGAGCTGGACGGCCGTACGGTCGACGAGGCGCTGGCCGCCGGGGAGTCGCCGAAGCGGGTGTGGACCGCGGTCTGGGGTGCGCTCGAGCTTCCCGACAGCGAGCGCTGAGCGTGGCGGCACCCACCACCGCCGCGGCGGACGTCCAGCGCCGGACCGTCGCGCACCTGGTGGCGAGTCAGGCGCTCGGCGGGGTCGGGGTCTCGACCGGGATCGCGGTCATCGTCCTCCTGGCCGAGGACATCCTCGGATCGGCCGGGCTCGCGGGTCTGCCGCAGTCGGCCCAGGTTTTCGGGTCCGCCGCCGGCGCGTACGGGATCGCCGCGTTGAGCCAGCGGTCGGGCCGACGGATCGGGTTGGCCGCGGGCTACGCAACCGGGACGAGCGGCGCGGTCCTGTGCGTCGTGGCCGCGGTCGTGTCCAGCTTCGCTCTGCTGATGCTCGGCGCCGCCCTGCTCGGCTGCGCCACCGCGGCGAACAGCCAGGCCCGCTTCGCGGCGACCGACCTGGCACCCGCGACCACCCGCGCCCGCGCCCTGTCGATCGTGGTGTGGGCGACGACGATCGGCGCGGTGCTCGGACCCAACCTGGTGGGGCTGGCCGGCAACGGGGCCGACGCGGTCGGTCTTCCCGAGCTCTCCGGCGCGCTCGTGCTCGCTGCCCTCGGCACCGGGCTCGCGGCCGGGTTCCTCCAGTGGCGACTGCGTCCCGACCCGTTGCTGCTGTCTCGCGAGCTGGCCGAGGCCGAGGGCGACGAGGACGCCGATCCGAGGGCGCCGCGACCGCATGTGCTGACCGTCCTGCGCGAGCATCCGCGAGCCATCGCCGGCATGGTCGCTGTTGCAGCCGGTCACGTCACGATGGTGTCGGTCATGGTGATGACGCCGCTGCACATGGACCACGGCGGCGCCGACCTGGAGTTGGTCGGCTTCGTGATCAGCATCCACGTGCTCGGCATGTTCGCCTTCGCGCCGCTGGTCGGGTGGTACACCGACCGGGCAGGGCAGCGGGCCGTCCTGCTGACCGGTGCCGCCATCCTGCTGGCAGCCGTCACGCTGGCCGGCCGGTCGCCGGAGGGAGCGTCCGTCGGCCTCGTCGCCGGCCTGTTCCTCCTCGGGCTCGGCTGGTCCTGCACCCTGGTCGCCGGCTCGACCATGCTGACCGAGGCGGTCCCGCTCCCGGATCGGCCCACCGTGCAGGGCACCTCGGACCTCGTGATGGGCGTCTGCGCCGGGATCGGCGGCGCCGCGGGCGGCTGGGTGGTGGCCACGTGGGGTTTCAACATCCTCAACGTCGCCGCCGGGTTCGTGGCCCTGGCGGTCGTGGTCGTCGCGGTCGTCGTACGGCGGATGGTGGCCGAGCCGGTCGGCGTCTGAAGTACCCCTGGCGAGGACCGGCTCCCCGATAGGCAGACTGGGGCCATGGACACCGTGCTCGAGAGGCATCAGATCCAGACCGACGACGGCGAGGCCGACGCGATCTATGTCCGTCCGGTCGCCGACGGCCCGTGGCCGGGAGTCGTGCTCTACATGGACGCCTTCGGCCTGCGACCGCGGCTGGAGGAGATGGCCACCCGGCTCGCCGCCGAGGGATACGCGGTGCTGGTGCCCAACGTGTTCTACCGGGCCGGGCCGGCACCGGTGGTCGAGCTCGGCGACATCAGCACCCAGGAGGGTCAGTCGGCGACGTTCGGGAAGCTGATGCCGCTGATCCAGCAGCTCGGTCCCGACCTGGCGGAGCGGGATGCCGCGGCGTACCTCGACTTCCTGGCGAGTCGGACCGAGGTCGAGCAGCCGTACGGCATGGTCGGCTACTGCATGGGCGGGCGGCTCGCGTTCGGGGCGGCCGCGGTCGCCGGCGAGCGGGCGGCGGCGGTGGCGTCGTTCCACGCCAGCCGGATGGTGACCGACGACGAGACCAGCCCACATCTGCTGCTGCCGCGGATCCGGGGCGAGGTCTACGTCGCGCATGCCGATCACGACGGCGGGATGCCGCCGGAGCAGCAGGAGCGATTCGCGGCGGCGTTGCGCGAGGCAGGCTTGACCTTCAGCGCCGAGCAGTACGACGACGCCCGGCACGGCTTCACGATGTCGGACACGCCGGTCTACGACGCGGACGCGACCGAGCGGCACTGGAAGGCGCTGCTCGACCTGTTCGACCGGCAGCTGCACTGACCTGGTCAGCCGCGGATCGCCGCCGGCAGGTCGGCCATCGTCGTGATGACCCGGTCGGCGCCGGCGAGCCGCGAGGCGGGAGTGAGACCGGCGTACCCCACGACTGTCATGCCGGCCGCCTTGGCCGCCTCGACGCCGTACGGGCTGTCCTCGACGACGATGGCGTCCGCCGGATCGGCGCCCATCTGCTCGGCGGCGTGCAGGAACAGGTCCGGGAACGGCTTGCCGCGCTGGACATCCTGCGCACTCAAGATCCGGCCGGCGAACCGGTCGTAGAGCCCGACGGTCTTCAGCGTGAGCTCGATCCGCTCGTGGGTGCCGCTGGAGGCGACGCAGGTCGGCAGGTCGATCGCGTCCAGGGCGGCCTCCACGCCGGGGACGCTGGTGAGCTCGGATCGCAGCCGGGAGAACAGCTCGTCGTGGTAGCGCCGTTCGAAGTCGGCCGGCAATGCCCGCTGGAGCTTCGCCTCGACGACCTCGCGTACGTGGGCGAGGCTGGTGCCCATGTAGCGGGCGACCGCCTCCTCGTACGTGATCGGATCGCCGTACTCGCTCAGCAGTGCCGCCAGAATCCGATTCGCGATCGGCTCGCTGTCGACGAGCACTCCGTCGTTGTCCAGGATCAGCAGGCTCACGCGCGCCGAGCCTAGCCGGGCGGTCGTGACGGTCCGGTGACGCCGTCGTGTGGCCGGGTCCAGGTCGGTGGCCGCCCTGGCAGACTCGGCGCGTGAGTCCCGCAATCGACCCAGCCGAGTTCGCCGTGATCGGCGGGTCCGGCTTCTACGCGTTCCTCGAGGACGTCGTCGAGCACGACGTCGACACACCGTACGGCCGGCCGGCGGCGCCGATCGCGGTCGGCACCGTCGACACCGGGGTCGGCCCGCGCCGGGTGGCCTTTCTGCCGCGACACGGTCGGCGTCACGAGTACCCGGCCCATGCCGTGCCGTATCGCGCCAACCTCTGGGCGCTTCGATCGCTCGGCGTGCGTCAGATCCTCGCGCCATGCGCGGTCGGCGGTCTGCGACCCGAGCTCGGTCCCGGCACGCTGGTCGTCCCGGACCAGCTGGTCGACCGGACGACCGCGCGGACCCAGACGTACTTCGACGAGGGCCCCTGCCATGTCGCCTTCGCCGACCCGTACTGCCCGCGACTGAGTCGCGGAGTCGTCGACAGCCTGCGTACGCAAGGGGCCTCGCCCGTCGAGGGCGGCACGATGGTCGTCATCCAGGGCCCGCGGTTCTCGACGCGGGCGGAGTCGCAGTGGTACGCCGCGCAGGGCTGGTCGCTGGTCAACATGACCGGCCATCCCGAGGCGGTGCTGGCCCGCGAGCTGGCGCTCTGTTACGCACCGATCGCGCTCGTCACCGACCTCGACGCGGGGGTCGCCGCCGACGAGGCGGTCAGCCAGGCGCAGGTGCTTCGGGTCTTCGCCGAGCACACCGACCGGCTTCGGAAGCTGCTGCGGGACACGGTCGCGGCGTTGCCGACAGATCGCGACTGCGCCTGCCCGGACGTCCACGAGGGCATGACCCTGCCGGTGACGTTGCCATGAGGGTGCTGCTCACGGGAGCAGCGGGATTCGTCGGTGGGCAGGTGGCCGCTGCGCTTGCTGAGGCGGGGCACGAGGTCGTTCGCATCGACGCGCTGATCCCGCAGGCGCATCCGGTCGACGCCGAGCCGTCCGTAGGTGTGGTGTGGCTGGATGTGCGCGACGCTGCCGGGCTCGACGCCTTGTTGATTGGGGTCGACGTCGTCTGTCATCAGGCGGCGATGGTCGGCAACGGCGTCGACGTGGCGGACTTCCCGGGGTACGCGTCCAACAACGATCTCGGGACGGCGACGCTGCTGTCCGCGATGGCCCGGGCAGGGGTCGATCGGCTCGTGTTGGCGTCGTCGATGGTGGTCTACGGCGACGGTCGCTATCGGTGCCCGGATCACGGCGTGGTCGCGCCGGCGCCGAGGCGGGTGGCCGATCTGGACGCGGGCGCGTTCGACCACCGGTGTCCTTCGTGCGAGGCGCTGGTCGAGTGGGAGCCGATGACCGAGTCGGCGCCGTTGCGCCCGCGCACCGCCTATGCGGCCTCGAAGGTGGCGCAGGAGCACTACGCGGCCGCTTGGTGCACGCTGCGCTCGGCGCGGGCCGTGGCGTTGCGCTATCACAACGTCTACGGGCCGGGGCTCCCGGCGGACACGCCGTACGCCGGTGTCGCGGCGATCTTCCGGTCCGCTGTGGCGCATGGCGAGCCGCCCCGGGTGTACGAGGACGGTCGCCAGACTCGGGACTTCGTCCACGTCACCGATGTGGCCGCGGCGAACACGGCGGCTGTCGAGGCGGTGGCCGGGCATCCGGACGGGCTGACGGCGTACAACATCTGCTCGGGCCAGCCGCGCCCGGTCGGGGACCTCGCGGCCGCGATCGCTTCGGCAGCCGGCGGACCGGAGCCGGTCGTGACCGGTGCCTACCGGCCGGCCGACGTGCGGCATGTCGTCGCATCCCCGGTCGCTGCTCGCTCGGGCCTCGGCTTCGAGGCCCGGATCGCCCCGGACATCGGGCTCAAGGAGCTCGCGACCGCTCCGCTGCGACCGACCACGCACCGATGCCGGTGAAGCAGCGTCAGTGCGACACGGCGGTGGCCGGAGCGGACCGTGGGGCGAGCGGGAGCCGGATCTCGAACCGGCAGCCGGGACCGTGGTTGGCGACGCCGATCTGGCCGTGGTGCGCCTCGACGAGTCCGCGGGCGATCGCGAGTCCGAGTCCGGCGCCGGCCGGTTCGGCTCCCTCGTCGCCGGCGGTGTCCCGGGCGGCGCTGCCGCGATAGGCGAGGTCGAACACCGACGACAGCTCCGGTTCGGGGATGCCGCCGCAGCCGTCGTCGACCCGGAGCCAGGCGGCCTGCTGATCCGCACCGGTCGACACGACGACTTCACCGAGCCGAGGCGTGTGGCGTACCGCGTTGCCGAGCAGATTGCGGACCACGCGCACCAGCTCGTTGCCGCCGCCGAGCACGATCGGTCCGACCGGATCGCCGGGCCGGATCCGTACCTCGACACCACCGGCGGCCGCCGTCGGATGCATCGACGCCACCGCCTCGCGTACCACCTCGGACATCGACACCGGGCGCAGCGACAGGTTCAGTGCGCCGGCGTGGATGCGGGACATCTCGAACAGATCGTCGACCATCGCCGACAGCCGGAGCGACTCGCGTCGGATCTGCCGCGCGTACGCGGCGACGTCGACCGGCTCGTGCACCACCCGGTCCTCGAGCGCCTCGCTCATCGCCCGGATGCCGGCGAGTGGCGTACGCAGGTCGTGACTCACCCAGGCGACCAGCTCGCGTCGGGCCCGCTCGGCGGTGCGTTCGCGATCTCGGGCCTCGCGTTCCCAGACGCTCTGCCGGGCAAGTGAGCGGCCGAGCAGGATCGCCGTGGGCACGCAAACCAGCGTCACGACGATCCACACCACGGCTCCGCTGCGCAGCTCCTTGGTGAGCATGAACCCGCTCGTGACGACGACACCGGCGATCAGCGCGATCAGCGGGATGAGGGTGATGACCACCATCGACAGGGTCAGCGAACGTGACCGGAGACGCCTCAGCAGCAGCGCGCCGATCAGCGCCACCGGCAAGGAGCAGGCCAGGCCGAGCATGGCCGCGCGCCAATCGTGCTCACTCATACGTCGCTTCCTCCCACGCTTTGCTCCGCCTTGTCGTAGCGGTAGCCCATGCCATAGACCGTGCTGATCCGGATCGGCGCCGATGGGTCGTCCTCGATCTTGTGACGCAGTCGCTTCACGTGCACCGTCACGGTCGAGTGGTCTCCGAAGCTCCAGCCCCACACTCGGTCGAGCAGATCCGAGCGGCTGAACACCTGGCCCGGATGCGAGAGCAGGAAGGTCAGCAGGTCGAACTCGCGCAGCGTCAGGGCCAGCTCCTCGCCGCGCAGCGTGACTCGCCGCGACGGCAGGTCGACGGTCAGGTCGCCGTCGCAGAGCGCCTTCGGACCGCTGCGCTCGGCGCCGTTCGCCGCCCGTCGCAGCACCGACGTCACGCGCAACGACAGCTCGCGCGGGCTGAACGGCTTGGTGACGTAGTCGTCGGCGCCGAGCGACAGGCCCGCGATCCGGTCATCCTCCTCGCCGAGCGCGGTCAGCATGATCACGGGGACGTCCGGCCGGCCCGAGGCGCCGTCGCGCAGTCGCTGGCAGACCCGGAGGCCGTCGATGCCGGGCAGCATCACGTCGAGTACGACCAGGTCGACCGAGTCGTCGGCGGCGCGAAGCGCGGCTTCACCGTCGTACGCCAGCGTCACGCGATGTCCGTCGCGTTCGAGATAGCGGCGTACGACGTCGCGAACCGCCGGATCGTCTTCAACGACGAGGACATGGGCGTCCCTGCTCACGTACGACATTGTCCCTCTCACCATTGGGTCACCACGAGATGCTGGAGGAGCAGCGCGCCGGCCGCCTGGCCCACGAGGACCGGCCGCTGCCATCGCTCCCGCAGCAGCGTCGCCAGCAGCAGGGCCCACCAGGCGAAGGGCAGCCAGATCCGCTCCACCTCGGACTTGCTCATGCCGGTGAGTGTGGCCGCGGCGACGGCGGCGATCGCCCCCGCGCCGAGCCAGGCGACCGCGCGGGCGCCGGGCCGCCGATCGGGGTCGCCTCGCACGAGCGTGCGTGCGGTCGCAGGCAGTGCCGCCCACACGGCGAGTCCGACCGTGCAGGTCCAGGCGGCGACGTTGGCCCACACCCAGTAGTCATAAGGGCGGTACTTCGACATCCCCACCTGGTAGCGCTGGACCAGGACCGGATAGGCCTCCCACCAGGCGAAGCCGGCCAGCGTCACGGCGCCGACCACAACTGCGATGCCGCCGAGCACCCCGGGGATCGGCTGCCAGCGACGGGCCACGATGAGTACGGCCAGCGCGATCGGCGCGAGCAGCACCAGTCCGTACGACAGATAGAGGCAGCAGCCGAAGACGAGTCCGGTGGCGATGCCGTACACCGGTGCGTGCCGTCGTCGCGTCGCGGCGAGCGCCAACAGCGCGATCGCCCAGGCGGCGACAGCGGCGAAGAGCGCATCGCCGGAGACGCCGACCCAGATCGCAGCCGGGGCCAGGATCAGCCACGGCGTCGAGCGTCGGGCCCACTCCTCCCCGGCGAGGACGCGCAGTGTCACGCAGCAGGCGACTGCCGCGGTCGTGCCGAGCGCGAGCACGGTCAGGCCGAGCCAGAAGGTGTCGTCGAGGCCGATCCGATCGAAGCCGATGAAGGTCAGCAACGCGCCCGGCGGATGGGCCGACACGTGGACCTCCCAGTTGTTCTCCGCCCGCAGCGGGATGCGGTCGACGAAGTCCGGGAAGACCTCGCGCCACGACGTGACGCGGCTCGCGTCGTAGAGGTACTCGCCCGGTCGAGTGAAGACGTCGGCGATGCCGGCGCGGCCGTCGACCGCGGCAAGCGCGATCGTCCATGCGGTGGCAGCAGCCCAGGTCCACGCGAGCAGGGCGAGCCAGGACAGCCGCTCGGCGAGCACCGGTCCGACGGTCACGACGGCGACCGCCACGCCGACGGCGGCGATCGTGCCGGGTCCGAGCCGCGGATCCCATGTCCCGGCGAGCGGAGCCCAAGTCGCGCCGACGTCCTCGCCGGTCCATCGCGGCCATCCGATCGCGAGCATGACGAGCAGCCCGCCGGCGGCGATGCACAGGATGCTCGGGAGCGGGCGCGCGATCGAGGGGCGGACCAGCACCCTCGTCAGATTAGGGCCGCGACGGCGGCTCGACCGGCGCTCGGCGGATACGTCACAGGTACGTCATCGCGAATCCGTACCGCACCGCGCTGCGGCTGCATACGGTCGTCGACATGGACCGACGAGCGGCGATCTGCGACGTCGTACTTCCGTGTCGCGACGAGGCCGCGGCACTGCCGACGGTGCTTGCCGGACTGCCCGAGGGCTACGCCGCGATCGTCGTGGACAACGGCTCCTCCGACGGCACCGGCGAGGTCGCTCGGTCCCTGGCCGCGACCGTCGTACGCGAGGACCGGATCGGCTACGGCGCGGCCGTGCACGCCGGTGTACTCGCGGCGACCGCCGAACTCGTCGCGGTCGTCGACGGCGACGGATCGATGGACCTGGCCGATCTGCCGCCGTTGACGGAGCTGGTGCGTCGGGGCGAGGCCACGATGGCGGTGGGGCGGCGGCGACCGACCGGCCGCGGTGTGTGGCCGTGGCATGCGCGACTCGGCACCAGACTCGTGCTGCGACGACTGCGTCGGGTCAGCGGCCTAGCCCTGGGCGATCTGGCGCCGATGCGGGTGTGCCGACGGGGCGATCTGATCGCGCTGGACGTGCGCGATCGTCGGTTCGGCTACCCGGTGGAGCTGATGCTGCGGGCCGCCCGGACGGGCTGGTCGATCGGCGAGGTCGACATCGCCTACCGGCCGAGGGCAGCAGGCACTCGGTCGAAGGTGTCCGGCTCGTTGCGCGGCACCGTGCGGGCGGCGCGGGACTTCGCCCGGGTGACGTCATGAGGCCGGAGCGCGTCGGCGCGGCGGGGGATGGCGCGGTCGTGCTCGTGATGGCCAAGGCGCCGGTGCCGGGGTTCGCCAAGACCAGACTGGCAGCGACCGTCGGACCGAGGGCCGCCGCCGACCTCGCGACGGACAGCCTGCTCGACACGCTCGCGGCGGCGGCCGGCACCGGCTGGCCGGTCGTCGTCGCGTTCACCGGCAAACTCGACTCGGTGCCCTGTGCCGACGAGCTCCGCAAGGCACTCGCCCGATGCCTGGTGATCGAGCAGCGCGGGCGGGGGCTGGGCGAGCGCCTCGCGGCGGCACATGCGGACGCCGCGGACGCCGCCGCAGCGGCGGTCGCCGGCCCGGCAGGCCGTCCCACCGCCGTCGTGCAGATCGGCTCCGACACGCCGCAGGTCGAGTCGGCCGATCTGGTCGCCGCGCACGATCGGCTCGCAGGTCACGACGCGGTGCTCGGTCCGGCCCGCGACGGCGGCTGGTGGCTCCTGGCCACGAGGCAGCCGGCCGTCGCGGACTGCCTGGAGACCGTGCCGATGTCCCGGGCCGACACCGGCGCCCGGACGATGCGGGCCCTCGGCGCGGCCGGCTGGCGGACCGGCCGGACCAGGCGGATGCGCGACGTCGACACCGCACGCGATGCCGAGGCGGTCGCGCGGCTGGCGCCGGCATCGCGGTTCGCCGCCCGGTGGGTCGACCGGGGCCGGGCGACCGTGTCGGGTCAGCCATGACCACCGTTTCCGCCATAACCCCCGACACGGTCGCCGCCCTCGACGCCGCGTTCGTCGGCGTGCCCTGCGAGCTGATCCGGGCCGACGGCCGACGCGGTCCGCTCCCGGTGGGGCGGTGGGCGGCCGAGCCGGATGCGACCGACCACAGTCTGCTGCTCGAACCCTGCGGTGGTCCGACCCTCGACATCGGCTGCGGACCGGGACGGTTGACCGCCGCCCTCGGCGCCCGCGGCGTTCCAGCGATGGGGATCGATGTCTCGAGCGTGGCCGTGTTGAGTACGCAGGCCCGTGGCGCCGCCGCGCTGCGTCGCGATGTGTTCGACCACGTACCAGCGGCCGGCCGCTGGCGCCATGTCCTGCTGGCCGACGGCAACATCGGCATCGGCGCCGATCCGGTACGCCTGCTGCGTCGGGCCGGGGAGCTGCTCGGTCCAGCCGGCACGATGCTCGTCGAGTTGGCCCGGCCTGGATTCGGTGTCCGGTGCGAGGAGATCCGGCTTCGGGTCGGCGAGTGGGTCACCGCCGCGTTCGACTGGGCCTGGGTCGGGGCCGACGCGATCGGCTCGCTGGCCGTGGCGGCCGGGCTCGGCGTACTCGACCTGGCGTCCCGCAACGACCGATGGGTCGCGACCCTGGCGGCGACCGGGCCATGACCACCGACACCCGCGATGCGCCGGCCGAGCGGGCTCGCCCGAATCGGCTCCGAGTCCCGCGGGTCGACGACTTCTCCGATCGGCTCCGCGGACCGGAGCTGGCCAGCCGGGTCGGCCTCTGGCTCGGGATCACGCTGTCGATCACCTTCCTGACCGGTCTGTGGAGCCACTTCCAGCAGGACACGCCGGGCTGGCTGACGATCCCCACCAGCCCGTACTGGCTCTATCGCGTGACCCAGGGACTCCACGTGATCAGCGGTACGGCGGCCGTACCACTGCTGCTGGTCAAGCTCTGGTCGGTCTTCCCGCGTCTGTTCCGCCGTCCACCGTGGCGCCCCGGTCGCGCGCAGTTGCTACACCTCGCGGAGCGGGTGTCGATCGCCGCGCTGGTGGCCTCGGTGATCTTCCAGCTCGCCACGGGTCTGAGCAACGCCGCGCAGTGGTACCCATGGGGGTTCAGCTTCCGGTCGCTGCACTACGCGGTCGCGTGGGTGTTCATCGGGTCGCTGCTCATCCATGTCGCGGTCAAGCTGCCGGTGATTCGCCAGGCGCTCGGTGAGCCGGTCGATCGTGACGAGCCAGCACCGCCGCCCGGTGGGCTGACCCGACGCGGTCTGCTGCGCGTGACGTGGGCTGCCGCCGGTGTCGCGGTGCTCGCCACGGCCGGATCGACGGTGAGCTGGCTTCGGCAGGTGTCGATCTTCGGTGTCCGATCCGGCGACGGGCCGCAGGGGATTCCGATCAACCGCAGCGCGGCCGCTGCCCAGGTCGAGCCGATCGATCCGGCGACCTGGCGACTCGAGGTGGTCTACGGCGAGCGGGTGATGGAGCTCAGCCTCGCCGAGCTGCGTGCGATGCCGCAGGCCAGCCACGTCCTGCCGATCGCCTGCGTCGAGGGCTGGAGCGGCTCCGGCACCTGGACCGGTGTCTCAGTGGCCGACCTCGTGGCGGCCGTCGGCGCTCCGGAGGGCTCACGCGTATTCGCCGTGTCGATGCAGCGGCGCGGTGGCTGGCGTACCAGCGAGCTGCCTGGGCAGTTCGTCGCGGACCGTCGTACCCTTCTCGCCCTCGACCTGGCCGGCCAGCCGCTCGCGATCGACCACGGCTACCCCTGCCGCATCATCGCGCCGAACCGGCCGGGTGTGCTGCAGACCAAGTGGGTACGGCGGCTGGAGGTGTACGCATGACGGCCTGGCGCCTCGCGTTCGCGATCCCGGGCCTGGCCGCGTTGGCGTACGCCGCGACCCGACTCTGGGACGTCCCGGCCGACGCCTGGGGCTCGGTGCTGACCTGGCTGGCCGGGGGAGTGGTCCTCCACGACGTCGTGCTGGCACCGATCGTGGTCGGTCTCGGCGTCGCCGCGTCGCGGTGGTTACCGGCGCCGTGGCGGCGGCCGGCCGTCGTGGCGCTGGTGTGCTGGGGGAGTCTGACCCTGGCGGCGATCCCGGTGCTGTACGGCGGCGGCGTACGACCGGACAACCCGACCCTGCTGGACCGGCCGTACGTCGCGTCCTGGTGGATCGGATCGGCGACGGTTGTCGTCCTGGTCGGGGCGGCGGGCTGGTGGCACCTCAGGTCGACGCGCCGCCCTCGGCCGCCGTCGCGTCCCGGACGAACTCGATGAAGGTACGGGCCGCGGGCGGGAGGTCGCGCGCGCGGCGCCAGACCAGCGCCACCGGCAGGTGCAGGGCGGGTCGCAGGCTGCGTACCTCGATGGCCGGCCCGTCGATGGCGGTCAGCGACCGGGGCAGGATCGCCGTCGCGAAGCCACGGGCAGCGAGCGACCGCAGCAGGAACGGGTCACCGCTCTCGAGGGCGAGCCGGAGCGGCTGACCGGCGGCCGCGAACCGCTGGTCGAGGGCATGGGTGATCGCGGACCCGCGGCGGGTCGCCACGATGGTCATCTCGTCGAGGTCGGCGACGCTGACCTGCCGTGCGCGCGGGGCGGCGTCGGGCGCGAAGGCGGCGACGACCTCGTCCTGGCTCAGCGGCTCGACCGCGAGCTCGTCCGGCGGATCGCCGGCCAGCATGGAGATCGCGGCATCGAGGTCGTCGCCCGCCAGCCGGCGGAACATGTCGTCGGCGATGCCCTCGTAGAGATCGACCTCGACGCCGGGATGGGCACGGCTGAAGCTCGCGAGCAGACCGGGCACGTCGACGTCGCCCGCCGGCAGCAGCGCGCCGACCCGGATGCGGCCACGAAGCACGCCGCGTAGCTCGTCGACCTCCTCGCGGGCGCCGGCCAGCTCGGCGAAGATCCGCCGTGCCCGGGCGGCGACCGCCAGTCCCGCCTCGGTGGTGATGACGCGCCGGCTCGTACGTTCGAACAGCGGCGTCCCGAGCTCCCGCTCCAGCCGCCGGATCTGATGCGACAGCGCGGACTGGGCCAGATGCAGCTCCTCGGCAGCCCGGGTGAAGTGCTGGTGCCGAGCCACGGCCTCCATGCATCGGAGCTGATGGACGTCCACACGATTCATCGTATAACACGATCGTTCTGGTCTGAACTATGTATTGCATCGCTCAATGGGACGCGGGCATGCTCGACCTATGGCAGGCACTCCGGACTTCACCGTCACGCGGTTGGACGCAGCTGCCAGCCGTGACACCGAGCTGGTCAAGCGGCTGACCGAGCTGGTCAACGACGTCTATGTCACCGCCGAGAGCGGGCTCTGGCAGGACGGGTTCACGCGGACCACGCCGTCGGAGTTCGCCGAGCTCATCGCCGACGGACAGATTGTGGTCGCCACGGCGTCCGACGGGCAGATCGTCGGCAGTGTCCGCCTCCATCAGATCGCTCCGGACACCAGCGAGTTCGGGATCCTGGTGGCCGACCCCGATCGTCGCGGCGCCGGCATCGGCCGGGCCCTCGTCGACTTCGCCGAGCAGGACAGCCGCGACCGTGGGCTGCGCGCCATCCAGCTCGAGCTGCTCGTGCCGCATACCTGGCGGCATCCGAGCAAGGAGTTCCTCAAGTCCTGGTACGGCCGGCGCGGCTTCCGGCTGATCCAGGTCCGTCGCATGGACGACGCCTATCCACAGATGGCGCCGCTGCTCGCCACACCCTGCGACCTCGAAGTACACGAGAAGCCGCTCGTACGAAAGTGAGACCGCCATGCTGACTGACACGCTGGAACGGGGGTCGAGTGTCGTACTGCGAGCCGACCCCGAGCCGAGCGCCGTTGCTGTCCTGGCGACGGCCGACGACCTCGCATATCGGATCGCGGAGCTCGGTCCGGCGAGATTCGAGGCGGAGCTGGCGCGATTCGTCCAGGCTGCCCAATGCCTCGGCGCCGACCCGGTGCTCGGGTCGGTCGTGCTCGACCGGAGTGCGCCGGATGTGACTCGGCAACGGGCCTTCGGAGTGCTGCATCGGCAGCTCGCCCGACGGGCGGTCGAGGCGTAGTAAGACACGCCGCGTGTCGGCGCGCATCGAACACGTGTTCGGGTTACGGTGGTCCCTGCTGTGGTTCTGGCGCGGTCGTCCACAGACCGAGTGGCGGTACGAAACGCTGTCGGTGGCCGTGCCTAGGGTCAGAGCATCGAGAAGACGAGACGACCGCAATCGATCAGATGGGTTCGCCAATGGCTGCAGGGGATCGCGACAAGGCACTCGACACCGCGCTCGCGCAGATCGAGCGCCAGCACGGCAAGGGATCGGTGATGCGGCTGGGCGACGAGAGCCGCGCCCCGGTGGAGGTCGTGCCGACCGGCTCCATCGCGCTCGACATCGCGCTTGGCATCGGCGGCCTGCCGCGCGGCCGCGTCGTGGAGATATACGGTCCGGAGAGCTCCGGAAAAACCACTGTGGCGTTGCACGCCGTCGCCAATGCACAGAAGCTCGGCGGCATCGCGGCGTTCATCGACGCCGAGCACGCGCTCGATCCGGACTACGCCCAGGCGCTCGGCGTCGACATCGACGCGCTGCTGGTCAGCCAGCCGGACTCTGGCGAGCAGGCGCTGGAGATCGCCGACACGCTGATCCGCTCAGGCGCGCTCGACGTCGTGGTCATCGACTCGGTGGCGGCGCTGGTGCCACGCGCCGAGATCGAGGGCGAGATGGGTGACAGCCACGTCGGTCTGCAGGCCCGGTTGATGAGCCAGGCGCTGCGCAAGCTGACCGGCGCGCTCAACGGCTCGGGCACGACCGCGATCTTCATCAACCAGCTGCGGGAGAAGATCGGTGTGATGTTCGGCTGCCTGTCTGGGGACACTCTGGTGTCTCTGGCGGACGGCAGCAAGATGCGGATCCAGAAGATCGTGAATCAGCGTTTGCCGGTCGAGGTTCTCGCTTACGATCCTGACGCGGGCAAGGTTGTTGCTCGCAAGGTAACCAACTGGTTCAACAACGGCCCAACAACCGAGTTCCTGCATTTCCGGGTTGCGCGTCCAGTAGGCAAGGGTGCGCCGACCGGATTCGCCGTCACTCCAAATCATCTGGTGCGTACGCCGGGAGGTTGGCGCGAGGCGCAGGATCTGATTCCTGGGGATCGTGTGATGCACACGATGGCGCACAGACTGTCAGAGACCCAATGGCAGTTGGTGTTGGGTGGCCTGCTTGGTGACAGTGCGTTGTCGTCGACGGCCAATGGACTCGCCGCTCGCCTTCGGTGGGGTCACGGTGAGTCGCAAGATGCCTATGGACAGTGGAAAGCCTCGATGTTTGAGAACATCGGCGTGTCGACCACTCGCAACTCTCGAGGCGGCCTCAGCTATGACGCGAGCCCATTGCCTGAGCTGGCGGAGCTACGACGCGTCCTCTACCTAGGGGACGGCAAGAAAACGATCACCTGGGACTACCTGAAGGCCCCCACTCCACTGGCGTTGGCGGTGTGGTTCATGGATGACGGTTCGTTCACCCTTCGGTCGAAGGGCGTCCAGAAGCGAACACAGGGTGGCAGTGGTCGCGTGCAGTTCTGCGTGGAAGCCATGAGTGAAGGATCGAGGGAGCGGCTTTGTCGTTATCTACGTGACACGTATGGATTTGATGTGTCACTTCGTCTTGCGGGTGCTCGTCGCAAGGCTGTCGTTACGTTTACGACTGCGTCGTCAGCCAAGTTCCTTGAACTTGTCGCCCCGTTCGTTCATCCGAGCATGGACTACAAGCTCCTTCCACGGCTGAGGGGACGTTTTGCGGTCGAGCCGGAGTTTGTCGAACCGCGCGATGATCTGCTCCCGGTTCCGATTCTGTCGATTGAGCCAAAGCTGATGGCAAGCACTCAGCCTCGCGGCCGGTTCGACATCGAGGTGGAGGGCTGTCACAACTACTTCGCCGATGGCGTCATGGTGCACAACTCGCCTGAGACGACCACCGGTGGGCGAGCTCTGAAGTTCTACTCCTCGGTCCGACTCGACGTGCGGCGGATCGAGACGCTCAAGGACGGCACCGACATGGTCGGCAACCGGACCCGCGTCAAGGTCGTGAAGAACAAGGTCAGCGCCCCGTTCAAGCAGGCCGAGTTCGACATCATGTACGGCAAGGGGATCAGCCGCGAGGGCGGTCTGATCGACGTCGGTGTCGACGTCGGTCTGGTCCGCAAGGCGGGCGCTTGGTACACCTACGAGGGCGACCAGCTCGGCCAGGGCAAGGAGAACGCCCGCGGCTTCCTGCGCGACAACCCGGACCTGGCCGACGAGCTGGAGAAGCGGATCAAGGAGAAGCTCGGTGTCGGCCCGACCGTCGACGCTCCGGCCGACGAGGCGACCGACATCGACTTCTAGCGATGCGTACGAGCCGCGGACACCAGACGCGACGAGGCTGATCACGATGCCCCGACCGGCGCAGAAGCCACGCGACGAGCCGGGCGACCCCGACGTGCCGGACGAAGATCCGGAGGCAGTCGGACGCAAGATCCTGCTGCGCCGCCTGACCGATCGGCCGCGGAGTCGCGCCGAGCTCGCCGAAGCGCTGCGCAAGCGCGACGTGCCGGCGGAGATGGCGACTCGGCTGCTCGACCGGTTCGAGGAGGTCGGTCTCGTCGACGACGAGGCGTTCGCCCGCACCTGGGTCCAGACCCGGATCGGCAACAAGGGACTGGCCCGACGGGCCCTCGGCGTCGAGCTACGCCGCAAGGGAGTGGCCGACGAGGTGGTGCGGACCGTCCTCGACGAGATCGACGGCGACGCCGAGACCGAGACGGCCCGCCGCATGGTCCGGCGCAAGCTGCCGAGCACGCGCGGCCTCGATACCCAGGTCCGGATGCGACGGCTGGCCGGGATGCTCGGCCGCAAGGGCTATCCGCCCGGGCTGGCGTTCCAGGTGGTCCGGGAGGAGCTCGGCGCCGACGAGCTGCTCGCCGACGAGCCCCTCGACTGAGCCAGCCGACTGAGCCCGGCCGGCGGCCGTCGGTCAACATGTGTCTTGGCCGCACGGCTGGCCTTCCGACACCTGACGGTGTCTGGAGCGATGCCTGCCGCGATACGTTCGCTGGGCAGCTCGACTAGAGGGTGGCTGGGCTGTCGTGTCCTCGGGACGGCGACCCCGCACGCTCCGACCCCCGAGGAGAAGCCATGCGCAAGACGTTGACCGTCCTTGCCGCCAGCGCCATGCTCGCGGCCGGGATCGGCGGGACCGCCACCGCCGAACCGCCGCAGAACCCTGGCGGCCCCTGCCTCCAAGACGACCAGAATGTCAGCCTGTCGAGCGTCGCCGGCTACGCCGACGTGGTTCAGGCGCTCGACCGCATCGAGCGGACCTCTCAGGGCCGGGTGACCGTCGCGTCGGCCGGACAGTCCGGCGAGGGCCGCCAACTGCTCTACGCGACCGTGGGCCACGGACCGAAGACATTCTGGCTGCAGGCCAGGATCCACGGCAACGAGATTCACAGCACCGAGGCCGTACTGCAGATCCTCGACTACCTCGATGGTGGCTCGAACACGGCCCGGACGATCCGCGAGAACCTCACCGTCATCGTGATCCCGATGTACAACCCGGACGGCGCCGAGGCGAACATCCGGCAGAGCACCACGCCGACCCGGATCGACCTGAACCGCGACTGGGAGAACTTCGCCCAGCCGGAGTCGGTCGCGTTCTGGAAGCTCTGGCGGGACACTCGACCCGAGCTGGCACTCGATCTGCACCACATGGGTCAGGCACCGATCGTCGAGGGCACCAACGACCTCAACCAGTTCCAGATCGGCGCTCGCTCCATAGACCCGTCGCGGATGACCGCCGAGCAGTGGCTCACCAACCGGCAGATGGCGATGGTCAGTGTCGAGGCGCTCGAGCAGTACGGCTTGGCCAACATCGCGCACTACCCGCTGATTGACATCACGAATGCGGCGCTCAGCCGGATGCTGATGGGCGGCACGGCGCCGGCCGGTGAGCAGCCGGTGGCGAACCCGCCGACCCGCGGCGCGATCTTCTTCGAAGTGCGGTCGGTCGGGCAGAAGAGCAACGGTCAACTGGAGAACATGTTCCGGGTGCCGACGATGGCCGTCCTCCTGGCCGCAGCGGACGGCTCGCTCGCGTCGCAGGACGTCTCCGGCTACCCGGACCTGCCGTTCGCCTCGCAGGGTCCCTGCGGCGGCATGTAGGACCTACTCGGTCAGTGCGTCGAGGATGAGGTCGGTCGTCTCCCCGGGTCGCTCCAGGCCCGGGAGATGACCGGCCCAGTCCAACTCGACCAGCCGTGCACGCGGCATGGTCTCGGCCAGGTGGGCCGCGATCGCCAGGAAGAGGTCCATGTCGTGGCGTCCGGCCACGATGACGGCTGGGCAGGCGATCTGGGTCGGGTCGACTTCGACCCGCACCATCTCGGGCTGCACCGGCTCGGCATCGGCGGCGAGTTGCACCTCGAAGGCGCGGCGCTGCATCTGGCGTACGAAGTCCCGCGCAGCGTCGTCGGCCTCCGGACCGAGCCAGGTCGCGACGTTGAGCTCGACCAGGCCGTCGAGGTCCTCGGCCTCGGCAAGCGCCTCCTCGCGCTCGTCGAACGCTGCGGCATCCGGCGTCGGGTCCAGGCCGGCGAACGCGGGACACAGCAGCACCAGGCGCGAGACTCGCTCCGGATGGGATGCGGCGAGCTCCAACGCGACCCGGCCGCCGAACGACGACCCGACGACGGCGGCCTGCTCCACGCCCAGATGGTCGAGCAGCGCGATGATGTCGTCGGTGTTGGAGTAAGAGCCCGGCGGAATCGGCGTTTCTCCGAAGCCGCGCAGATCGCACCGGATCACCCGGAATCGTTCGGCGAGCGGCTCCCATTGGGCCTGCCAGACCCGTCGGTCGGCGACGCCGGCGTGGAGCAGCAGGACGGGTTCGCCGGTTCCGGCGACATCGTGAGCTAGCAGCACACTGGGCAACCTAACGTCATGTCTCGCGTAGCCGCCACGCAGTTGGCCCATGACAGGCGTGCCGAGGCGTCCGAACACCGCCGATGCTTGACCGTGATCGGAGTGCGACTTACGGTGACCGATACCGAGGAGGTTCCGCACTGCCGGTGCGGTTTCAGATAGCGCTAGCCCTAATGGGCGGGAACGGGGGATGCCGAGCCGTCGGCATCGGCGTGGTGTGCGCACGTGCCCACGCCGTGGGAGCCCCTTCGGCAGGTGGCGACGGCGGTCGCCCCGGCGAGACGGAGGTGGCATATGGCGCTGGAAAGCGGCGAAGTCCTGGTGTTCCTGGGACTGCTCCTCGTCATCGCGGCCGCCGTGATGCTCTGGTTGTCGCGGCACTCTCCGACGAAGGCACTCGATGAGGTACGGGACGAGGCCCGCCGTGGAGCCGACCAGTCGACTCGTCAGCTGGAGCAACTGGAGGCCGATCGCGCCGAGCTGTCCCGGATGCGAGAGGACGTCGAGCGCCGCGAGAGCCGGCTCGCCGAGCGCTCCGACCGCCTGGACGCGAAGCTGACCACGCTCGAGGAGCGGTCCGAGTCACTCAGCACTCGTGAGGCAGACCTCGAGCGCAAGCGCGACGAGCTGCTCGACATCAAGGCCGAGCGGACCAGGCTGCTCGAGGGAGTCGCCGGTCTGAGCGCGAGCGACGCCAAGGCCGAGCTGATCGCCGAGATCGAGAACGACGCCAAGCGGGACGCGATGCGTACCGTCCGGGAGATCGAGCGGTCCGCGGCCGAGGAGGGCGACGCGCTCGCCAAGCGGATCCTGACCACGACGATCCAGCGGCTCGCGGCCGGCCAGACCGCGGAGTCGGTCGTGACCGTCGTGCCGCTGCCGGGCGGCGACATGAAGGGCCGGATCATCGGCCGCGAGGGCCGCAACGTCCGTACCTTCGAGCAGGTCACCGGCGTCAACGTCATCATCGACGACACGCCCGACGCGGTCCTGCTGTCGTGCTTCGACCCGGTGCGTCGCGAGACCGCCCGAGTGGCACTCGAGCAGTTGGTCGTCGACGGCCGGATCCACCCGAGCCGGATCGAGGAGGTCTTCGAGCAGAGCCAGGCCGAGGTCGACCGGCTGTGTGTCCGGGCCGGCGAGGACATCGCCGTCGAGTTCGGCATCAGCGACCTGCATCTGGAGCTGATCCGCACGATGGGGCAGCTGCGCTACCGCACGTCGTACGGGCAGAACGTCCTCGATCACCTGCGCGAGTCGGCGCACCTGGCCGGCCTGATGGCCGACGAGATCGGGCTGGACCGGACGCTGTGCGTACGGGGAGCGCTGCTCCACGACATCGGCAAGGCGCTGACCCACCAGGCCGAGGGGAGTCACGCCCTGGTCGGGGCCGATCTGGCCCGGCGCTACGGCGAGTCCGACGACGTCGTCCACGCCATCGAGGCCCACCACAACGAGGTCGAGCCGCGCACTGTCGAGGCGATCCTGGTGCAGGCCGCCGACGCGATCAGCGGCAGCCGGCCCGGCGCCCGGCGCGAGTCCCTCGAGTCGTACGTCAAGCGGCTCAAGCGGCTCGAGGCGATCGCCGGATCCAAGCCGGGCGTGGATCGGGTGTACGCGATGCAGGCCGGCCGCGAGGTACGCGTCATGGTGCTGCCCGACGAGGTCGACGACATCCAGGCGCAGGTGCTCGCGCGGGACATCGCGAAGGAGTACGAGGAGGAGCTGACCTATCCCGGTCAGATCAAGGTCGTCGTCGTACGCGAGTCGCGCAGCACCGAGGTTGCCCGTTGACCGAGCCGGAGGCCCGGCCGACTCACACCTGGGACGGCGAGCCGATCGCGCCCGACGACCCGATCGGATCGACCGTCGTCGTACGCCGGCACGTCGGCGGCGGGTGGGAGTTTCTGCTGCTGCACCGGGCGCATCACGGCCCCGACTACGCCGGCGACTGGGCGTGGACCCCGCCGGCGGGCTGTCGACGGCCGGGGGAGCCGGTGCTCACCGGAGTCGTGCGCGAGCTCGCCGAGGAGACCGGGATCGCCGCCACGCCGTGGGCCGTCGACGTCACGGGCCACTGGGCGACCTGGGCGCTGACCGTGCCGGCCGACACGCCCGTGGTGCTGGACGCCGAGCACGACCGGTTCGAGTGGGTCGGTGCCGAGGTGGCGGCACAGCGGATCCGGCCGGCCGACGTCGCCGCACCGATCGGCAAGGTCGAGGCGATGCCCGAGGTCGACATCGGCTTCCGGCCGATGACCCGCGACGACCTGCCGATGTTCGTCGGCTGGCAGCTCGCTCCGCACGCCAGCCGCTGGTTTCACGCCGGCCGGATGAACCAGGCCGAGGCCGAGCGCCGCTATGGCCCAAGGATCGACGGTGACGTGCCGACCCGGATGTGGGTGGTGCAGATCGGCGGCCGCGACGCCGGCATGGTCCAGGACTACCGGGTCGCCGACCATGCCGACTACGCCGAGAAGACCCGCGACCCCGAGGCGGCGGCGTTCGACTACCTGATCGGCGACCCCGACCTGGTCGGGCGGGGGATCGGCACCCGGATGATCTCGCAGTTCCTCCGCGAGCAGTTGCGCCCGGCGTACCCGGACGCGCCGCGCTTTCTCGCCAGTCCGGACCATCGCAATCGGCCGTCGTTGCGGCTGCTCGAGAAGCTCGGCTTCCAGCAGGGCCTGTGGATCGACGAGCCCGCGACGAGCGAGTACGACCCGCCGGAGACCGAGATCGTCTGCACCCTCGACGTCACCCACTGGTACGGCTGAGGCGCTCAGCCGGCTATCGACTCATCGCCCACACCGACGCCAGGAACCGTCGGCGGCTGTTTCACTGCGGTTCGCCCACGGCGGGCGACTCGTCGTTCGACCCAGATCGCCAACCTCGACAGCGAGTAGTCGATGATGATGAAGACCACCGCCAGGACGATCGCCGTGGCGAACGAGTTGTGGAACTCGTTCCGGATGTCGTTGCCGACTGACACGATCTCGTCGTAGGGGATGACGAAGGCCAGGGCGGTGTCCTTCAGCGCCACGACGCACTGGCTGATGATCGCGGGAAGCATTGCGGTCACAGCCTGCGGGATTAGGATGATCGTCATCAGCTGATACTTGCGAAGGCCGATCGACGAGCCGGCCTCGCTCTGGCCCTTCGGAACCGCGAGGATGCCGGCGCGGAAGACCTCGGCGAGTACCGAGCCGTTGTAGAGGATCAGCGGAATGGCGATCACCCAGAATTTGCCGATCTCGGTGGCGTACTTGATGCTCAGGAAGAAGACCATCATCAAGACCGGGACGGCGCGGAAGAACTCGACGACGACGAAGCAAGGCCATTTGAGTATCCAGTGGTCCGACAGTCGTCCGACCGCGAAGATCATCCCGAACGGGATCGCGAGGGCGATCGAGACCGCCGCGATCTTGAGGGTGACCAGCAAGCCGTCGAACAGATCGCGCACGATGGCGGGCGTGACGAACGGCTCCCACTTCTCGTACTCGAACTGGTTGTTCTCGTAGAGGCGCCAGATCGCCCACGCGAGGACGGCGACCAGAACCAGAGCCGTCACGGCACCGATCGCACGGTGCCGGCTACGGGCTCGCGGGCCCGGGACGTCGAAAAGGACACTGCTCATCGGGCTGCCGCCCATCGCCGCTCGAGGAGGTGGGAACCCGTCGAGATCACCGCGACGATCAGCACGTAACCGAGCCCGATGCCGACGAAGAGGGCGACCGCGGCCTGCGGGTCATTGTTGAGCAACGCGCTGAGGGTGGCGGTGGCGTCGGCGATACCGAAGCCGGCGGCGACCGAGGTGTTCTTGGTCAGTGCGATGAAGACACTGGCCAGCGGCGGCACGACAGCTCGGAATGCCTGTGGCAGGACGACCCGGCCGAGCGTCTGGGTGAAGGTCATGCCGATCGAGCGGGCCGCCTCGGCCTGACCGGTGGCGACGGTATTGATCCCGGACCGGACCGCTTCACAGACGAACGCCGCGGTGTAGACCGACAGGGCAATGACCGCTTTCTCGAAGTAGGTGTACTGGATGTCGAGCTCGGGGAGACCGAAGACGACGAGGATGAACAGCACGACCAGCGGTGTGTTGCGGAAGACGTTGACGTAGGACGTTCCAATCGCGTTCATCATCCGCACCGGCGCAACTCGCATGGCGGCAAGCAAAGTGCCAAGGACGGTCGCGATCAGCCCCGAGAGGACCAGCAGCTGAATGGTCTCCCAGAAGCCGTCGACGATCTGCCGCCACTCCTCGAACAGCACATCCATCGGGCCACCTCACCTCCCTCGACACCGGCGACATGGTGGGTCGGCACCGAGCGATGCCGACCCACCTGCGCTGGATCAGATCAGGCGCACTCGTCCATCGTCGGCGCCTCTGGCGTGTCGATCCCGGACTCGCCGAGCGTCGCCTCGAAGGCATCGGCCCAGTAGCCGTCGTCGATCGCCTTCTGCATCGAGTCCCGGAGGAAGTTGCAGAAGTCGGTGTCGTCCTTGGGGAAGTAGCCGACGCCGTAGAGCTCCTCGGAGAACTCGTCGCCCACGACCTCGAGCTCGTCCGGGGTCTCGGCCTCATAGCCGAGCAGGATGGCTCCGTCGGTCGTCATCGCGTCGATCGCGCCACTGCGCACCTGCTCGACGCACTCGGAGTAGGTGTCGAAGCCGCGACCGACACCGCCCTGTTCCTCGATCTGCTCCAGCGACGTGGATCCCGTGACCGAGCAGACCTCGACGCCGTTGACGTCGTCGACACCGGTGATGTCTTCCTTGTCCTCCTCGCGAACCAGGAGCTGCTGCCCGGTGGCGTAGTACGGACCCATCTGGCCGACGATGGCCCGCCGCTCCGGCGTGATCGAGTAGGACGCGAGGACGAGGTCGACGCGGTCCTGCTGCAGGAACGGCTCACGGTTGTCGGAGATGGTCTCCTCCCACGTGATGTCGTCCTCGGGGATCCCGAGCTGTCCTGCGATGTACTTGCCGAGCTCGATGTCGAAGCCGGTCGGCGCCTCGTCTCCAGCTCCCTGGAAGCCGATGCCGGGCTGGTCGGTCTTCACGCCGATCGTGATGCTCCCGGCGTCGGCGTACTCCGCCATCTGCGAGCCTTCGGGGAAGTCGGGGTCCTCGACGACCTCGGCCTCGGGGCCACTGGACTCTCCGTCCTCGCCCGCCTCGCCACAGGCGCCGGTTGCCATTGCGGTTGTCAGGGCCGCGAAGATCAGCGTCGCTCTCGTACGCCTCAATCTCATGGAATGTGCCTCTCCTCAGTGCGTGAGAATCTTGCTCAAGAAGTCTTTTGCTCGGTCGGACTGCGGGTTGGTGAAAAACTCGTCGGGAGTGTTCTCCTCGACGATTGCGCCATCGGCCATGAAGACCACGCGGTTGGCCGCCGTGCGGGCGAAGCCCATTTCGTGAGTGACGACGACCATCGTCATGCCGCCCTCGGCGAGGTCGACCATGACGTCCAGAACCTCCTTGATCATCTCGGGGTCGAGTGCCGATGTCGGCTCGTCGAAGAGCATGACCATCGGTTCCATCGCGAGTGCCCGAGCGATCGCGACGCGCTGTTGCTGTCCGCCGGAGAGTTGGGCGGGATATTTGTGCGCCTGATCGCCGACGCCGACGCGGTCGAGCAGCGCCTGCGCCTTCTCACGGGCTTGTTTGGCCGGAATGCGCTTGACCTTGATCGGACCGAGCGTGACGTTCTCGAGCACCGTCTTGTGCGCGAAGAGATTGAACGCCTGGAAGACCATCCCCACGTCGGCCCGGTGCTTGGCGAGTGCCTTGCCCTCCTCGGGCAGCGGCTTGCCGGCGAGGCGGATCTCACCTTGCTGAATCGGCTCGAGCCGATTGATCGCACGACACAACGTCGACTTGCCCGATCCCGACGGTCCGATGACGACGATTACCTCGCCGCGCGCAACATCGAGATTGATGTCCTTGAGTACGTGCAGATCGCCGAACCACTTGTTGACGGAATCGATCTCTACGAGCGGGCCAGAGTCGATTTGCGGGCCGACGACTGAGGATGCCTCCGCAGTCATGCAGGCGAACACTAGCGAAGATCCGGGTCCACCGGCAGGGGGATAGCGGATAACGAATGCGTTGCGGCGTCCGGCACAGTTGAGTCATGAACGACTTCGATCCCGCGCTCGTACGCGCTGCGGAACTGTCTCGGGCCTACCTCGAATCGCTTCCGACCAGGCCGGTCTGGGCGCGCGCGTCGTACGAGGACATCCTCGAGCGCGTGACGCAGCCGCTGCAGGACGAGCCGATCGCGCCGGACAAGGTCGTCGACGAGCTCGCCGACTGGGTCGGGCCGGGATTGACGGCCACACCGAGCGGCCGCTTCTACGGCTTCGTGATCGGTGGCGTGGTGCCGGCCGCCCTGGCGGCGGACTGGCTGACCTCAACCTGGGATCAGAACGCCGGGCTGAACAGCGTCGCCCCGGCGGCGGCTGCGGCGGAGACCGTGGCGGGTGGGTGGCTGCTGGACCTGCTCGGGCTGCCGGCGCTGGCGGCCGTGGGGTTCGTGACCGGCGGGACGGTGGCCAACTACGCCTGTCTCGCCTCCGCGCGGCACACCGTGCTCGACCGGGCCGGCTGGGACGTCAACCGGCAGGGGTTGTTCGGCGCACCGCCGGTCCGGGTCCTCGTCGGCGCCGATCGGCACGGGACGATCGACAGCGCGGTCCGCTATCTCGGCCTGGGACTCGACTCCGTCGTCGTCATCCCCGCCGACGACCAGGGCCGGATCGACGCCGAGGCGCTGGCCGCCGAGCTGGGTCGAGTCGACACTCCGACGATCGTGTGCCTGCAGGCCGGCGAGATCCACACCGGTGCGTTCGATCCGTTCCCGGCCGCGATCGAGGCCGCCCACGCGGCGGGTGCCTGGGTGCATGTCGATGGCGCCTTCGGCCTGTGGGCCCGGGCGAACGAGTCGACCCGGCCTCTCGCCGACGGCGTCGATGCCGCAGACTCCTGGGCCACCGACGCTCACAAGACGCTGAACGTGCCGTACGACTGCGGCCTCGCGATCGTCCGCGACCGGGAGGCCCATCTGGCCGCGTTCGGGTCGCGGGCGGCATACCTGATCAACACCGAGACGCCCGAGCCGAGTGACACGGTGCCGGAGCTGTCCCGGCGGGCTCGTGGCTTTGCCGCCTGGGCCGCGCTTCGGAGCCTGGGCCGCCAGGGGGTCGCCGACCAGGTGCGGAACCTGCACGAGCGGGCGGTCCAGGTGGCCGACGGGATCCGGGCCATCCCCGGTGCCGAGGTGCTCAACGACGTGGTGTTCACCCAGGTGATCGCCTCGTTCGGCGACGACGAGACGACCGGGGAGATCGGCCGCCGGCTGCTCGTCGACGGTGCTGCGGTCGTGACGCCGTCGCAGTGGCGCGGCCGCGCCGTACAACGCATCTCGCTCAGCAACTGGTCGACTACGACCGACGACATCGACCGGACGGTGGCGGCGCTGCGACGCATCTCGGCCGACGTCCGCGGCGCCTGACCCGCCTGGCGATAGCACTGGCTCCACTGGCGGTAGCCAAATCCCGAAACACGCCGGCGTGTCTCGGGATTTGCCCACCCTCAGCGGAGCGGGACGGGCGGCGGTGCGCGATTGGGGCCGGTGACGAGGGCCGTCGTACCCTTGACCGGTCATGGCTACGACCGCATCGCCCGCGCCCCGCACCTATGAGGTGCGCACCTTCGGCTGCCAGATGAACATGCACGACTCCGAGCGGCTGACCGGGCTGCTCGAGGACGCCGGCTACATCGAGGCCGCCGACGGCAACATCGCCGATCTGGTCGTGTTCAACACCTGTGCGGTGCGGGAGAACGCCGACAACCGCCTCTACGGCAACCTCGGTCATCTCGCGTCGAAGAAGGCCAAGCGGCCCGGCATGCAGATCGCCGTCGGCGGCTGCCTGGCCCAGAAGGACCGTGGCGAGATCCTGCGTCGAGCACCGTGGGTCGACGTCGTCTTCGGCACGCACAACATCGGCTCGCTGCCGACGCTGCTCGAACGCGCCCGGGTCGAGGAAGAGGCGCAACTCGAGATCCTCGAAGCCCTCGAAGTGTTCCCGTCGACCCTGCCGACCCGGCGCGAGTCGGCCTACTCCGCCTGGGTCTCGGTCAGCGTCGGCTGCAACAACACCTGCACGTTCTGCATCGTGCCGAGCCTGCGGGGTCGCGAGAAGGACCGGCGGCCCGGCGAGGTGCTGGCCGAGATCGGGGCGCTGGTCGCCGACGGCGTCGTCGAGGTGACGCTGCTCGGCCAGAACGTCAACTCCTACGGCGTCGAGTTCGGCGACCGCTTCGCTTTCGGCAAGCTGCTGCGCGCGTGCGGGTCGATCGACGGGCTCGAGCGGGTCCGATTCACTTCGCCGCACCCGCGTGACTTCACCGACGACGTCATCGACGCGATGGCCGAGACGCCGAACGTGATGCCGCAGCTCCACATGCCACTGCAGTCCGGCTCTGACGTCGTGCTGCGCGCGATGCGCCGGTCCTACCGTCGCGATCGCTATCTGCGGCTGCTCGATCGGGTCCGCGACGCCATGCCCGACGCCGCGATCAGCACCGACATCATCGTGGGCTTCCCCGGTGAGACCGACGAGGACTTCGAGCAGACCCTCGACGTGGTGCGCGAGGCGCGGTTCGCCCAGGCGTTCACCTTCCAGTACTCCACTCGACCCGGGACGCCCGCCGCGGAGATGGGCGACCAGGTGCCCAAGGCGATCGTGCAGGAGCGATACGAACGCCTGGTCGCCCTGGTCAACGACATCACCTGGGCCGAGAACCGGGCACTCGTGGGCCGAGAGGTCGAGTTGTTGGTCACCGAGGCGGACGGCCGCAAGGACGAGGCGACGCATCGGCGGTCCGGTCGTGGGCCCGACAACCGGCTGGTCCACTTCGCACCGGGAGCCACCGCGGTCGAGCCCGGTGACTTCGCGACGGTGTCGATCACCAAGGCGGCGCCGCACCATCTGGTCTCCGATGCACCGGTGCGAGCCGTGCGGCGGCGCCGGTCGGCTGCCTCGGGCTCCGGCGTCCTGCTGGGCCTGCCGACGGTCGGGGCTCCGGAGCCGATGACGGTGGGCACCGGGCCGGTCTGCGGCTGCGACTGAGCCTCGTACACACCGGCGCTGCTGCCGGGAGCCGTCTGCCCGCCCGTCGCCGCCCGGAAGTTGGCGTGCGATTCAGCTTTTCGTACGGCTCGTACCTGCATCTCACGCCAACATTCGCCCGAGCGAGCAGCCGTACGACTATTTGACAAACTGATTTGTCGAATGTGAGGCTCTCGGCATGGCCGTGGCGAGTACGCGCTTCGTCGACGATCCGGATCGGGTCCGGGCCGCGCTGTCGCCGCTCCGGCGCGAGCTGCTGCGGCGACTGGCGGAGCCGGCATCGGCGACCGAGCTCGCCGCTGCGATGGAGCTGCCGAGGCAGAGGGTCAACTACCACCTTCGGGTGCTCGAGCAGGCCGGGCTGATCGAGCTCGTCGAGGAGCGCCGGCGCCGTGGCTGCACCGAGCGGGTCATGCGGGCCGGTGCCGATGCGTTCGTGGTCGATCCGGCGGTGCTCGGTGGACGGTCGCGACTGGCCGAGCGTGATCAGTTCGCCGCGGAGCACCTGATCGAGACCGCGGCCGCGACCGTACGCGACGTCAGCCGGATGCAGTCGGCCGCGGCCGAGCAGGACAAGCGGCTCCTGACCTTCACGCTCGAGGCCGATGTCGTGTTCGCCGAGCCGGCCGACGTGCATCGCTTCACCGACGCGCTGGCGCGGGCGATCGCGAGCACGGCCGAGGAGTTCGGCGCCGACGACGGCGGCCGGGCCTATCGCATCGTCGTGGGCGGCCATCCCGCTCCGGCATCCGAGAGGAAATCAGCATGACCGACGACACGCCCGTCAGCATCGAGGTCACGATCGGCGCCCCGGTGGCGACCGTGTGGCAGTGGCTCCGGGACCGAGAGCGGATCGGCCGCTGGCACGGCTGGCTGGTCGACGGCCTCGACGAGGAGATCGAGTACATCTACTTCGAGCACGCGAAGGAGTCGGACCAGCCGTACACGCTCGATCTCGACAACGGCGACCGGTTCACGCTGACCGACGACGGCGGCGCGACGACGCTGCGCATCACGCGTGCGCCGCTGGGCAGCGATCCCGAGTGGGACGCCTACTACGACGACATCACCGAGGGCTGGCTGTCGTTCGTGCAGCAGTTGCGGTTCGCGATCGAGCGGCAGCCGGCTCGTCCGCGGCGCACCGTCTTCCTCGCCACCGACGAGGCCGGGCCACGGCCGCAGGACGTGCTCGGCATCGGCGAGCTGCGGCCCGGTGAGCGAGTCGAGCTTGCGTCGGCGCCGACTCCGGTGGCGGGCGAGGCCTGGTTCGCGGGACAGCGCCAGATCGGCTTGACCGTCGATGAGCTCGGGCCCGGGCTGCTCGTCATGGGGGAGCGCCCGCCGCTCGCCAGTCGGCCGGATGGCGGCGCGATGGCGATCGTCACGACGTACGACCTCGACGACGAGCAGTTCGCCGCCGTACGTGAGGCGTGGAGCACGTGGTGGCGCGCGACCTATCCGGCTGCCGCCGAGCCACAGTCCTGACCCGCGGTTCCGCCCGAGTGTTGGCGCGAAACTGCCGGTCCCGGCGAGAGTTGGCGCGAAACTGCCGGTCCCGGCGAGAGTTGGTGCAACGTTGCATCAACACTCGGGTCGGCCCCCACCACAGTCGCCCCGGACCCGAGACCGTCAGCCGAAGCCGTACGTCAGCACCGCGGGCACCGTGCCGGTCGCGAGGTGCCGTAACACGAGCAGCTCGTGCGGCACGACCGGATCCGGCAGCGCCGCCAACCCGAACCACTCCAGGGCCGCCGACTTGTCCGGCTCGCGTCGGGTCGGCTCGCCGGCCCACTGCTCCGCGAGATAGAAGAAGTCGGCCCGTTGCTCGATCGGCCGGTCAGAGCCGTCGGTCCGGTGCAGAGTGCACAGCGGCTGCAACGCCTCCGGCGCCACCGTCGCGCCGACCTCCTCCCGCGCCTCCCGGATCGCGGCCGCGAGGCACGACTCACCCGGCTCGACGTGCCCGGCGACCAGCGCCCAGTAGCCGTCCATGTAGCCCGTGCCGGTCCGCCGATGCAGCAGGACCTCGCGACCGCGTTCGCCGTAGCGACCGAAGACCACGTACGCCGCCGGAACCAGCTGATGTCGCGGTGCCTGCTCCGGGTACGACGTCATGTCAGGCCGAAGCCCGCCCGCGCCGCGCCTGCACCGAGCGAAGCCACAACTCCAGCTCGGTCATGTCCGCCTGCAGCGTCTGGGGGAGACGGAGCCGATCGCGACCGTGGATGAGCCAGACGTAGGTCTGGATGTTGCCCCGGATGGTCATGCTGTGCCGCACGATCTCGGTCACGTCGGACCACCGGACCGACTGGCGCCCGTACGTGACGTCCTCGGCCGTGACCACCAGATGGGGCTGGCCGGAGAACGCCGTACGACCGATGCGCGGCGCCGATAAGGCCACGCCGATGACGATCACCACGCCGATCACGAGGCCCACGAGTGAGCCGGTCAGCGCGATCACGAACGCGAGTAGCACGAGCGCGACACAGCCAGCCAAGGCCAGCGTCGAATTCTGTCGGCTCGACCGGATGACGACGGTGCCGTCCTCGTCGAGACTCTTCTGCCAGTGGTCTACAGATCCTTGGGCCACGGCCGAGCATTGTGGCGGATCTGACGGCTACGGCGTGGGACCCGCGCCCTTGTGTCGGCCTCGGCGCGAACCTCGGGTGGCTTACGTGTTGGGCCCGGACTGCTCCAGCCGATCCTTGGCCTTGCTGACGCCCTTGTCGATCTTGTCGTCGAAGCGGCCGCCGGTGACCTTGTTGACCGCATCGCCGGTCTTCTCGATTCCGTTGGCGATCTTGTCGCCGTGCTGTTCGACGACCTGTTCGGCCTGCTGCTTCGCCTTGGACCTGGAGCCCTTGAACTTGTCGAGTAGTGACATCGTGACCTCCGTGACGTGTGCCGATGCCGGATTCGGACAAACTATCGCGAGCCGTACACTCGCCGCAGTCGTAGGTCCGACCGCGGCGGGCAAGTCCGACCTCGCCGTCACGCTCGCTGCCTCCCTGTCGGGCGAGGTCATCAGTGTCGATTCGATGCAGATCTATCGCGGCATGGACATCGGGACCGCCAAGCTGACTGTGCCCCAGCGGGCCGGCATTACACACCATCTGCTGGATCGATTGGACGTGACCGAGCCCGCGACCGTCGCGGAGTTCCAGACCTGGGCGCGTGACGCGATCGACGACTGCCTGGCGCGTTCGGTGCCGCCGGTCCTCGTCGGCGGGTCGGCGTTGTACGTCCGGGCGGTGCTCGATCGGTTCGAGTTTCCTGACACGGATCCGGAGGTGCGCGGCCGGCTCGAGTCCGAGTTGGAACGAGACGGCTCGGTCGCGCTGCATGCCCGGCTCGCGACCCGCGACCCCGAAGCGGCCGAGGTCATCCTGCCGACCAACGGCCGCCGGATCGTACGAGCGCTCGAAGTCATCGAGCTCACCGGCGGACCCTTCACGGCGGCGCTGCCGACCTACGAGTACGCCTACCCGGCCGTGACGCAGGTCGGCGTCGACGTACCCCGCGACGTCCTCGACGACCGGATCTCGGCGCGTGTGGACGCGATGTGGGCGGCCGGCCTGGTCGACGAGGTGCGAGCACTGGAGCGGCAGGGGCTCCGCGACGGCCGCACCGCGAACCGAGCGCTCGGCTACGCGCAGGTGCTCCAGTACCTCGCCGGCGAGTGCACCGAGAGCGAGGCGCGAGCTGCGACGATCCGCGCCACCCGCCGGTTCGCCCGGCGGCAGGACTCCTGGTTCCGCAAGGATCCCCGGATCGTCTGGCTCGCGTACGACGCACCGGATCTGGTCGAGCGAGCGCTCGCCGCAGTGCGGTCAAATCGGTAAGTTGGGCCACTTCGACTCAAGGGAGTGGTATTCATGGCGTTCCCGCACGACATGAAGACAACCGTGGCCGTCGCCTCCGTGGCGGTGCTGGCCGCGACGATGGGTCCGACGGTGGCCGCACCGAACCAGGCGCCCGCCGCTCGGCAAGCACCGGCGAAGACGCCGGTCTCGGTCGGAGCCGGCGGCGCGGTGTCGTCGGTCGATCCGGACGCGAGCCGGATCGGTGTGCAAGTGCTTCGGCACGGCGGCAACGCGGTCGACGCCGCCGTGGCGACCGCAGCCGCGCTCGGCGTCACCGAGCCGTACAGCTCCGGCCTCGGCGGCGGCGGCTTCTTCGTCTACTACGACGCATCGACCGGCAAGGTCTCGACCCTCGACGGACGCGAGACGGCGCCGATGGCGATGCCGCACGACGCGTTCATCAACCCGGACACCGGGTCGCCGTACACCTTCTTCCCCGACCTGGTCACCAGCGGCGTCTCGGTCGGAGTTCCGGGTACGCCGGCGACCTGGCAGACCGCCTTGGACGACTGGGGCACGCGCTCACTCTCCGAGACGCTGCAGCCCGCCGAGCAGCTCGCCTCGAAGGGGTTCGTCGTCGACCCGACGTTCCGGCAGATGACCCTCGAGAACAAGGCGCGGTTCGCCGCGATCCCGCCGACGGCGCGGCTGTTCCTGCCTGGCGGCGACGCGCCCGCAATCGGCTCGGTGTTCCGCAATCCCGAGCTGGCAAAGACCTATCGGATGCTCGGCAAGAGTGGCATGGACGCCTACTACAACGGCCCGATCGCCGACCAGATCGTCGACCTGGTGCAGTCGCCGCCGAAGTCGCCCGACACGAATCTGCCGGTGCCGCCGGGCTTCATGGAGCGCTCGGACCTGGCCGACTACGACGCGATCGAGCGGCAGCCCACCCACGTCGGCTACCGCGGCCTCGACGTCTACGGCATGCCGCCGCCATCGAGCGGCGGGTCGACCGTCGGCGAGGCGCTCAACATCCTCGAGCGGTCCGACCTCGGCTCGATGTCGACTGCGGACGCTTTGCACCACTACCTGGAGGCGTCAGCCCTCGCCTTCGCGGACCGCAACGCCTACGTCGGCGACTCGGACTACGTCGACGTGCCGCTGCGCGAGTTGCTCTCCGACGGCTTCGCTGGGGAGCGGGCCTGCCAGATCGATCCGGACCACGCCGCGGCGAAGCCGGTCGCGCCGGGCCAGCCGGACGGCGTATACGGCGGCTGTGCCGTGAGCGACTCGCCGGCGCCGAAGGCGGACCACGAGGGCCTGTCCACGACACATCTGAGTGTCATGGACAAGTGGGGCAACGTCGTGGCGTACACGTTGACGATCGAGCAGACCGGCGGCTCCGCCATCACGGTGCCGGGGCGTGGGTTCCTGCTCAACAACGAGCTCACCGACTTCAGCGCGGTGTACAACGAGAACGACCCGAACCGGATCGAGGGCGGCAAGCGCCCGCGCAGCTCGATGGCGCCGACGATCGTGCTCAAGGACGGCGAGCCGTGGCTGGCGGTCGGATCGCCCGGTGGATCGACGATCATCACCACTGTGTTGCAGACGCTGATCAACCGGATCGACCTCGGCATGACTTTGCCGCAGGCGGTCGCGGCGCCTCGCGGAGCACAGCGCAACACCGGGACGGTGACGTCGGAGCAGGAGTTCATCGATGCGTACAAGTCGATGCTCGAGCCGTACGGTCACCAGCTCGCGCCGGCCGGAGCACCGGGTACGAGTGCCGCCGAGATCGGCGCGGTCGCTGCGATCGAGGCGCTTCCCAACGGGCAGTTCCTTGCCGCCGCCGAGCCGCGTCGCCGTGGCGGTGGGTCCGCGATGGTGGTATCGCCGGGGGAGTGAGGCGGGTCCGATGAGGCCGGGTCCGCGGGCCGTACGCTGATCGGGTGACGCGTACGCCGCTGACTTGGCTCAAGGGCCATGGCACCGAGAACGACTTCCTCGTCGTGCCGGACCCCGATGGCATCGTCGACCTCGACCCCACGACGGTCGCGGCGCTGTGCCATCGGCGGTCCGGCATCGGTGCCGACGGCGTGCTGCGCGTGATTCGATCCACCGCGCTCGACGACCCAGCGGCGAAAGCGGCTGCGGCCGACGGCGTCGAGTGGTTCATGGACTATCGCAATGCCGACGGCTCGCTGAGCGAGATGTGCGGCAACGGCATCCGGGTGTTCGTGCGCTACCTCGTACGCGTCGGCGCCGTCGATGCGTCGACGCGGGTGCCGATCGGCACTCGCGGCGGCGTCCGGGTCGTCACCGTCCACGATGACGGCCGGATCGGCGTCGACATGGGCCCGGCGCTGGTGCAGGGGCCGAGCTTCGTGACCGTCGACGGTGGCCGGCGCGACGCGGTCAAGGTGTCGGTCGGCAATCCGCACGCGGTCGTGTTCGTCGACGCCCTCGCCGAGGCCGGTCCGCTGCTCGAGCCGCCCGGTCATGACCCGTTCGACTTCCCGGACGGGGTCAACGTCGAGTTCGTCGTACGCGTCGGCGACCGCGCCATCGCGATGCGGGTGCACGAACGCGGGTCGGGCGAGACCCGCTCGTGTGGCACCGGCGCCTGTGCGGCCGCGGCGGCGTTCGCCGAGGCGACCGGCGTCGACCGGCCCGCGTCGATCGACGTTGCCGTGCCGGGTGGTGCGCTCGAGGTCGTGCTTCGCGAGGACGGCACCGTCGACCTGGTCGGCCCGGCCGTCCTCGTCGCCGAGGGCAGCTGGCCGCTCGCCTGACCGTGCGGCCCGTGGACCAGAGAATCGACATTGCGGTGGCCTGAGCCACCGCAATGTCGATTCTCTTGTGGCCGTCAGTGCGCCGACGCCTCCTCGCGGGCTCGGCGGGGGAGCCCGTACGAGACGAGCAGCGACAGTCCGAACATGCCTGCCGCGACCAGGGTCGTCACCTGCATCGAGTCGATCAGCGCGTGATTGTTGAGCAGCTCGAAGAACAGCGTGCCGACCGCAGCCGCACCGGCGGCGTTGCCGAACTGCTGCACGGCCGTGAGCAGCCCCGATCCGGATCCGACCTCGTCATCGGCCAGGTCGGCTAAGACGATGTCGAACAGCGGCGCGAACACCAGACCGCAGCCGACTCCGGCGACGAACGTCGCGGGCACGAAGTCCCACACCGTCGCCGATGCACCCTGCGCCCCGATGGTCCACCACATCAGCAGCATGCCGCCGGCGGCGACGAGCATCCCGATCTGCAGGCAGCCGCGACCGAGTCGTGGCGCCAACAGGGCTCCACCCAGCGGCGCGCCGACCGCGATGCCCAGTGACCACGGCACCAGCGCCAGTCCCGCATGCAACGCGTCGTAGCCCAGCCCGTACTGGGTGAACGCGTTGAACACCAGCATGAAGCCGATCATCGCGCCGACGAACGTCATGATGACGAACAACCCGCCGACGTAGCCGCGGTGCCGGAACAGCCCCGGCGCGATCACCGGCTCCTTGCCGCGTCGCTCGCTCAGGCCGAAGGCGCCGAACACCACGACGGCACCGGCCATCATCGCGAACGTCCACGCAGGCCAGCCCAGCTCGCGACCCTGCACGAGCGGGTAGAACAGCAGCAGACAGCCGGTGATCAGCAGCAGCGTTCCGAGCGGGTCGAGCCGCGCGCCGGATCCGGCCCGGACCTCTGGCATGAACCGCCGGGCACCGAGGATCGCGAAGAGTCCGACCGGCAGGTTGATCAGGAAGATCATCCGCCAGCCGAGCCCGAACAGATCGGCGTCGACCAGGACCCCGGACAGCACCGGCCCGAGGACGGCGGACAGCCCCATCACGGGCCCGAAGGCGGCGAACGCCTTGCCGATCTCGTCGGGTGGGAAGACCGCCTTGATGAGTGCGATCCCCTGCGGGAGCATCACGGCGCCGAACAGACCCTGCAGCACCCGGCAGCCGATCAGCATCTCGGGATCCCAGGCGAGACCGCACATCAGCGACGCGAGGGTGAATCCGGCCGCGCCGATCAGGAACATGCGTTTGCGGCCGACCCGGTCGCCCAGCCGGCCGCTCACGATGAGTCCGACGGCCATGGCGAGCGTGTACGCAGCGAGCAGCCATTGCAGCGTGGCAGACGAGCCGCCGAGATCACCGGTGATCGCCGGGCCCGCGATGGTGACGATGGTGGCGTCGAGCAGATCCATCACCTCGGCGGCGAGCACCAGCGCGAGGACCCACCAGCGGTACGGATGGCCGACCAACCCCCTTGAGGGTGCGCCGGCGGTGAGTGTTGACATGAAGATTCCTCCGGACGATTGACGAACAGTGTTCGAGTTGACGAACAACGTTCTAACACCGAACACTGTTCGTGTCAAGTACGCTGTTCGTTGACCGGCTGATGCGAGTGAGGTGGCCATGTCGATGCCCGAACCCCCGTGGGGCGCGAAGACGCGCCGTACCCGGGCGGCCCGGACTCCGCTGTCGACCGAGCGGATCGTCGACACTGCCCTCGAGCTGATCGCGAAGGAGGGCTACGACGCGGTCACGATGCGCCGGATCGCGTCTGCCCTCGACACCGGGCCGTCCAGCCTCTACGCCCACGTGGCGAGCAAGCGGCAACTCGACCAGCTGCTGATCGACCGGATCGTCCAGGGCGTCGAGCTGCCCGAGCCCGACCCGGAGCGCTGGGAGGAGCAGGTCAAGGACATCGGCCGGCTCTTCCTGGCCAGGCTGCAGGCGTACCCGGGAGTGGCGCGGGCGGCGATCGGCAACATCCCGCTCGGCTTCAGCGCGATGCGCGCAAGTGAGCGGCTGCTCGGCTACCTCCGCGCCGGCGGGCTCCCGGATCGGGTCGTGGCCTACGCCGCCGACCTGCTGCCGCTCTACATCAATGCGGTCGCCTTCGAGCAGAACGTCCGCGGGAGTGCGACCGGGGCGGACGCCGAGCCGGAGGACTTCCGGACCCAGCTGCGCGACTATTTCGCCGCGTTCCCAGCGGACCAATTCCCGAACTTCATCGCGCTCGCAGACGCGCTTGTGGAGGGGGACGACACCGAGCGCTTCGAGTTCGGCCTTGATGTCATCGTCTCCGGCCTGGCTGCGGTCGCTGCCCGCGAGCGCTGACCGGCAGGGGGGCGCTTGCGGCGTAATCCGCGTGAGCCGGGGCGAGTTCCGTGTCAGGATCGAGGCGATGACGAATCCGCATGAGGAGTACGCCGAGACGGTCGGCGAGCTCGATCTGGAGGACCGCTACGCGCTGCGCCGCGTCGCGGGCCTGTCGACCGAGCTGCACGACGTCTCCGAGGTCGAGTACCGCCAGCTCCGGTTGGAGCGGGTGGTGCTGGTCGGCGTCTGGACCGAGGGCACGACCGATGACGCCCAGAACTCGCTGATCGAGCTGAAACTGCTCGCCGAGACCGCCGGGTCCGAAGTGCTCGACGCGCTCCTGCAGCGGCGACGCAAGCCCGACCCGGCGACCTACATCGGACGCGGCAAGGTCGACGAGCTGCGCGCCGCCGTGCTCGCGACCGGCGCCGACACGGTCATCTGCGACGGCGAGCTGGCGCCGAGTCAACTGCGCAACCTGGAGGACCAGGTCAAGGTCAAGGTCGTCGACCGCACCGCGCTGATCCTCGACATCTTCGCCCAGCACGCCAAGTCGGCCGAAGGCAAGGCGCAGGTCGAGCTCGCGCAGCTGCAGTACATGACGCAGCGACTGCGCGGCTGGGGCGGCGAGCTGTCCCGGCAGGCCGGTGGCCGGGTCGGGTCGCAGGGCGGAGGCATCGGTGGCCGCGGCCCCGGTGAGACCAAGCTCGAGACCGACCGGCGCCGGATCGGCCAGCGGATGGCGAAGCTGCGTCGCGAGCTGTCCCACCTGCGGACCACCCGCGACACCAAGCGGGCCGAGCGCCGTCGGCGTCAGGTGCCGTCGGTGTCGATCGCCGGCTACACCAACGCGGGCAAGTCGAGCCTGCTCAACAAGATCACCGGCGCCGGCGCCCTCGTCGAGGACGCCCTGTTCGCCACGCTCGATCCGACGACCCGTCGCGCGACCACCTCCGACGGCCGGGTCTACACCCTGTCCGACACGGTCGGCTTCGTACGCCATCTGCCGCACCAGCTGATCGAGGCGTTCCGATCCACTCTTGAAGAGGTCGCCGATTCCGACCTGATCGTGCATGTCGTCGACGGCTCGCATCCAGACCCGGAGGGTCAGCTCGCCGCGGTACGCGAGGTGTTCGCCGAGATCGGCGCGGCCGACGTACCCGAGCTGGTCGCGATCAACAAGGCCGACGTCGCCGACCCGATGGTGATCTCGCGCCTGGTCGCCCGAGAGCCGCACGCCGTCTCGTGCTCGGCACGTACCGGCGAGGGCATCGACAAGCTGGTCGCCGCCATCGAGGCCGACCTGCCCCGGCCCCAGGTCGAGGTACGGGTGCTGGTGCCGTATGCGCGGGGCGACCTACTCAACGCGATGCACGAGCGCGGCGAAGTGGTCGAGATGGAGTACACCAACGACGGCACTCGCGTCGTCGCCCGGGTCAACGCCGACCTCGCCGGCACCCTCGAGCGCTACGCCGTCGCCGCCACCTGACAACTTCGCGACGGCGCCTGTGGATGAGCCGCCGCGTGTCGGGTCGGGCGGGTAGCGTATGCGGGTGACCCAGGTCGACTCGGCGCCGCGTCTCGAACAACCGACCGTTCGACGCGTGCTCGAGGTCGCCGTCGAGGCGATCAAGGGCCAGGATCGGCCGGGCCAGGTCGAGATGGCCGAGGCCGTAGCAACCGCGTTGCGCGAAGGCGAGCACCTGCTCGTGCAGGCCGGCACCGGCACCGGCAAGTCGCTGGGCTACCTGGCGCCGGCGTTCCTGCACGACCGGCGAGTCGTCGTGGCGACCGCGACGCTCAATCTCCAGCACCAGTTGGTCGAACGCGACATCCCTGCGCTGCTCGACGCCGCCGAGTCGGTGCTCGGGCAGCGTCCCCGGGCCGCCGTCCTCAAGGGCCGCTCCAACTACGCGTGTCTGCATCGGATCCGCGACGGTGTGCCCGACGATCAGGGCACGCTGGTCGACGTGCCGACCGGCTCGCTCGGCGGCGAGGTGCTCGCGTTGCGGAGCTGGGCCGAGGAGCAGCGCGAGGCCGGCGGCCGCGGCGATCGCGACTCGGCGCCGGCGCATACCGAGAAGGCCTGGCAGCAGGTGTCCGTGCCTGCACGCGAGTGCCTCGGCGCCAACCGCTGCCCCTACGCGGGAGAGTGCTTCGCCGAGACCGCCCGTGACGAGGCGACCGCTGCGCAGATCGTCGTGACCAACCACGCGCTGCTCGCCATCGACGCGATCGACGGCGTCCCGATGATCCCCGAGTACGAAGTGGTCGTCGTCGACGAGGCACACGAGCTCACCGCCCGGGTCACACAGGCGGCGACCGACGAGCTGTCCCCGGGCATCGTTGAGCGGGCCGCCAGACGAGCTCGCAATCTGCTCCACGAGGGCCAGGCCGACGAACTCGAGGACGCCTCCGATGCGTTGCGCGACGCGATCCTCGCGACCCCGGCCGGGCGGGTCGACTCGATGTCCGAGCAGCTCGCCGACGCGCTGGCGATGGTGCGCGACAGCGCACGGGCCTGCTTCTCGGCGCTGCCGAAGGACGACGGCGCCGAGCCTGATCCGATCCGGCAGCAGGCCAAGGCGATGACCGACGAGGTACGCCAGATCGCCGAGCGGATGGCGGCCAACGCCGAGCACGACGTGCTCTGGGTCAGCGAGCGCGATCCGGCCCGTGGCGGCAACGACCTGCGGATCGCGCCGCTCGACGTGTCACTCACGCTTCGCGACCGGCTGTTCGGCGAGAAGACCGTGGTGCTGACGAGTGCGACGCTCAAGCTGGGTGGCGACTTCCGAGCCCTGGCCACCGGCATCGGGCTGCGTGCCGACGAGCGGATGGAGGACGACGGACCGACCGACGCCGAGTCCGAAACTGACGATGAGGATGCCGGCGACGATCAGGTCCGGTGGCGTGGCATCGACGTCGGATCGCCGTTCGACTACGGCCGGCAGGCGATTCTCTACGTCGCGAAGCAGCTGCC